>ENA-OUVC01000761-OUVC01000761.1-marine-metagenome-genome-assembly--contig:-NODE-761-length-20200-cov-6.263231_pt1 | contig 20200 bp, 16 predicted proteins | sample MGYA00248622_ERZ508571 | MGnify/ENA primary metagenome ERZ508571 (study PRJEB26236, sample SAMN06267175) | marine metagenome | isolation source: Columbia River Estuary | place: USA:Columbia River Estuary... | reverse complement strand
TTCTCGATGTCACTGGTCGAACAGCGAAGCGCTTGCTTGAACTATCGAGCGGAAATAACGAATTCGTCTTACCAGTTACGCAAGAAGAACTTGCCGGAATGGTGGGAGCTTCACGCGAGCGCGTGAACAAAGCCATCGCAAGTTTTATTCGTCTTGGATGGTTGGAACAACACGATCGTCGTTACAAAATTTTGATGCGCGATCGAATGGAAATTCGCGCTAGCTAGTTAGTCTGCAAGCAGCCATTCCTGGGTGCGAGCAAAAGCATCGGCAGCATCTTCGGCCCGATGTGCTGGACGTGTTGCATCATGTGCAAAGCCGTGTACCGCGTGCGGATATTCACACACCGTTACTCCACTTTCAAAAAGTTCAGTTACTTGTTCGGGTGGTGTGTACGGGTCTTGTGCACCAATAATCGCCAACACACGTTCTGGGTGACCTGCGTACAAATATTCCATCGGGTCACCTTGAGTTGTGCTCTGCCAACCTTCAGGAACGTGAATCATCCCGTAGAAACTTGAGATCTTCGCGAAGCGATCGCTTCGTGCTGCTTTAAAGCAATACATGCCGCCCATGCAAAACCCGATGAGGCCAACACGATCAACTCCAAGCGCATCGGCGGCTTCGGTGAGATCGCGCAGGTGCACGTTGTCGTCCAGCTTGGCCATTTCAGCGAAACGTTCACTGATATCGGGAGATAACTCTTTGCCTGGAAATGGCTCAACCGCAATCACAGCCATCTGCCATTCGTTTGCCAGCCGCGAAACGAGATCGGCGAACAATGGACGAAGTCCAAAAATGTCTGGAGCAATGACCAGGCCCATCTTTGGGTTGGATACCGATGTGTCGATTTCGGCTGAAGTTCCTGACGGCAAAGTAATGCGCATCACCCAATACTGACAGGGTTTTTACTGCGCGGTGAGACTTTCGGTGAGTCTGCCAGTGAGAACCACAGTGATCCACATTCCAGATGATCCTGTGCATGACCACAACACGACCAACACAACAACGTCCATCACTCACCCACCCTGCGGGTTCTGCCCCGCTGGTCCGAAAACTCGTCACCGAATGGGGATCTATCGCTGCGCAGCCTCGAACGCTGCGAACAATCAATCGATGGGATCTCCCTGGCGGTCCAATTGATCATCTTGATGAAGTACTTCTTCGTGCCGGATACGGAATAGACACCAGTTATGAAAATTGCGATGCATTTCTGTTTGCGTTGGTGAAGCGAGCTGCTCACGATGAACTGGCGGCGCGAATTGTGTTGCAGCGAATACTTCCTCCACTCATCGCTATTGCAGGCCGCCGAGGCCACATCGTGAATGGCGGATTCAACGCTGCATTTAACGAAATCCTTGGGCAAGCATGGATTCTGATTCGCCAATACCCAGTAGATCGTCGACCAGCAAAAATTGCGTCAAATCTTGTTCGCGATACCGAATACTTTGCCTTCGTTCGCAATGCCCGCCTGAAACGTTTAGAAGTTGAGAACTGGACAGATGATGTCGATGAAAAGTTGGTCTCCAATGATGAAGAGACCATTGAACCAAATGTTGAACTTGCACAGATTGTTCACGATGCTGTGAAACGTGGAATTCGTAGTGCTCCGTTGCAGCTCATCATGCGATTAAGCAGTGGCGAAACGTTAGAAGACATCGCTGCTGAAGCGGGAGTATGCGTGCGCACGGTACGCACCTGGCGGCGGAAAGCGATTATCGAGTTGCGTGAACGAACGCAGTGTGCGGCGTAAGTTTTGCCGTGCGCAACCGTAACGAGTTACTCACGACGAACACACTGGAAAACGCCATCGCCAAACCCGCCCACATTGGGTTCATGTATCCAAGTGCGGCAAGTGGAATTGCTGCGGCGTTATAGATAAACGCCCAAAACACGTTTGCGCTAATCGTTCGCAAGGTTGCGCGCGACAACAGGATGGCATCTGCAACTAAGCGCAAGTCGCCACTCACAATGGTGAGATCGCTCGCATTCATTGCAACATCGGTGCCAGTTCCCATGGCAATGCCAACATCGGACTGCGCAAGCGCAGCAGCATCATTTACGCCATCGCCAACCATGGCAACCGCATAACCGCGCTCCTGTAGGTCGGCAACTACACGCACTTTTTCAGCAGGGAGAACACCTGCAATTACGTGCTGTTCGTCGGTATCAATACCCACCTGCTCAGCAACGGCAACAGCAGTCGCCCGATTGTCTCCTGTCAGCAACACCGGCCTGAGGCCAAGCTTGCGTAAATCGGCAATGGCTTCCGAGCTGTGCTGTTTTGGCTGATCGGCAATAACGCACACACCCTTTGCCGAACCGTCGTAGGCAACAAGCACTGCAGTATTTCCAGAATTGCGCGCAGCGTGCAGGGCATCTTTCATGTCTTTCGACACGATGGTGAGCTGCTTTTCAAACAGCGGTTCGCCACCCACCATCACTCGCTTGCCATCAACAACACCAACAGTTCCCATTCCCGCAATTGATTCAAAGTGGCCAACACCGGCAAGAGTTCCTAGTTCTGTGCGTGCTGCATTGGCAATTGCTTTTGCCACTGGGTGTTCACTTGCGTGCTCTAAAGCACCAGCAAAACCAAGCACCTCTGCACGAGTTACGCCATTTGCGCACACCACATCAATGAGTTGCATCACGCCAGTTGTCACTGTTCCTGTTTTGTCAAACACCACGGTGTCAATGCGACGCGTGCTCTGCAAAACGTCTACACCTTTAATCACAATTCCCATTTGTGCTGCGCGCCCGCTGCCCACCATCAACGCGGTTGGCGTTGCAAGACCAAGCGCACACGGGCACGCAATAATCAGCACTGCAACTGCTGCAGTAAAAGAATCTGCAATGTGATTGACATTGTCGCCAAGCACATACCACCCAATGAAGGTGAGAATTGAAATTGCAATCACCGTTGGCACAAACACGCTGCTCACTCTGTCGGCTAAGCGCTGTACCGGTGCTTTTGTGGATTGCGCATCACGCACGAGTTTGGTCATTTGCGCAAACGTTGAATCTGCACCAACTCGGCGCGCTTTCACAATGATCCTGCCCGACAAGTTCACCGTTGTTCCCGTTACTTTGCTGCCTTTTGCAACATCAACAGGAACACTTTCGCCCGTGAGCATTGATGCATCGATTGTGGATTCACCGTCTTGCACAATTCCATCTGCTGCGATGATTTCGCCTGGACGCACCACAATCAAATCGCCCACTTTGATGAGCGCAGCCTCAATCACCACTTCTTCCCCATCGCGCAACACCGTTGCATTGCGTGCACCAAGTGCAAGGAGCGCACGAAGTGCATCGCCTGCTCGTCGTTTTGCACGAGCTTCGAAGTAGCGACCAGCCAATAAAAACACCGATACCGAAACGGCAACTTCGAAATACACATGTGGCGATTCAGCCATGCCTGCCATGTGGTGATCATCAGTTGCACCGCCCCAAATCAGTGCCCACAACGACCAACCAGTTGCAGCAACAATGCCCAATGAAATCAGCGTGTCCATTGTTGTATTTCGATGACGCGCGTTCATCAGTGCTGCACGATGGAACGGCCATGCACCCCACGTCACCACTGGTGTTGACAAGGCAAGCGCATACCACTGCCAATTGTTGAACTGCAGTGCCATAAACATGGAGACCACAGCAACAGGGACCGCCAGCACGAGAGACACCATCAAACGCGTTTTCAACATCGACACACGTTCACGAACTTCGGCGTCCAACATGTCTGGTGTGGTTTCAGCAAGCGTGCGCGCGCCGTAACCAAGACCTTCAATCGTCGAAATAAAAGTCGCTACGTCTGCTGAGGTCGAATCAAATGCCACGCGGGCAGATTCGGTTGCATAGTTCACCGTTGCTTCCACGCCGGGAAGTGCATTCAGACCCTTTTCGATCGACATCGCACATGCGTTGCACGACATGCCGGTGATCGAAAGATCTAACTGATTGACTACTGACTCGTCTGTACTCACTGCGTACAGTCTCGCCTTTCATTCACCCAGATGTCACTGCCATCTGGCGAATTCAGGGATTAGAGACGAAAGTCTGGGCCTTGGTCGCCGTATCCGTTGAACGAGTCAACAGATGCCATGACCAGGCGGTGTGCGAGTGTGAAAACACCCGAAGCGATGATGAGGGGGATGAACATGCATCCAGTATCGCACCCATATCGTGAAGCGTGATAGCAGAACGATAAGTATCTTGAAATTAGATACTCTCTATCGCTGCTGGCGAATAACCAATGGTGGGTCGCCAGGGGCTCGAACCCTGGACCTGCGGATTAAAAGTCCGTTGCTCTACCAACTGAGCTAGCGACCCGAAACTGCACTTCCTTTATGCACGACAGGCTAGTTCCCCCAAGGCCGAATTCTTCAGTTGATAGTAAATGATAAGAATCCAAGCGTGGTTTTCACGCTGAGCAACGACAGCGCATCCGTCTCCGTGGACGCACTACATGGTGGACGACTTGCTTCGTTACGCATTCACGACATGGAAGTGCTGTTCACCCATGGCCCAGATGCCACAGCACTCACATGGGGCTGCTACCCAATGGCTCCATATGCGGGTCGCGTCAGATCTGGCATTGTGCATTTCGACAATGTCGAGCATCAACTTCCCCTTACCCTTCCACCTCACGCTGCGCATGGAACGGTTTTCACACAATCGTGGAATGTCGTAGACGCGACTGAATCAAGCATTGATCTCTTCACCGATTTAGATTCGCAATGGCCATTCGGAGGTTCAGTTTCTCATCACATTGAGTTAGAAGAAGCACGCATTCATCTGGAGTTATGCGTTACTGCCGGGGATCGTGCAATGCCTGCGCAAGTTGGGTGGCACCCTTGGTTTTGCAAACCCAGTCATGCTGAACTGATTTTTGAATCAATGTTTCAGCGAGATACAGATGGAATTGCTACTTCGCTTCGTGAACAAACTGATGCTGTCAACGTTGATGATTGCTTTACCAATCCACTTGCACCACTCTCGCTCACAGTAAACGGTGTTGACCTTGTTCTCTCCAGTAATTGTTCACATTGGGTGGTCTATGACCTCCCGACACACTCCACATGCATCGAGCCACAATCGGGTGCACCGAATGCAATCAACGATGCGCCGGTCATCCTTGCCCCCGGCGAGTCGCTTACGAAGTGGTTCGACATCGCTTGGACTGGCAGACTTATTCATTAGTGGCAACTAACGATCAGCTCCTTCATTTGCATCATGACGACCTCAGTGTTGTCATCAGCACACAGGGCAACGTTCCCGCCATTGTGTACTGGGGCAACGCATTAGGAGCAAGCTCCCTGCAGTCGCACATGTTTACCCGAGCTGTTCTCGGCGGCGGCATAGACCTTGATCCACCACTTGGCATTATTCCTCAACACCACGACGGGTGGCTCGGCACATCGGGAATCGAAGGCTGCTTTCACGATGGATCGGGATCATTCCCTCATTTCGTCATTGAATCAAGCACCCACACCGCTACGTCAGCCACATTCATTCTTTGCGATGATCATCTTGATCTAGAACTAGAACTCAACCTCAAAATTCATCCAAGTGGCGTACTCGCTCTTGACGGATCATTCACAAACCGCGGATCACTGCCGTATCTGCTGCATAGTCTGCGCTTTGCACTTCCAGTTCCATCACGTGCCGAGGAACTTCTCACCCTTGGCGGACGCTGGGGAATGGAGTTTGGTGAACAGCGCACCTCTTGGAAGCAATCAACGATTTCAGTTTCCAACAGCAGAGGGCGAACTTCTCACGAAAAGTGGCCTGTCGTTTTTGCAGGCACAGCTCAATTCGGTGAACAACATGGCGAAGTATGGGGGTGTCACGTTGGATGGAGCGGCAATTTTGACATCACGCTTGATGGCGTTACCGAACACCGCAAGCACATGTTGGTTGGAGAAAAAGTTGTTGCTGGAGAGCTTGTCATTAAACCGAAAGAAACATTCTCAGCACCAACTGTTTACGCGGTGCATTCGCCTCATGGACTAAGCACTGCATCGCAGCACTTTCATCAATTTGTTCGCTCTCGTTTACGACACGAGGACACTTGGAGACCAGTCACGCTCAATACCTGGGAAGCCGTGTACTTTGAGCACAACTTCGAAACGTTGACAAAACTTGCAGACGTTGCAGCACATGTTGGCGTTGAACGTTTCGTGCTTGATGATGGCTGGTTTTCGGGAAGAAGGAATGACACTGCTGGCCTCGGAGACTGGACCGTTGATGCTTCTGTCTGGCCAGATGGACTCCATCCACTCATCAATCATGTGAAGTCGTTGGGAATGGAGTTCGGAATTTGGTGTGAACCAGAAATGGTTAACCCAGACAGCGATTTATTTCGTAAGCATCCAGACTGGGTGCTTCACCATGGCGTCAATCCTCCCATAACGGGAAGAAACCAACTCGTGCTTGACCTATCGCGATCTGAAGTACGTGAGTTTCTATTCACCTCTGTATCGCAATTACTAGATGCACACGACATCTCGTATGTGAAATGGGATCACAATCGAGATCTCGTAGCCTCACCCGCACACGAGCAAACTCGTGGAACTTATGAATTGCTCGGTCGACTAAAACAAACTCATCCACAGGTGCAGTTCGAATCATGTGCATCAGGTGGCGGGCGCATTGACTTTGGAATTTTGCCCTTCGTTGATCGATTTTGGACAAGCGACTCCATAGACCCTCTTGATCGAATTCTCATTCAACGCGGCGCTCAGCGACTCATGCCACCCGAGGTGCTTGGCACACACATTGGATCACCAACTAGTCACATCACTCGACGTAGTCACTCACTTGCGTTTCGAGCAACGACCGCATTCTTTGGTTGGCTAGGCATTGAATGGAACCTGCTTAATGCATCGCCTCACGAACAAGATCGACTTGCTTCTGTTGTCACTCAATACAAAGAGTTTCGCCCACTTCTGCACACAGGGGCAGCTTTCCGTGAAGATCATCCAGACACAAACATCATGGTGCACGGAGTTTCTGCACACGATCAATCACGGTCTCTTGTCTCCGTCACCCGACTAGCCAATGGCCCAAGTAGCCATGTTGATCCGATTCATATTCATCATTTGGACGACGACACGTCCTTCATGGTCAAGCCACTACACCTCGGAACGCCCACATACGCTCCACACCGAAAACTTCCGCAGTGGATTGAAGATGGATCGATCACCATGACAGGACGGCAATTGAGAGAAATCGGTGTCACTTGTCCGCCATTATTGCCAGCCTCAAGTTTTCTTTTCCAGATTTATAAGGTGAAGATGTGAGCGATAACGACCGTCTTGATCCGCACTCCGGCGCACGCGTACATATAGTCGCCGCGCGACAGAACCGCCCGAATTTGCCGTCCTCAGAATGCCCATTTTGCGTTGGCGGTCTTGAATCACCAGAACCATACGACGTGAAGTCGTTTCCCAATCGTTGGCCAGCGTTGGAAACCGGTGCGTGTGAAGTGGTGTTATACACATCGCAGCATGACGCAACTCTTGCTTCGCTCGGAAGTAAAGGAATTCGAAAAGTCATCGATCTTTGGGCAGAGCGAACCACGCAATTGCAACAGCAAAGCGATATTGACTATGTCTTAATTTTTGAAAATCGTGGCGCCGAAGTAGGGGCGACTATCAGTCACCCACACGGGCAAATTTATGCATTTGATCATGTCCCGCGTCGGCAGCATTCAATGTTGCAATCACAGTGGAAGCCTGACCCTCAACCCACAGATCGTTCGGTAATCAGTGGCCTCCATTTTGCTGTCTACGCCCAATATGCAGCGATCCATCCGGTTTCACTTGTTATTGCGCCGCATCATCAAATCGCGCTGCTGAGTCAACTAAACGATGATTTACGCGATGACCTTGCTTCTGTTCTTCACAAAACCTTCGTAGCTTTGGACCAGCTCTTCGATGCCCCACTTCCCTACATGATGTGGGTTACTCAAGCCTCGGCAAAAACTCAATACGAAAATGCCTGGCTAAACATTGAAATTGTTTCGCCATGGAGGGCAAAAGGTGTTCAGCGATATATTGCAGCCGCCGAAATCTCAACCGAGGAATACTTCAATCCGGTAGATCCAGCAGACATTGCACAGCGCCTTCGTAATTTGGTGGTGTAATGCGGGCAATTGCGCCTGGACGCGTCAACCTCATCGGCGACCACACCGATTACACGGGTGGCTTGGTGTTTCCCATGGCAATCAATCGACACACGGTTATTGATGCACGTTTTACCGACGATTCATCTGTGTCGCTGAAATCTGCTGATGAACCAGATGTTGCACATTTCAATCTTCCAGTTAGCGATTTTTCCTCACTGCAACCCCAATGGTCCAGATACATCGCAGCCGTTGCCGCTGAATGCAAAGCAACACGAGGTATCTCGGGGACAATTTCAACGGATATTCCAATTGGAAGTGGGCTTTCTTCTAGCGCGGCACTTGAAGTTGCCGCCGCGCTTGCGCTCGGTTTTGATGGAAGCCAACAAGAGTTGGCGCAGTTGACACAACGCGCCGAACACGCGGCCACTGGAGTTCCAACAGGAATTATGGATCAACTGTGCATTGCAAGTGCCCAGGAGAATCACGCAATGTTGATTGATTGTTCAACACTCGAAATAGTTCATAGCCCTATTCCAGAAGGGTGTAAAATTGTTGTTCAGTTCATTGCACACCGAACCTTGCAGGGTTCGGAATATAGCGATCGCGTACAACAATGCACTACAGCAGAATCGATTATTGGGCCTCTCCGCTCGGCAAGCATTGACATGGTCGAATTAATTGAGGATGTCACCATCTCCAAGCGAGCTCGTCACGTGATCACCGAAAATCAACGAGTTCGAGAATTCGCGCAGGCTCTTGCTTCCCACGACTTGCAGTATGCGGGCAACCTCATGAACGAAGGGCATCGTTCACTTGCTCACGACTTTGACACTTCAACTCCGACTATGAATAAGGCTGTTGATGAAATTAAAAAGCTTCCAGGCGTATATGGCGCGCGAATGACTGGCGGTGGGTTCGGTGGATGCGTTGTCGCTCTGTGCTCACGTGATGCAGACGTACCTGGTTGGATGGTGTCAGCGGTTGGCGCCGCGCGACTCACGTGAAATTACATACGCAAACTGATATTTCCCTGCGCTAATTCGGTATTGCGGCAACACATCTGGCCCGCAACTAGCCGTTCCGAGACCTCTGTGAGCAATGTCAATATTCATTGTTAGATACGGACGCTTGACTAACTCCGTTTGATCTGCTGCTTGATACAAATCCTGAGTCGTATACGGCAAGGCAGACATGTGCAACTCTGCACCATCTGACTCGATTCGAATAACTTCCTTCGTTTTTGGATTGCTTACTTCAAACCATCTGCAACTCGTCCGTAACCCATATTCCTGTGGAACTAAATACGGCAACTCGTCAGCCTGACCACTGAAAATTCCCATCATTGCCGATGACTGGCGGTCTGGGTAGCACTCATGTGGACCATTACCCCACCACGAAATCTCAGTGAAACCTTCAGGTAGCGGAAAACTCACTCCGATGCGCGGTAGATCATCAAGTGTTTTAGGAATAACAATTTCATGTTCAAAACGCTCTGATCCATCAGGTCGAACAACTCGCTTTACTTGATTCTTTACCAACTGAGAAACATCTCCGTCAATGCCTTGCTGTTGCCAACGCTTCAACGTTGTGGTTTCCACCCAAGCAAGATTTGGCAGCAACTTGAAACCATCGTTGTCAATCGATGCTCTAAACAGCGATAGCTGCGGCTCGATGTTCAGCGTCTCAAACCTTTTCTTTGAAACTTGATTCTTCTTCGGACGGGCCGACTTCACTGTTAGTTGGTCCCATGCGACAACATGGCCACGATCGCACCACACCTCGGCACGTTTTGTCTTCCACGTGATGTTGAGTCGAATATCTCCCGATAATCCCCGAATGGACGGAACCTTGATTCGTTTGGTCTTCCCTGAACCAAGACTGGTTAGTGCCAATTTTCCTTTTCGCTTGACAACACCGTCGACGACTATTTCGTACGTTGCAGACAGCCATGAAATATCACGAAACGTTTGTCGGTTCTTTAGCTCAATCGATGGAGCGGTCTTTGGACCAACGAGTTGCGCAGCAACCGGCCTATGCACCCATGCAACTTCGCGCATCGCGGGATGAGGCGTGAGATCAGCATGCATTAATCCATCAGCAACAAAGTTTCCATCGTGTGGGGAATCGCCAAATTGTCCGCCGTATGCAAACCGCTCCTTGCCATTGGGAAGCAATTGACGAAGGCCGTGATCTTTCCACTCCCAAATAAATCCACCTTGCAATCCAGGCGTGTTATCAAATGCTTTCCAGTAATCAGACAACGATCCATTTGAGTTACCCATCGCGTGACTGTATTCGCACATGATGAGAGGCCTTACGCGCTTCTTGCTCTTGCCATACATTTCAATTGCTGCAATCGGTGAATACATCGGGGCTACAACATCAGTTGCCGCCATGCCTCCGTCGAACCAATTTGTATGAAAAATTGCGCCTTCGTAATGAATGATCCGTGATGGGTCATACGACCTCACCCATGCCGCAGCGGCATCGTGAACATTTCCGTATCCCGATTCATTGCCAAGTGACCACATGATCACACTCGGATGGTTCTTGTCTCGCTCCACCATTCGACTAACTCGCGAAAGCCATGTGGCCCTGTACGCAGAGTCGTGGCACAAGCTCGTTATCCATGCATGACTTTCAATATTTGCCTCGTCGACGACATACAGACCTAGTTCGTCGCAAATATCTAGAAATCTTGGGTCATTTGGATAATGAGAACAACGCACCGCATTGACGTTGTGTAGCTTCATTGCCACAACGTCATCTCGCATGTCTTGCACCGTGACAGCCTTGCCGCGATCAGGGTGATGATCGTGTCGATTTACTCCCTGAATCATGATGCGCTTGCCATTTACCAATACATCACCATCAACTATTTCAACTTTTCTGAATCCAATCCATTGTTCGATTGAATCAATCACTTTCCCATCTGAATTGAGTAGTGAAATTCGAACCATATATCGATGAGGGAGTTCTGCAGACCACAGCTTCACGCCATTAACCGACCATTGAATTTCTGCACAGTGCCCCACAAACACATACGGACGGGTGCTGTGCGCAACATCTGCTGTGTGCTGGATACCAATCTGCTTGCCATTGACACTGTGCAAGGTCGTCATCACCTTCACCCCAGAAGGAAACCGTTCGCTCGTCGGCGCAGCTACACGCGTCACAATCCGTAATTGGCCGTTTCCTGTTAGTGAATCACGGACATCAGTGACTCCGGCGTCAACTCGAACATCTTCAATGCGCAGTAACGGTTGGACTTCAATGAACATGTCTCGGTGTAAACCCGACATCCACCATTGATCTTGATCTTCGACATAAGACTGTGCCGAATACCTACAAACCGTTATTGAGACAAGATTCATTCCTTCTCGAACGAACGGAGAAATGTCATATTCGCTCGCTAAACGACTATCTGTTCCATAGCCAACGAACTCTCCATTGACACGAACCGAGTGAACACTCTCCGCAGCTCCAACATGCAAGACAACTCTGCGCTCAGACCATGCGCTTTCAACCTTGAAGTTGCGTCGATACACCGCGGTGGGAACTTCCTTCGGAAGATGTGGAGGCGTTTCACGCCACGGCATGGCAATGTTTGTGTAGTGCGGGACATCTCCGAGATCGAACTGTGTCCAATTGCTCGGTACGGGAATACTCACCCAGTCACTGTCGTCGCACATTTCGCCCAATTCACGCAGAGCAATATCTTCAGGATGTGAATAACGCTTGATGCGCCAATCTCCATTTAATGAAACCCGAATGCTCGAATCTGAGACAAATGGCGTGCGCATTGGCAAGCGATTGATTTGAACGGCATTGGGGTCTGCCCACAGTTTGAGATCGTGTAGTTCGGGTATTGATGCCATGTAATTACGCGACTCGACCTACTAACAAACCCACTCCAATAAATTGCAGCACACCGGCAACAACGGTAAACACATGCCAGATTTCGTGAAAGCCAAAAATCTCAGGTGAGAGTTTTGGCTTTTGAAGATAAAACAACACTGCACCAACGGTGTACACAATGCCCCCCAGGGCATACATCAACAGACTGGTGAAACCTGCTCGACCATATGCCCAGGGCAAAATAATCAACGCTGCCCAGCCAATGATGATGTACATCGCATGACCAAGACGTTTTGCTTTCCACGTGATTTTTAATCCCATTCCCACCGCAGCAGCAACCCAGATCAACACCAAGAACGGAATGCCAACGTTGTACGGCAAGGCCAATAAACACACGGGTGTGTAGGTGCCTGCAATCAGCACATAGACCATTGCATGATCAATTTGCTGCATCGTCTTTTGCGAGCGCAACGACTTCGTGAACAGGTGATACGAGGCAGATGTCGAGTACAACGCCAACAATGACAGAGAGTAAATCCCCACGGCAAGACGAGGAACACCTGCAGGTGTGAACAGGGTGAGAATAATGCCAGCGGGAATGGTGACGGCAACGGCTATGGCGTGAATTCGACCGCGCCAGCGTGGACGCCAGCTTCCTGTTGCATGCATAAACACTGGCATGTGTGGCACGAAAGCACCTCCTATGCACAGCGTAACCTGTGTATATGACTTACAACTTTGACCGCTTTCTTCGATATGACGAAATGGTTTCGTGGCTTCACGATTTAGCTTCACGATTTCCTCAGTTAGTGACATTAGAGACATACGGAAAGTCGCATAAGGGTCGAGATTTATGGATTGCAACGGTCACTGATTCCGCAACTGGATCGCACGACACAAAACCTGCACATTGGATTGACGCCAACATCCACGCCACAGAAGTAACGGGTGGAGTTGCAGCGTTATACATTTTGGAATATCTCACCAGTCAATTCGGTCGAGACCACCACACAACAGAAGCACTTCGCACGCGCACGTTCTACATTGTTCCGCGCGTCAATCCTGACGGCGTTGAAGATGCACTTCTTGATAGCCCGCGCTATCACCGTTCAAGTGTTCGTTCATGGCCATGGCGCGATGGACACCGTTGGCCAGGACTCAGCGTTGAAGATATTGATGGCGACGGAGCTGTGCGCACCATGCGTATTGCAGACCCTGACGGTGCGTGGGTGGAGCACGCCGAAGATGTTCGAGTAATGGTCCCTGTTGGTCCACTTGGCGTGGCACCTGGAACTCAGCGCTACCGATTGCTCGATGAAGGCGTGCTCGAAAACTTCGATGGCTTCACTATTCCAATGCCGCGCGACCCAGCTGGCCTTGACCTGAATAGAAACTTCCCAGCAGGTTGGGGCACCACAGTGCTTGGTTCGGGAGACCACCCGATGTCTGAGCCAGAAATTGATTCGCTCGTTCGCGCTGCCCGATCACGTACGAATGTTTGCGGTTACAACGCGTTTCACACCGCTGGTGGATTTATGTTGCGACCAAGCAGCACACGTCCTGATTCCACACTTCCACCTTTTGATATTTGGGTGTACAACGAACTGGGCAAGGTTGGCGTGCAACACACGGGCTACCCCGTTCATTCTGTGTACGAAGACCTCACGTGGGATAAGAGCGACACCATGAGCGGCGCTGGTGACGACTGGGCCTACGAGCACCTTGGTGTATTCGGCTGGACTACAGAATTTTGGGACATTATTTTCCACGCAACAGGCAAACATTCACCAACTGATGTTTGGTACGTCGGTCCAACCCCAGAGCAAGAACTTGCTGTCTGCAAATGGACTGACACGCATGCACCAGGTTCATATTCGCCATGGAAGAAGTTCAATCACCCACAATTAGGTGAAATTGAAATTGGTGGCTGTGACCCAATCAAAACCTGGTCAAATGCTCCTGCTTCAAAATTGCGCGACGAAGTCGCACCGCACGTGCATTTCGCAATTTACCAAGCGCTGGCTTCACCTCGACTTGAAATCAAACGAGCCAATGCAGAAGCACTTGGTAATGGTGTGTACAAAGTGGAAATTGGTATTGCTAACACCGGTTGGCTGGGCACAGAAATTAGCGAATGGGCACACAAGAACAAGATTGTGCTTCCGCTCACCGCAGAAATTTCTGGTGCAACGCTTGTTGAAGGTGCGCCACGAGTGAAGCTCGGTCAACTTGATGGGCGTGTGAAGTTTCGAGTGAGCGGCGATGCAAAATCGGACGGAACACCCGATCGTGTATTACAAAGTTGGCTAATTCGCGGAGAAAAAGGTCAACGAGTCACTCTCACAGCTACACATCAACGCGCTGGTGTTGCCTCTGCGGTAGTTGAACTTCCATAACGCTTGTGCGACTGAATCGCACGAATAGAAATAAAAATTGCGCTGGGCACGATGACAACATTGGGTAGCGCTACATAGGGATCGCTAATCATTACTCCGTAGATTCCCCATGACGCCGACATCGTGGCCACCATAATGAACGTGACAACAGAGATTCCAACGAGATGACTTGTTTTTGCAGCGCGAATGACCTGCGGGACAATTCCAGTTGCTCCAACAGCTACAGCGATAGCCCCTAAAACGTCACGTGAAATTGCAAGTGCGATGAGTGCCACGAGCACCACGGAGATCTCAACAGTAAGTGCTCGAGCCGCTGACACCGCCTTGAGTCGAACCTGCATGAACACCACGGTTCCAAATCCACAAATAGTCATGATGTTGGCAAGCACAACCAGATGTGTTGATGAAGCAATTCCGTACACCACCCACAAAATTGACCCACTGACATTTTGTAGTTGCGAAGGTACAGAAATGCCCTCAACAGTGTTTCTCCGAACCACTCGATAGGCCTGCGGAATAGTAAAAATAAAGGAAAGCGAGATACACCACAGGCTGAAAATGGTGCGAAATTCCACTTCGCAACCCTAGGCGGTCTCGTTAGCGTAAATGGGGCCATGACCACCACCTATGCCGTGAGCCTCCAAGCCAAGAAATGGTCTGACGAGATTCGGCGCGCGTGCAATGACAAAGTTCGAGATTGGCTCAATCGACAATTTTCTACTGATCGAATGCCAGCCAATATGCGTATCCGCGTGAGGCAGTCACCCGACGACGAGGTTTTCCGCGCAGAAATTTCCGAAACATTTAAGGCAACTGGGTCAGGACGCACAACGACTATCACTATTGCGCCACACCGTGGTCAGTTGGTTTTCGATGTACGTATGAAATACATCGCCGGAAAAGATTCCATCGTGCCGCGCCGTCCGTCCGAAGTTCCACCAAAAGCACTACTCCAACTGTGCAGTGAAATTACTCAAATAGTCGAGTTGTATGACGCTGAACGTCGCATTGCGCCGGTTGTTCGCATTATCTCTTCTGCTGATGATGGTCAAGCGCTCGGCGCAGACTCTTTGGATGCGCTTTCTCGAAGATTACCGATCATTATTGAGTACACAGCAGGAAAACATTTAGAATCTTCACTTACTGCTCAACTCGCTCATGATTTATTGGGAATAGCGCACGTCGCACACGTCACCACAGCTGAAGCACTCAAAGCATTTAATGCATATTGCGGCGCTCAGACACTGAGCGAGCAATACATCACCATCATGTGGCCACAGCCTGTCAAGCCAACTGTGATTGCGACATCTCAACCTAAACGTGAACAAATAGCCGCAATGATTATCGACGCAGCGACCTTGCAGCCCGAGTTACCAATTCAAGCACCGCCGCGTGTGGCTGTGAACCGCCAGAAACAGAGCTCAATCGCTCCCGAAACCAATAGTGGTGCCGATATTGCATCGCTAAAGAAAACGATTGATTTGTTATACAAACAGATTGATGAAAAGCAATTCCACATTGACCAACTTGACGAGTTGCTAGCCGAGTCGGATGAGCAAAATGATGCACTCATTGGAGACTTAGAAGAGCGCGAAACACAAGTTGATGAACTCGCAGCAGATAATGCCCGCTTACGCGAAAACATTGACGCGATTATTTTGCAGAAACTTGATCTCGAGGCCGAACTCGACCGCAAAGCACCGGGTGCAATACCTCGAACCGTGCTGGATGCCGCGCATAAAGCATCTAAGGAGTGCGGCAATCTTGTCTTTTTGAAATCTGCATTCGAAACAGCAGATCTACTGCAAGGCCCAGACCCAGTTCGCCTCTTAAGCGATCTCAAAAAACTTGACCTCGTGGTGCAGGCTTGGCGGACAAATAAGTTCTCATCGAGTGCGGGCCTTGGGTCCTACATGCGCGACGAATACAACCTTGACTATGTGCCCAATATTGCGCGCGACACAGCACAAAAGCATGCGGCGTATTACACCGTTACATACGAGGGCAAGCCGGTGTTACTTGGTGCTCACTTGCGGCGCGGTAAAAACCGTTCCCTTATTCGCATTTATATGTACGTTGACAATGTCAACAAAACCATTGTTATTGGCAAGATTGACGATCACGGGCCTGACCGCACCAGCTAGTCACCTCGCATAAAACGTCAACAAAGGCGTATCGTGTTGCCATGACTTCGCCTGTGTATTCACTCTCCGACGACTACATCAACACGGTTGCCGAGCTTGATCCGGCTGCAGCAACATACATGGGTATTGCAGGCCACGATCACGAGATGACCGACTTCAGCCCAGCAGGTCACGACGCACGCGCAAATAATGACCGCCAAACTCTTGCAAAATTGAACGCACTTGACTCCAGCGCAAGTTCCGATCGCTTGGCCGCAGGTGTATTGCGCGAGTCTCTAGAAATTTCAGGTGCCGAATATGACGCGAATGAACACTTGGTTTCAATTCGAGTACTTGCTGGCGATGTTGATGCTGCCCGAGCAATTTTTGACCTCATGCCAACCGATACTGCAGAACAATGGTCGGTGATTGCAGAGCGCATGTCAAAAGTTCCACAGGCATTTGCCGGTATGCGCGAATCTTGGAAACTTGGTCTTGATCGCGGTGTGAAGGCTCAGCGCCGACAGGTGCTCGCATCGAGTGACCAACTCGCAACGTGGGCAGGCCGTAAAAACGCTCCGGCGTTTTTTGAGCAATTCGCAGAATCTGCTGCTGCAGTTCCTGGCGCACCACTTGAGCAACTGCGCAAAGCCGCAAAGAATGCATCACAGGCACTTAGCGAGACTGCAGATTTCCTCGTTAATGATTACGCGCCACAAGCTGACACGCATGACGGCGTAGGTCCAGAACGCCATGCACTTGCGCGTCGACGCTTCATGGGAATGAGAGTTGAAGCCAAGGATGCGTACGAGTGGGGTTGGGCGGAAGTTCAACGCATCGATGCGGAAATGGAACGTGTTGCACAGGAAATTCTTCCTGGATCATCGCTTGCAGAGGTTCGACACTTTCTTGATACCGATCCTTCTCATTCAATTCAAGGTGAAGGTGCGCTTCGCGACTGGTTGCAAGAGTTAATGGACGATGCAATGTCGTTCCTCATTGACAACAATCATTTTTCAATTCCAGATTCCATTCGCACAGTAGAAGCGATGATCTCTCCGCCTGGTGGTGCAGCTGCCATGTATTACACAGGTCCAAGCGAAGACCTCAGTCGTCCTGGTCGAACCTGGTATCCAACAAATGGTCGCACCGTGTTCCCTCGTTGGAGCGAACCAACCACCGCGTATCACGAAGGTGTTCCAGGACATCACTTGCAGGTTGCCATTGCCACCATCAACTCAGAAAAACTCTCGCGCTTCCAACGCAACACGTTCGTTTCTGGTCATGGAGAAGGTTGGGCGTTATACGCCGAACGCCTCATGGAAGAATTCGGATTTTTAGAAAACCCTGAATATCGCTTGGGGTATCTCTATGCGCAGGCATTCCGCGCCGCTCGAATTGTCATTGACACCGGAATTCATTGTGGTTTTGCAATTCCACAAAGTTCATCGTGGCACCCAGGCGAACAATGGAACCCGGAACTGATGTTCGAATTTTTGAGCGCCCATTCATCAAGTGACGACGAATTCAATCGCTCAGAGATCAACCGCTACCTCGGTTGGCCAGGACAAGCAATTTCTTACAAGCTTGGCGAACGAGTGTGGCTAGACCTTCGTGATGATGCCAAGAAAAAGTATGGCGCTGAATTTGATTTGCGTAAATGGCATGCACATGCTCTTGACCTTGGCAACCTTGGACTCGACCTCTTGAAGTCGGAAATGGCGCGCTTCTAAAACTTTCTAGGGAACTACAACAACCGTTGTTCCGGGTTTTGCCCAATCAAAAATAAATTTTGCGTCTGCGGTACTTGACCGCAAACAGCCACTTCCTAAAAACGTTCCGAGTTCTGCTTCGGTTTGTAGTGGCATGCCATTTTTTGTTGGTATCTCATGAAATCCGATGTTGCCACCGTTACGGCCTATTGCAAATCGTGTCATGAAGCGAAACTTCACGCCCTCAAGCTCTTGACTGAACGATGAAACCGATTGGTTCTTGACGAAGTACGCGCCTTTTTTTGGTTGCCCACGCATGCCTGATACCAAAAATGTGCGGATGACATCGCCCGAAGCATTGATTACCCACACTCGCAATTGACGATTTGAGTACACAATTCGACGACCACTTCCCGAGTTCTTTGGTGCAGCAAGATTCAATTCAGCAATAGTTGTCAAAGTTGACGCAATCGTCGTTGTCGTGGTTGTCGGAGTTGGTTCAACAGACGCACTGGCAACTCCTTGTCCACACCATGCTGTTGCAACGATTGCTAGGGCAAGTACTGCGCGTTTCATTTCAGCCCACTCAAAATTGCACGTGAGGCTGATGCTCCAATTCGACTTGCCCCTGCTTCGATCATTGCAAGTGCGTCAGCCGTCGTGCGAATTCCGCCACTTGCTTTTACACCGATATCGGCTCCAACCGTTTTTCTCATCATGCGTACTGCATCAAGGGAAGCTCCACCAGTTTTGTGAAATCCTGTAGAGGTTTTGACATAGTCGGCACCACCAGAAACACTGTGTTTACATGCCGCAATGATTTGCTCACTCGACCACAGACCCGTTTCCAAAATAACTTTCAACACCACGCTTGCACCAATGGCTTGACGAACCGCCGCGACCTCGTTTTCCACATTCGACCATTCTCCACTCGCAATCCAACCCAGATTCGCGACCATATCTATTTCGGTTGCTCCCTCCGATACTGCTTGGGCAGCTTCCAATGCTTTGATGCCTGACAGATGACTACCGGATGGAAACCCCACCACACTCGCAACAGGAATACCCGTGATTTTGTGTGCAAGCGACACCCAATTGGGCGAAACGCATACTGCACCTACTAATAGTTCGTCTGCCTCGGTGCACAGCGCAACAATGTCTGCCGATGTGGCTTCTGGCGCAAGCAATGTGTGATCAATCACCAGGGCAAGCGTGGTGCGATCAAGGGCTTCCATCTCCCCCACACTACGCCAGGTGGCTGAAGCAGATCAGTCCGACTACGGTTCATGATCGTCATGGCCACCTTGCGATTCAGTTACGGCACGATGGGTTCAGGTAAGAGCACGCTTGCTCTGCAAATTCATCACAACATGTCCTCGCGCGGAGTAAGTGGACTGCTGCTCACCAAACTTGATCGTGATGGTTCACAAGTGACGAGCAGGCTTGGTGTTTCGGCTCCGGCAATTGACGTGTCGTTTGATCTTGATCTATTTGAACTCACCAAAGATCACATGCCGGTGCAGTTTCTGGTTTGTGACGAAACTCAGTTTTACTCAGTTGAACAATGCGACCAACTCGCACGCGTTGTAGACGAACTCAATGTTGATGTCTTTGCGTTCGGACTGATCACTGACTTCCGTGGATTGTTATTTGATGGCACGCGCCGTCTACTCGAAATTGCTGATCAGCGCATTGAAATGCAAGTTGAAGCACGTTGCTGGTGTGGTGACCGAGCAAACAATAACGCCCGATTGGTGAACGGTGTCATTGTGTACGAAGGCGAGACAGTTGTAGTAGGCGACACTGACAAGACGATGAGTGAACCGTTATTCGGCGATGAAGTGCGTTACGAACTGTTGTGCCGGAAGCACTACATCAACGGCGTGCTCGGACCTTCGCAATAATCTTTGCTCCAACAAATACGATTAGTACTCCAGCACAATTACCAATCAGGTCAGATGCCTGTCGTGAACGCAACTG
>ENA-OUVC01000759-OUVC01000759.1-marine-metagenome-genome-assembly--contig:-NODE-759-length-20250-cov-5.383929_pt1 | contig 20250 bp, 18 predicted proteins | sample MGYA00248622_ERZ508571 | MGnify/ENA primary metagenome ERZ508571 (study PRJEB26236, sample SAMN06267175) | marine metagenome | isolation source: Columbia River Estuary | place: USA:Columbia River Estuary... | reverse complement strand
CTGTAAACACCTCGTCTGCTGTTGGGCCAGCAATTGCGGGTACCGGCTGTATAGCGAGTAAAAGAATGGCGGTGCGGTAAGGAAAGAAAGACCAACACGTTGTCATAAATACTGGCACCCAACAAAAACTATGGCCTTTGGGCCGAGCCTCAGAACATCGGTAAAAATCCACAGATTATACCCAAGCATAACAGGACTTGGATCATTGTCCGGAGGCTATAAGAGACCCTGACGCCTGATGCTCCAAGAGTGGTATAAATAGGATGCAAATTAATGTAAACTGTATTTGTGTAATGTAAATTGACAAGCCACTACTTCTAGAATGGGCTTTCCTTTAGAATAATAGGTTTCAGATTGGCCGTGTTTTTTCGTGCCAAAAAACTGAGTTTTTTGTCTAAGGCGCAAACCTGTTTTTTCTGCATACTTTGGATCTGTCATTGGGGCGACGCATTGATAGCTTGCTTTTCGCGACACGGGCGTCCAGTTCCATGCAAATCTTCTGCTGAATGAAGTCTGCAAAGCTTTGGCCTGCCAATGCGTTTATGAACTGTAGGGATAGGCACGCGGTCACCGACCCGTATAATCAGTTGGTGGGTAACTGCGAATGTTGTTTTTTAGCGTTTAAATGGCTGCGATTGACGTTGAAGTTATCAAGTAAATCCATTCGCCAGTCCGCTTGTGATATTGCGTTTGGATGATCTAATGATATCAACGAAATATATGCCTTCCCAGTCGCTATCTGTTTTAAAGCAGTCGCCAATTATTAGCCAAAGATCATCGGCCGCATCACTTATGCGGGAACCATTATCGTAGCCTCTGCTTAGGCTGGGTGTATCACGTTTATTCTTCAAGTGCGGTATTGAACGACGGTTCGGTATGGCAGGCAACTGAAACAAAGTTGAACCCCATTACAGCGTCAGCAAATAGGCAATGACTTGCGCGCGTGATTTTGGGTCCTGAACCCCGTTAAAGGGCATTTTCGTGCCGGGCACCGTCTTTTTGGGCGATGTAAGCCAGCGGTCTAGTGTCTTTGCGTTCCACGTTAGACCTGATGCCTTGAGGGCAGGGCTATAGGCATAACCGGGAAGCGTGCCCGCGCGTCTACCGCTGACACCCGCAAGGCTTGGGCCGAATAGAGTTTTGCCAGCCTGGGTCGAATGACATCCCGCACATTGTGCAAAAGCAGGAGGGCGTGTCGGCTGTGCTGTGGCGGGATCAATGGGTGTGACCGTCAATACAATCGCCATGAGCGACATACATGCAGGCAGGCGCAAAGTGAAAGGCACAAGATAACTCACATGTAAGAATGAATACGCGGCGGCGGTATGACCCGCCGCCGCCACATTGGAGGTTATTAGAAGCGATCTGCGTTCATTACCTTTGTCCATGCCGCAACAAAGTCGGTCACGAACTTCTGCTTCGCGTCATCCGAGGCGTAGACTTCAGCGACGGCCCGCAATTCGGCATTGGATCCAAAAACCAGATCAACTGGCGTTGCAGTCCATTTTGCCGCACCGGTTGCCCGGTCATTGCCTTCATACAAGCCTGCGTTGGTCGCCGACTTCGCCCAAACAGTGTCCATCGACAACAAATTGGTGAAGAAGTCGTTGGTCAACGTGCCGGGCTTATTGGTGAAGACGCCTGCGGTTGAACCACCGGCATTTGCACCCAAGACGCGCATACCGCCAACCAATACCGTTGTTTCGGTAACAGTAAGGCCAAGCAAGTCCGCTTTATCGATCAATGCTTCAGTCGGTCCATAAAAGGCGTCCGATGCAAAATAATTGCGGAAGCCGTCGGCCTTGGGCTGAAGCTGGTTGAAGGATTCAACATCTGTTTGGCTTTGCGACGCATCAACACGTCCTGCGCTGAACGGAACGATGATATCCTGGCCAGCGGCCTTGGCCGCCTGTTCAATAGCTGCGTTTCCGCCGAGCACGATCAGATCAGCGAGGCTCACTTGCTTGCCACCTGTTGCGCTCTTGTTGAACGCGGTGCGTACGGTTTCGAGCTTAGCCAAGACCGCCGCTACTTCTGCGGGATCATTGACTGCCCAATCCTTTTGCGGGGCAAGCCGCAAACGCGCACCGTTTGCGCCGCCGCGCATGTCAGTTGCGCGGAAGGACGACGCCGAAGCCCATGCGGTCCGCACGAGTTCTGCCGTTGTCAGACCGCTGGCCAATATATTGGCCTTCAACTGGCTGATATCGCCAGCGTCGACGGGCGCATAATTCGCCTTGGGGAGCGGGTCCTGCCACGTCAAAGTAACCTTTGGCGCATCCTTACCCAAATAGCGGGCCTGTGGCCCCATATCGCGGTGGGTCAGCTTGAACCAAGCTTGTGCAAAGGCGTCGGCAAATTCTTGCGGATTTTTCTGCCAACGCTTTGTGATTTTCCGGAAACCGGGGTCTTCACGCAAAGCGATATCGGTTGTGAACATGATGGGCGCGTGGCGAACGTCCGCACGAAACGCATCAGGTACCATATTGGCAGCAGCTGGGTCACTTGGGATCCACTGCGTGGCACCTGCTGGGCTTTTGGTTTTTACCCATTCGAAATTGTACAGATTGTCCAGATATTGGGTCGTGAAAGCGATTGGATTGGACGTCCATGCACCTTCTAATCCGCTGGTAATCGTGTCTTCTGAGTGCCCCTTACCACATTTATTTTTCCAGCCGAGGCCTTGCTGCTCAATCGGTGATACGCCAGGGTCGCCGGCAACGCACTCTTCTGGCTTGCGGGCGCCATGCGCTTTACCAAAGGTGTGGCCCCCTGCGATCAGTGCGGCGGTTTCAGCATCATTCATTGCCATCGAGCCGAAGGCACGACGAATTTCGGCGGCCGCAGCAAGTGGATCGGGAACGCCATTGGGGCCCTCTGGGTTCACGTAGATCAGGCCCATTTGTGATGCCGCCAATGGCCCCTTGAGGTTGCCCTTTGCATCACGGCGGCGGTCCGCCAAAAGCTCCGCTTCAGGGCCCCAGAAGACAAGGTCAGGCTGCCATGAATCGACGCGACCGCCGGCAAAGCCAAGGGTTTTGAAGCCCATATCTTCCATGGCGACATTGCCCGTGAGAACCATGAGGTCACCCCATGAGAGCTTACGGCCATATTTTTGCTTGATGGGCCAAACGAGGCGACGTGCCTTGTCCAAATTGACGTTATCCGGCCATGAATTCAATGGCTCAAAACGAAGCTCGCCGCCATCAGAGCCGCCGCGTCCGTCGCCTGTGCGATACGTGCCTGCGCTGTGCCAAGCCATACGGATGAAGAAGGGGCCATAATGCCCATAATCCGACGGCCACCAAGGTTGCGAAGTCGTCAACGTCTTGCGGATGTCTGCCTTTACCGCGTCCAAATCGAGTGTGGCAAATTCAGCAGCATAGTTGAAGTCATCGCCATAGGGATTGGCGCGAGCTTCATTCTGACGCAATGCAGTCAGATCGACCTTCTTTGGCCACCATTCGGTTTTTGTTTCTGCGGTTTCGGCAGCCGCTGCTGTGGTGAGCGCCATTGATGATGTGGCGGCCAGCAAGGCGACAGTGAGGATGTTGCGTATTTTCATGATGTAAAAATCTCCCAATACACCTCGGAATGTCCAAAGGTTGATTAGGTCATATGCGTCACGCCGTCGGGAACCCAATGAGATTGATTTGTCAGAATAATCGATTGCATTGATAAATGCGTTTTAGGAACCTTAGCTCTGCGTAGACCGCATGCCCTCGCGTTTAACGATTAACTCCGCGCGAGAGGCAACACCAAGTTTTCGGTATACACTGTTCAGGTGAATTTTTACCGTGCCTTCCGTTAATGCGCACCGATCTGCTATTTGACGGTTGCGTAATCCCAAGCAAACAAGCTCCACAATCTCCATCTCTCTTTTGGTCAAAAGATCGTCAGAGCGTACAGTACGGCTTGGTTTATCAACCGAATATTGCAATGCCGGTTCAGTCACGCTGTGCTCGAACCACTTTCCGCCCGCCAAAATGGCTTTCATGCCATTAATGATGATTTCAGGATCGCTGTCTTTCAATGCGATGCCCTTGATGCCGAGGCGCATGGCCTCGATAGTCTGTTCAGGTTCAACATGGACCGTTAAGAACATCGCTGGAATATCTGGGTAGTGCAGCCGCATATGTCCCAATACGCGCAGTCCTCCACCGCCCTGCATCGAGACATCCAACATGGCAAGATCGGGACGGACAGTATCTAGCTTGGCAATCGCCTCATCAACAGACAGCGCGGTTTCAACCGTGAAGTCATAGCCGTTTGCTAAATACTGGCTAAAGCCATGCAAGAAGAACGGATGGTCGTCTACTACAAGAATGCTAGTCATTCTCTATCTGCTGCATGGGGATACGGATTGATAACAACGCTCCTTTCCCAAGCCCCTCCACATATGCTTCTCCGCTCAAGAGCCTTAGTCGATCGCGTAATGAAGCTGATTTTAATGTTAATGCAGGGTTCGCATGCACCTGAGCATCCTGAAACGGTTGACGTTCGTCACTAACCGTCATCAGGAGGGCCTCGTGCTTAAGCGAAAGTGTAACCCTCAATGACTTGCTTTTGGCGTGTCGTACGGCGTTGGTGACAACCTCACGCAGTAAATGCTCGATATTGAATGAAATCCCTATATCGGCCTGAATGGCGGGTTCTTCTGATTTTAACGTAACTTCGATGCCCCATTGTAACGAAATGGTCCTGGCGCAGACATCGAGCTGGGACACCAGATCAACCTTATCGACGGCTGTTGGGCTGCTTTCTAAAAAACCGCGAAGTCGGGATTGTTCTAGCGTGACAATATCCACCGCTTTTCTAATTTCCAATTCGATCGGGTGTTGAACGACATCCTGCCTTTTTGTGAGTAGCAACAAGCGCATCCTTAAAGCGGCGAGCGTTTGTAATACGCCGTCGTGCAAATCGCGGCGCGCCACTTCGTGTGCATCTGCGATGAAATTCCGTTGGGCAACCGCGACTTTTCCCAAATATGCAGTCATTTCGGTCACATGACGGCCCAGGAAAGTTGCCTCAGCCATTATTATGGCGTCAATGCGGCTATTTACAGCGCAGATAAATCCACCGCGCGCACGGTCAATTTGCAGAGGTTGAACTAAGGCTGCCCGGATTCCCGCGCGTCGAAGCACAAGCGCAACGCGCTGCTCGTGATCATCAAATGGCCTGTAATGGCCGGTGTCTGGGAAGATGACGCGGTTCAAATAGGTGTCGAACAGTCTGTAGCCAATTTGCAAGCTTAGAAGTGCGTCCATCAAATTCTGACGCTCATGTTCTTTTTGCAACATCGGAAGGTTGCACTCATGATATTGATCCAATGCCTGCTTCGTTCGGCCCTGTAAAATGCAGGCTGCTTTTCGGGGGGCAAACAAGGCCGCTGATGCATTTGTCCAAGATTGCAGATCAAATTGGAATGATTTTTCTAGGGCGCGGGTGCGGAGCGATGAAAATTCATGGCTGAAAAGGTTCAAGCGATATTTTCGACTTGCTGATGTTACGCCCATGAACATGGCAAGTAGCACAATCACGTGCGATATGACGGTTGATAGCTCCGAAATGGCTGTAATCTGGGGAGCGCGGTTTCCTGAAATCTGCACCATGAAGTCACGAAGAAGGAACAGGCTCGCGCCAGCAGCGACCGCAGCAAGTATATTCTTGCCCTTCATGCCGATGGTAGTCGCGATCACGCCAACGCAGACAGCAAGTCCAATTATTGCCTCGACTGCGTCATGAAGCACGATGACTGCAAGCAAGAGCATAATCATGTCGCCAACAACCTGCGCGCGCAACACCCCGGGCTGCAGCAGTTGACCGCCAACGGTCATGAGGGTCGCTGCAGCAGTCCAGCCAAGCCAGCTATAATAATGATATTGGAGCGGCGTGCTAAATGCCAAATTGGCTGGATATACAGACAAACCCAGAAACATGATTACACATAACAAGATTCTGGCGATTGGCCATGGCCATAAAATGAAAGCGGTATTTAATCGGAAGAGCATTATGAAAGTTAGCTACATCTATGGGATTCGAAAATTGCGAATAACATAAATAACTAAAAAAATAGCATTATTTGATTTTTATATATTTATTGGTTAAAATTTTATTAATATTATAACTAAAGTAATATGTCTTAATACATAGTTAATTTAATCCGAACCGTTCTCGCTTGTTCGAACCATCCATTGCGCGGGCACAACATCACTCGCACTGTCGAGCCCGCGGTCTGCGAGAAGTGAATTAGAGAAATCACGTCCCAATATTACGCATGGGCAAGGTTGCAAAAACGTCACGCGGCGCTTAGCGATGGCGCATGGACATTCTGCCACATTATGAAGAACAATATTTGTCGTTGATGCGCCGTATCTGGGACGAGGGCACCGTCCAGCGTGACCGGACTGGGGTAGGAACCAAGGCATTGTTCGGCGCACATATGCGTTTTTCGCTTGCCGATGATGCTATTCCGTTGCTGACGACAAAGCGGGTATACTGGAAGACGGCGGCGCGCGAAATGCTGTGGTTCCTTACGGGCAACACGAATATCCGACCATTGGTGGAACAAAAGGTCAAGATATGGACCGATTGGCCATTGGACCGCTACCGCCGCGAAACGGGCGCAACAATCGAACAAGAGGATTTTGAACAGCGCATAATAGACGACGCTGATTTTGCCGAAAAATGGGGCGACCTTGGCCCTGTATATGGGGCGCAATGGGTAAATTGGCCGCGTTACGAAGCCGCAGAGGGTGGCCTATTCCGGCGTGCGGAAAAGGGGATAGATCAGGTCAGTTTGCTTGTTGAAAGCCTGAAGAACAACCCAGGATCACGACGGCATATCATCGAAGGCTGGAATGTCTCGGAATTGGACCAGATGGCGTTGCCGCCCTGCCATAAAACTTATCAATTTCATGTTGCCGATGGAGTTTTGAGCTGCATCTTATTTCAGCGATCCTGTGATTTGGGTCTCGGCTTTGCCTTTAATGCATTTTCTGCTGCATTGCTGACACGGATGCTCGCCGCGGTCTGTGGATATCACGCGGGTGAACTCATTTGGCAGGGTGGCGATGTGCATTTATATCTCAATCATGCGCCTTTGGTGGAAGAGCAATTGTCGCGCACGCCGTCTGGCGCTCCCAAGCTCAAGTTGTTGCGGACACCGGCTAGCATTTTTGATTTCCGTATCGAAGATTTCGATATCTTAGATTATCATCCACAAGCCCATATTTCCGCACCGGTTGCGGTGTAAGCGTCATTTAGGTCAGCTATATTGACCTAAAACCATGTTTAAAATATTATAACAAACATGGATAATAAACTGCCTGAGTCGTTCGGGTGGTCTTGGGTGGAGGCGGACATGGCGAAATCGAAGAAAGATAATCTCGCACCGCTGCATCTGCACATTCCCGAACCCAAATTTCGTCCCGGCGATGTCGCGGACTTTAGCGATATCATTATACCGGCTGTGGATGTCCATCCGCGCCCAGATGAGCATGTTTTGCCGGCCGATATTCATCCATTGGCCTATGGTCTTGTCCGCGTGCTGGACGAAAATCATCAGGCAACGGGGAGTTGGAACCCGGGCCTTGATGTCGCTACTCTACAGGTCATGCTCCGGAAAATGCTGCTTTTGCGTGCTTTTGATGATCGTATGTTTCGGGCGCAGCGACAAGGCAAAACAAGCTTCTACATGAAGTCCTTTGGCGAGGAAGCAACATCGGTTGCAGCGACAATGGCATTAGATTTCAATGACATGTGTTTCCCGAGCTATCGCCAGCAAGGCATATTGATTACGCGCGATTATCCACTGGTTGATATGATGAACCAGATTTACTCGAACCGCGGCGACCGGCTGAAGGGCCGTCAACTGCCGATCATGTACTCGGCCAAGGACTATGGATTTTTCAGCCTATCGGGCAATTTGACGACGCAATATCCGCAAGCCGTGGGGTGGGCGATGGCCTCTGCTTCACGCGGAGACACCCGTATTTCTGCGGTTTGGTGTGGTGACGGGTCAACGTCGGAGGGCGATTTCCACAATGCCCTGACTTTTGCTGCCGTCTATAATGCCCCCGTTATTTTCCAGGTTGTGAACAACCAATGGGCGATTTCCTCCTTCTCCGGTTTTGCGGGAAGCGAACGGACAACCTTCGCCGCGCGCGCCATTGGTTACGGCATCGCAGGCTTACGCGTTGACGGCAATGACGCGCTCGCGGTCTATGCCGCGATGCAATGGGCCGCGAACCGTGCACGCAATAATGGCGGGCCCACGTTAATCGAATATTTTACCTATCGCGGGGAAGGGCATTCTACCTCAGATGACCCCGGAGCCTATCGGGCGGCTGAGGAATATGCATTGTGGCCCTTGGGCGACCCCGTGACGCGGTTGAAGGACCACCTTATTGCCATAGGCGCGTGGGGCGATGCGGAGCATGATGCGCTCATCATTGAGCTTTCCGAATATGTGAAGACAATTCAGAAAGAAGCCGAACAAAATGGTATTCTTGGGCATGGCTTGCACCATCCATTTGAGACCATGTTTGAAGATGTGTTCGAAGAAATGCCCTGGCATTTGAAAGAGCAATGCGCGCAAATGCTTGAGGAGCAGCAGGACAAATTCGGGTCCAATTGGAAGGCGCGTTGATGTCAGGCCCTGCCATGAAAACAATGAATATGATTGAGGCGATTAATAGCGCGCTCGATATCATGCTAGCCAAAGACCCGGATGTCGTCATCATGGGCGAGGATGTTGGCTATTTTGGCGGCGTATTCCGCGCGACGGCGGGTTTGCAAGCCAAGCATGGCAAGACGCGCGTATTCGATACCCCGATCAGCGAATGCGGCATTATCGGCGTTGGCGTTGGCATGGCGGCTTATGGTTTGCGGCCCGTTCCTGAAATCCAGTTTGCAGATTATATCTATCCCGGCCTTGACCAATTGGTAAGCGAGGCAGCGCGCTTGCGCTACCGTTCTGCCAATGATTTCATCTGCCCTATGACGGTGCGTTCGCCTTTTGGTGGCGGCATCTTTGGCGGGCAAACACACAGCCAAAGTCCGGAGAGCCTCTTCACCCATGTCTGTGGTATTAAGACCGTAATTCCGGCCACGCCATATGATGCCAAGGGACTATTGATCGCGGCGATTGAGGACAATGACCCCGTTGTCTTTTTTGAACCCAAGCGCATCTATAATGGCCCTTTTAGCGGCTATTATGACCGCCCTGTGGAGCCATGGTCAAAGCATGAAGGCAGTGCTGTTCCCGATGAATATTATCGCATTGAACTTGGCAAGGCTGCGGTTGTGCGGGAAGGCGAGGCGGTTACCGTTTTAACCTATGGCACTATGGTACATGTCGTGAAGGCGGTTGTCGCCGAACATGGTATAGATGCGGAGATCATTGACCTACGGACATTGCTGCCGCTCGACATTGAAACCATCGAAGCGTCAGTGAAGAAAACAGGTCGCTGCATGGTCGTGCATGAAGCCACGCGCACCAGTGGTTTTGGCGCGGAGTTGGCAGCGCAAGTGCAAGAGCGTTGCTTCTATCATCTTGAAGCGCCAGTCGAGCGCGTCACTGGCTTTGACACGCCATATCCGCACAGCCTTGAATGGGCTTATTTTCCAGGACCCGTGCGCCTTGCCCGCGCCTTTGACAAGATCATGAAGGACTGACGCGATGCCGAAATTTACATTCAATCTGCCTGATATTGGTGAAGGTATTGCCGAAGCCGAAATCGTCGCTTGGCATGTGCAAGTGGGTGACAAAGTCACCGAAGACCAACCCTTGGCGGATATGATGACCGACAAGGCAACGGTCGAAATGGAGAGTCCGGTTTCGGGAATAGTTACCAAGATCGCTGGCGACGCTGGAGATGTGATTGCTATAGGCGCGATGCTCGTGGAAATTGAACTCGATAGCGTGGTCGGGAATGCGGCTGTGAGCAAGACAAAAGAGGCAGAACCAAAATCGGCTGTGGTCCAGGACGAAGATCCGCTTATGCCTGAGCCTGTCGCCATGACAGAAGCCATCACGTCACCTGTGGCGCCAGCAGCAGAACCGGTTGTCGCGAGCACCTCAGAGAAAATTACGGCGTCGCCAGCGGTGCGGCAACGCGCCAAAGACCTTGGGGTCGATTTGGTGGACGTCAAGGCCGCCGGCGGGCACATTCGCCATGCTGATCTCGATGCGTTTTTAACCTATGGATCAAAATTGGGCTATCGCCCCGCGCAAATGAAAGCGCGCCGCGCAGATGAGGCCGTAAAGGTTATAGGCATGCGCCGACGGATTGCTGACAATATGTCGGCATCGAAACGGCACATCCCGCATTTCACTTATGTCGAAGAAATCGATGTCACCGCCGTCGAAGCGATGCGCGCAGACCTAAATGCCAATCGAGGGGCGAAGCCTAAGCTTACGTTATTGCCGATGCTGATTGTCGCGATTTGTAAGACTATTCCGCAATTTCCTATGATGAACGCGCGTTTCGATGATGAAGCAGGCGTCGTCACGCGCCATGGCGCCGTGCATTTGGGCATGGCAACGCAGACCGATACTGGCTTGATGGTGCCGGTCATCCGTGACGCGCAAGACCTGAATATTTGGCAATTGGCGACCGAAATTGCGCGGTTGGCCGATGGGGCGCGCAGCGGTTCTGCCAAAAGCGAGGAGCTTTCGGGTTCAACCTTGACGATCACGTCGCTTGGCCCGCTCGGCGGGATTGCGACAACGCCGGTGATTAATCGCCCAGAGGTGGCGATTATCGGCCCGAATAAGATTGTCGAACGTCCTATGTTTGTTGGCGACACTATCGAAGCCCGAAAGTTGATGAACCTGTCGATCAGTTGCGACCACCGTGTCGTCGACGGTTGGGACGCCGCGAGCTATGTTCAGGCGCTCAAAAAACTTATTGAGACACCTGTCCTTTTGTTCGCCGACTAATTTTTAACGTGGCAGGCGCTCCCGGTCCCACGCCCCGTGGAAATAAACCACAACATCAAAGGATGCAGGAGGCCCGGCACGTAGCGGAGCGATCTTGGCGCAGATAAATTCAACAAAAATAATTTATAAACAGATATTTAAATGCATGCGCCCTCGCAATATGACAGCATTCCCAATGATCTGACTTTAAGGTGCTGCAATGTGATATCACCGAATATGTCCTTTTATGACAATTGGCGTTGACAGAATCTTGCGCCGCTTATAGTGCGCCCCCACCGCAAGTTAGCGGGTGTAGCTCAGTTGGTTAGAGCGCCGGCCTGTCACGCCGGAGGTCGCGGGTTCGAGCCCCGTCACTCGCGCCACTTCTCTCAAGTTCTAGGCTTGAGGTGGCGCGCGGAAAGATCCCGTCTCCATCCAAATCATCAATGGGCGCATAGGTGCTATCCAGACGATGCCTGCGACTAGATAGATGATGCTCTGAATGGCGATGTTCAGCGTCCCGATAAAATCGGATGCACTGACAATTATTCCCGACCAGACCAATATAATCAGCAATATCGCCAACATTCCGGCGGGTTTCCGCCAAGTCGGTTGTTTAAGTGGTGTTGTCATAAGGTCATCCATGATTTTTCAGTGAGTATAGCGTCAAGTGGCATGTCCCAAATGTCCGACGCAACGGCAGGGGCATGTTGCACGGACCATGCAAGGCCAATGGCAACGGCTTGGTCTAGTAGGCTTAAAGCGCGGTCATAATGTCCGGCTCCCTGTCCAAGCCGCATCAAACGGTCATCAAAGGCCACCAAGGGCGCTAGAACGATGTCTGGCGTGCATAAGGGGGCATTCTCGGCAGGCTGCTGCAACCCAAAGGGGCCGGGAACTAAAATATCGCCAGGCGCCCAACGCAGGAAGCGCATCGGTGCGGTCTTGCTCGTGACATGGGGCAGGGCAATATCGCAGCCCATTTTATGCGCCTGTGTCAATAAAGCTGCAGGATCTACCTCAGACCCTATGGCAATGTAACCGGCTACGGTTTTTCCAGGCACAAGATATTGCGCGAGCGGGCTTGGAATTTTGGAGAAAGCCAACGCGCGATCCTGCGGCGACAGGGCGTCGACAAATTGTTCACGCTTTTGGCGGAATTCCGATCGCTGCGACTGCTTGTCAAAATTTGGTTGCACAGCTTTTCCTGATAAATGTTGGCGGAACCATCATGGGTCGTTTCCCGGAATATCCTCTGACGCCAGCACGTCAGGTGGGCACCGTGTGATCTGGACCTTAAGGTTTCCCAAACGGCCCAGGCAGGGACAGCTCCCTTAGATAGATAATCGCCTCAGGGATGTTCTCATCAGTTCGTGCCGGACAGTTCCGCCAATACCAATATAAGCCACTTAGGTTAATTCTCAAGCCTTAGCGCCAGATTTTCCAACCGGCTCGCCAGCGCCTCTAATCTATCGGCGGATTGCAGCATTGCGGCCGAGGGTTCGGTCTTATCGGCGGTCACTGTGCCGCCTGAGTCATGCAGCTTATCCGCTAGCAGTAAGGCCGAAAACAACAATATACGCGTTTCCGTCAGGCCTCGCGCACCGCCAGCAACTTGTTGCGCGGTGGCGTCCACCATTGCACCGAGTTCTAACAAGCGCTGCTCTTCTCCGGCATTACACGCGACAAAATAGTCACGACCGGCGATAGATAGCTTCACGTCAGGCATCAGCGCGCACCCGCCAAAATCTTGTCCAAATCTTGTAGAGCAATACGCGTTTCGGACTTTAGCTTTTCATGCCGTTCAGAAAGATCATTATCACCCTTTGTTACCGGCGAGGTTGCCGATTTTTCTATACGGGCCAAAGCGCTTTCGATACGGCTGATTGCCACAATAAATCGTTGGTCTACCATGGGTTAAAATCCTTTGCTTAGGAATCTTAGCAGAGACAATGCCCAATGCAAATGTGCGATCGTTATTCTATGCACAAATTCATGGGGAAAAGCGCCCTCGCTCCCTTGACGCTTTGCGCTTGCATCCGCAAGGGTTCCAGCCAACGATTCGGCGGCAATGCACAAAAATAGATGTGCTCCGTCACCCGCTCCCGCGTGGGAGTGAAATATGGGGAAAAGGACATGACCGTTAGTAACCAGCAAATGGCCAATGCAATTCGGGCACTGGCTATGGATGCTGTGCAGGCTGCAAATAGTGGTCATCCTGGAATGCCCATGGGCATGGCCGATGTTGCTACGATACTCTACTCCAAATTTCTGAAATTCGACCCACAGGCGCCTGATTGGGCGGACCGCGACCGTTTTGTTTTGTCCGCTGGCCATGGTTCGATGTTTGCTTATGCAACCTTATATCTGACTGGCTATGCAAGCCCGACCATCGACGATATCCGGAATTTCCGCCAATTGGGCAGTCCATGTGCCGGGCATCCTGAAAATTTCCTGATCGACGGTGTTGAATGCACCACGGGTCCATTGGGGCAGGGCTTGGCGATGGCTGTGGGCATGGCAATGGCCGAACGGCATTTGAACGCTCGCTTTGGTGATGATTTGGTCGATCACCGCACTTGGGTCGTGGCGGGTGATGGTTGCTTGATGGAAGGCATTAACCATGAAGCTGTGGGCCTTGCCGGACATCTTGGGCTAGGACGCTTGATTGTTTTCTGGGACGACAACCGCATCACAATTGATGGTGCAACCGACCTTTCCACTACCGAAGACATTGCAGGACGGTATCTGGCCAGTGGATGGCATGTTGAAGCCTGCGATGGGCATGATTTCAATGATATAGAACGCGCAATTAAGGCAGCTCTGGCGGATAATCGCCCCTCCTTAATTGCCTGTCGAACGCTCATCGGCAAGGGATCGCCCAATAAAGAGGGCACGAAAGCGCCGCATGGTAGCCCGCTTGGCGCCGAGGAAATCGTTGCCACACGCGCTGCACTTGATTGGCCCTATCCTGCGTTTGAAATACCTGAGGATATTCTTGGGGCATGGCGTGCAACGGGCAAGGCAGGCGCAGCCGCGCATGCAGATTGGAAGTCTAGGCTCGCGGCGTCCGGCAATAAGAGCGCATTTAATGCAGTTATGGAAGGCGAACCAAGTGACGCATGGCTTAAGCCGCATCTGGAAAGCTTGATCGCTGCACCGCAAAAGATTGCGACGCGAAAGTCATCCGAAATCGCGCTGACGGCGGCGACAGCGGCTATAGCGGAATTATTGGGTGGTTCTGCGGATTTGACGGGTTCCAACTTCACCCGAACTGCTTCCACCAATACATTGGATAAAAACGATTATTCTGGGCGTTATGTCAATTATGGCATTCGCGAATTCGGGATGGCGGCAGCGATGAATGGCATGGCGCTACATGGTGGCATCATCCCTTATGGCGGAACATTCTTGATCTTCTCGGATTATTGCCGTGCCGCAATTCGCTTGTCCGCACTGCAAGAAACGCGCGTCATTTACGTCCTGACGCATGACTCAATTGGTGTTGGGGAAGATGGTCCTACGCATCAGCCCATTGAGCAAATCATGTCGATGCGTCTCATCCCTAATTTGGATGTGTATCGGCCTTGTGACACGATTGAGACCGCCGAATGCTGGGCCTTGGCTATTGAAAGTGCGTCCACGCCGTCGGTATTGGCACTATCGCGTCAAAACCTCCCGCAACTGCGCACCGACATTAGCGAGAATTTTTCTGCTAAGGGCGCTTATAAATTGCGTGCTGCAAATGCTGGACGCAAAGTCATTCTTATTGCGACGGGTTCCGAAGTCGAGATTGCTATCGCTGTTGCGGAAAAGCTTGAAGCTGATGGCATTGGCGCGGACGTAGTGTCAATGCCAAGCTGGGAACGGTTCGACGCACAGTCTGCCTCTTATAAAGCGGAACTGCTCCCGACGGATACGCTGCGCGTGTCGATAGAGGCAGGAACCACCATGGGGTGGGAGCGGTATGTCGGCGATGGACTTCGCATTGGCATTGACAGCTTCGGCGCCTCGGCGCCGATTGACGCGCTGTACCAACATTTTGGCCTGACGGCTGACAAAATCACCCCGCAAATTGTCGCCCGCTTGGGCCGATAGGAGCAGATATGACAGTGAAAGTAGCAATTAACGGTTTTGGTCGCATCGGCCGTTTGGTCGCTCGCGCGATTTTGGAACGCGATGATCATGATCTGGAATTGGTCGCGATTAACGATCTTGCACCAGCCAAGGCCAATGCCCTTTTGTTCAAACGCGACAGCGTCCACGGCCCATTCCCAGGCACGGTTGAAGCCGATGGCAATGATATCATCGTTAACGGGAAGCGTATTCATGTGACCGCAGAGCGTGATCCGGCCAATTTGCCGCACGCAGCCAATGGCGTTGACATTGCGCTGGAGTGCACCGGATTTTTTACTGACCGCGTCAGTGCCGAAAAGCATCTCGCGGCAGGCGCAAAACGGGTACTGATTTCCGCACCGGGCAAGAATGTAGACAAGACTGTTGTTTTTGGCGTCAACCATGATGTTCTAAGTGCGGCCGACATAATCGTTTCAAACGCAAGCTGCACCACCAACTGCTTGGCGCCCATGGCGAAGGTCCTGAACGATGCCATTGGTATCGAGCGCGGTCTGATGACCACCATTCACAGCTACACTAACGATCAAAAGATCTTGGACCAAATCCACGATGACATGCGCCGTGCGCGTGCTGCTGGTATGTCGATGATCCCAACCACCACCGGTGCGGCGCGCGCCGTGGGCGAAGTGATGCCCGAACTGAAGGGTAAGCTGGACGGTTCTGCCATCCGCGTGCCTACGCCAAATGTCAGCATCGTTGACCTGACCTTCACACCAAAGCGTGACACCAGCATCGACGAAGTCAACGCTCTGTTGAAAGCGGCATCAGAGGGTGCATTGAAAGGCGTGTTGGCCTATTCTGACGAGCCCTTAGTCTCGATCGATTATAACCATTGTCCCGCAAGCTCGACGATCGACAGCTTGGAAACCGCAGTTATCGACGGAAAACTCGTGCGCGTGTTGAGCTGGTATGACAATGAATGGGGCTTCTCCAACCGCATGGTTGATACTGCCGGTGTCATTGGCAAATTTCTCTGAGGATTGATCCATGGCATTCCGTACGCTCGACGACCTCGGCGATATTAGGGGCAAGCGCGCTTTAGTACGCGTTGACCTGAACGTGCCCATGGCCGATGGGCGCGTGACCGACGAAACGCGTATGCGGGCGTTGGTGCCGACGGTGTTGGAACTAGCGGATAAGGGCGCTAAAGTCCTTCTGCTTGCACATTTTGGGCGTCCCAAGGGCGCAAAGCATAGCGAAATGTCCGTGTCGATGGTCCTCGATGCCTTGCAAGAGGTGCTTGGCCGCGAGATTATGTTCGTGCCCGAAATAGCGGGCGACGTGGTTACACAATCGGTTGGTATATTGGCGGATGGGGATATCGCGCTCCTCGAAAACACGCGCTTTTGGCCGGGTGAGGAAAAGAACGATCCTGAGCTGGCGCATGCCGTTGCTGCTAATGGTGATTTCTACGTTAACGATGCCTTTTCGGCGGCACATCGCGCGCATATGTCCACCGAAGGTTTGGCGCACATCCTGCCAGCTTATGCCGGTCGTGCAATGGAGGCTGAATTGAAGGCGCTTCAAGCTGCTTTGGGCGCGCCTGAACATCCTGTCGCGGCTGTTGTCGGCGGTGCAAAGGTCTCGACTAAACTCGACGTGCTGAACAATCTGGTGAAGCAGGTCGACCATTTGATTATCGGCGGCGGTATGGCCAACACCTTTTTGGCTGCGCGCGGTGTCGATGTAGGTAAGTCCTTATGCGAACACAATCTGGCGGATCAAGCCAATGCCATTATGGACGCAGCGGATTTGGCGGGCTGCACGGTCCATCTACCCTACGACGTTGTAACGGCGCATGAATTTCGTGAAAATCCTCCAACCCGAACGGTCAATGTGCATGAGGTTGCAGCGGATGAAATGATCTTGGATGTAGGCCCTGCCGCGGTTGAGGCATTGGCCGATGTTTTGAAGAACTGCCGGACCTTGGTGTGGAACGGGCCGTTGGGTGCTTTCGAGATAGAGCCTTTTGATGCTGCAACGGTTTCATTAGCGCGGACCGCGGCGGCTCTGACCCGGGAAGGATCCTTGGTGTCGGTTGCAGGGGGCGGCGATACTGTTGCCGCACTGGCCCATGCCGGTGTGACTGATGATTTTACCTTTGTTTCGACAGCGGGTGGCGCTTTCCTAGAGTGGATGGAAGGCAAGCCATTACCTGGAGTTGATGCGTTGAATATTGCTTAAACCTGCGGGGCTTTGCCCCGTTTTTTGTCAATTGCCGATGCATACGTATGCAGGGCCAATTTATGGGATGCCAAAGATGAATTACTCTGAAATGCTTGCAAAAGTGGCCACTGCCTCGGGCTTTATTGCGGCTCTGGATCAGAGCGGTGGTTCAACGCCGAAGGCGCTCAAAGCATATGGCATACAGGAAGACGCCTACACAAGCGAAGAAGAGATGTTTGGCCTCATTCACGACATGCGCGCACGGATTATTACCGCACCCAGCTTTTCCGGCGAGAAGGTACTTGGCGCGATATTGTTCGAACGCACGATGGACGGCGAAGCGGGCGGCAAGCCAGTGCCGACGGCATTGCAAGACCGAGGTGTTGTGCCGTTCCTTAAGGTAGACAAAGGCCTTGAGGACGAAGCGGATGGCGTTCAAATGATGAAGCCAATGCCAGACCTTGAAGCGTTGCTCCATCGCGCCAAGGCCAAAGGTATATTTGGCACGAAAAAGCGTTCAGTTATTAACCAAGCTTCGCCAACGGGCATTGCCGCGATCGTAAAGCAGCAATTTGACGTGGCCGAGCAAATTCTCGCCGCGGGATTGATGCCGATTATCGAGCCTGAGGTGAACATCAAAAGCGCGGACCGCGCGCAAAGCGACGTCATATTGCGCGATGAAATCTTGAAAGCGCTCGATAGCGTATCGGCGGATCACAAGGTCATGTTGAAGCTGTCCATTCCAGCAGAAGCAGGGACCTTTGACGCGCTTATCAACCATCCGCGCGTGCTGCGCGTTGTTGCGCTCTCTGGGGGCTATGCCCGTCCGGAGGCCTGCGCTGAACTTGCCAAAAATAAGGGCATGATTGCCAGCTTCTCGCGCGCTTTGTTGGAAGATTTGCGTCACCAGATGACCGCCGAGGAATTTGACACCGCGCTATCTAGCGCCATCGATGAAATTCACGCGGCGTCCGCGACCTGAGTTTGGAGAGGGGCCGGTTGTAAATACGCAAGATGTTTGCCGCCGACCGAAACCCCAGCTAATGAGCGCGGCATGAAAGAATTTCCCTGCCAATTATACTTGATCTCGCCACTTGATGTAGGCGGCGATTTTCCCGCTCATCTTGAGGCTGCCTTGTCCGCTGGCTCGGTCGCCGCGTTCCAGTTTCGGGTTAAAGAGCTGGATCAGCATGAGGCAGCGGCTCTTGCGGAGCCGTTGCAGGCCATTTGCGCGGCGCATGACGTCGCGTTTATCGTGAACGACAGCGTTGCGTTGGCCAAGCGCTTGAAAGCTGACGGTGTGCATTTGGGGCAGGGGGATGGCGATGTTGGTGAAGCCCGGGAACTGCTTGGCCGTGACGCACAAATTGGCGTTACCTGTCACAATAGCCGCCATCTCGCGATGGAGGCAGCGGAGGCCGGCGCCGATTATGTAGCCTTTGGTGCTTTCTATCCAACTGCAACCAAATCGGTGGACCATGTTGCTGAACTCGATACATTGCAGAAATGGTCGTTTGTGACAGAGGTGCCCTGTGTTGCCATTGGCGGCATTACGCCTAGCAATGCCAAGCCATTAATCGATGCGGGCGCAGATTTTATAGCGGTGAGTGGCGCCGTTTGGAACCATCCGCACGGCCCCGCCGAAGCAGTAAAGGCGTTTAACGCACTGCTTGCCTAATGACGCCGCCATCGTTAAAGGCCGCGTCTATCGGCACGTTTTTGCGTGTCTGCTCTTTCCATCTGTCAAGCGAGTATACTCATGAAAATCAACGCGGTTGAAATCAAGCCGGGTAATATATTGGAATATGAAGGCGGCCTGTGGCGTGTCGTAAAGACTGCGCATACCCAACCGGGTAAGGGTGGTGCATATATGCAAGTTGAGCTCAAAAATCTCCGTGATGGCCGCAAGAACAATATCCGTTTCCGCTCGGCCGAAAGCGTCGAAAAAGTGCGCCTTGATCAGAAAGATTTTCAGTTTCTCTACGCCGAGGGCGATAATCTGGTCTTCATGGATAAGGAAACCTATGATCAGGTGACTTTGCCGAGCGACCTCCTTGGTGATGCGGCGGCTTTCCTGCAGGACGGCATGGACGTTGTCATGGAAATGTATGATGACGAAGCACTCTCGGTCGCGTTGCCGGACCAGATTGAGGCGACTGTTGTCGAAGCCGATGCTGTGGTAAAAGGCCAGACAGCTTCATCAAGCTATAAGCCCGCAATTTTAGACAATGGCGTCCGTGTAATGGTGCCGCCATTCATCAGCGCGGGTACGCGGATCGTGGTCGATGTCTACGAACGGGAATATGTTCGGAAGGCTGATTAATGCCCGCATTAACAGGTCTATTGACCATCATGGAAAAAGCTGCCCGTAAAGCGGGTGGCAAGCTTCGCCGTGATTTTGGCGAGATCGAACATTTGCAAGTTTCGCAAAAGGGCCCGGCAGATTTCGTTTCGAAAGCTGATGAGCGCGCTGAAGACACGATTTTCCGTGAACTCGAAATCGCACGTCCCGACTGGGGATTCCTTATGGAAGAGGGCGGCGAGATCGCTGGCGCTGAGGGAAAGCCGCGGTTCATTGTCGATCCGCTCGATGGAACAAGCAACTTCCTCCATGGCATTCCGCACTTTGCGATTTCGATAGCGGTGCAAGATCCGAAGCCGGATGGTTCTGGCTGGGGCGACATTTTTGCAGGCCTCGTCTATAACCCAATTACGGATGAAAGTTTCTGGGCTGAGCGTGGTAAGGGAGCTTGGCTTGGCAACCGCCGCTTGCGGGTGTCTGCCCGCCGTCAGTTAAATGAGGCGCTGATTGCCACGGGTACGCCGTATAAGGGCCATGGCGACTTTGAAGAATGGGCCAAGATTTTTGGTGCTATTGGACCTTCGGTGTCGGGTATCCGGCGATTTGGTGCGGCAAGTCTTGATCTCGCATGGTTGGCAGCTGGCCGCTATGATGGCTTCTGGGAAAGCGGCCTATCTCCTTGGGATACCGCTGCTGGCTGCTTGCTCGTGCGCGAAGCTGG
>ENA-OUVC01000755-OUVC01000755.1-marine-metagenome-genome-assembly--contig:-NODE-755-length-20333-cov-3.773944_pt1 | contig 20333 bp, 17 predicted proteins | sample MGYA00248622_ERZ508571 | MGnify/ENA primary metagenome ERZ508571 (study PRJEB26236, sample SAMN06267175) | marine metagenome | isolation source: Columbia River Estuary | place: USA:Columbia River Estuary... | reverse complement strand
ACCACGTGGCTTATTCGATTGCTAAATTTGGGATGTCTCTTTGTACCCTGGGAATGGCATCGGAATTTAAAGGGAAGGTGGCGTTTAATTCACTATGGCCTAAAACAATTATTGCGACTGCTGCCATTGAATTCGCGGTGGGTAATGCGTCCATGATGCAATTAGGGCGTAAGGCAACGATTATGGCGGATGCCGCTGCGGCAATCTTGCAGAAAGACGCGAAGACGGTCAGTGGTAACTTCTACATCGATGAGGATGTATTGCGCGCTGAAGGAGTGAGTGATTTTGCTGCATACCGCGTGAATCCGAATACGCCAGAAAATCAATTATTGCCTGATTTCTTCATTTAATGCTAGAAAATTATACCCCGCCACTTTGGTTACCGGACGGGCATACCCAGAGTATTTACCCGTCTCTTTTTCGGAAAGTAAACCTTTCAGAAACGCCACGTCGCGAGCGAGTAACGACACCGGATCAAGATTTCTTGGATATTGATTGGTATGGCGGTTCAATAGAGGAGAGGCCTTTGTTGATTGTGTCCCACGGATTGGAAGGTTCGAGTGATCGCCAATATGTGACGGGATTGATTCACAAGATGAAGGGCATGAATGCGCTGGCTTGGAATTACCGGAGTTGTTCGGGAGAGCCAAATAAGAATTTGCGTTTTTACCACAGTGGGGCGACGGATGATTTGGACTTCATTATTAAGCTGGCTATCGAACGCGGGGCGAAAGATATCTACCTGGCGGGATTTAGTTTAGGAGGTAACCTGACCCTAAAATGGTTAGGGGAACAGGGTAAAAATCCACCCAAAATGATTCGAAAAGCTATCGCATTTTCCGTACCTTTACACCTTTCATCGAGTAGCAAACAGTTAGCTAAGCGAGAAAACAGACTCTACACTCATCGATTTCTACAAACTCTCATTAAAAAAGTCAAGGAAAAGTCCGCGCGCTATCCTCAGGATATTACCGTGGAGATGATTGATTCTATTAAGAGTTTAGTGGATTTTGACGATGTGATCACAGGGCCTTTGCATGGGTTTAAAGGCGGGGAAGACTATTACGAAAAGAGTAGTTCCCTGTATTTTTTGGATCAGATTAACGTACCCACTTTAATCGTGAATGCAAAAAATGACCCTTTTTTATCGGCGGAATGTATTCCGGAAGACTATGTGAAAACCTTGGATTTTGTCCAATTAGACGCACAGGAAAAAGGAGGGCATTGCGGATTTTATCCGAAGAATTACCAGGGTTATACTTGGTCGGAGAATCGCGCCGAACATTGGTTTAAGAAAAGCGTTTAGAAAAATATACTATGCCTACAGCTCAAGCAGAACCTTTAAAAATTGTCATTGATTTCGATAGCACGTTCACGAAAGTGGAGGGGCTCGATGAATTAGCGAGAATCGCGCTTCAGGGAAATCCGAAGCAAGCGGAGATCGTGGGAAAGATTAAGGATATCACCGACCAAGGTATGGTAGGGGCCTATTCTTTCGCAGATTCTTTGCGCGATCGCGTGGCTTTATTGCCAGCGAATCGTTCGCACGTCGATCAATTAATCGTCTTTTTAAAGGGTAAAATCTCAGAGTCTTTTAAGCGCAACAAGGATTTTTTAGAAGAGAATGCCGCTCAAATTTTGATCGTATCCTCTGGTTTCAAGGACTTTATCGTTCCCGTGGTAAATGAGATGGGCATCCCGGAAGAGAACGTGTATGCGAATACATTTACCTACGATGCGGAAGGAAATATCACCGGTTACGATTCGGAAAATTTATTGTCTCAGGACAAAGGTAAAGTACGCTTATTGCAGTCGCTTCAATTAGAGGGCGAGGTTTACGTGATTGGTGATGGTATCACGGATTACGAATTACGGGAGTCCGGATTAGCGAATAAATTCTTTGCGTTTACAGAGAATGTATCCCGTAAGGCGGTGACAGATAAGGCGGATTTCATCGTTCCATCCCTAGACGAGTTTTTGTACATCAACGGTTTGAGCCGCGCTCAGTCGTATCCGAAATCACGTATTAAGGTTCTTCTATTAGAAAACGTGCACCCAGGTGCGGTGAATGCATTTAAGAAAGAAGGTTTCCAGGTGGAGTTATTAAAGGGCGCTTTAGATGAAGATGAGTTGATCGAGAAAATCAAGGATGTGTCGATCATTGGATTGCGTTCAAAGACGAATTTGACCAAAAAAGTATTGGAACACCCAGATTTTGCCGGATTGCACTTTACCGGGTCTACCCAAGTATTCAAATCTCTTTGGAAACAAATCGGCAACAACATAGAAAAATACAAGACGTATCCCCGCATCGTTGGAGAAACAGGAGGTAAGGACTTTATCATCGCCCACCCTTCTGCACCCGCCAAACAGGTAGCTACTGCCATTGTCCGTGGTGCTTTTGAGCTTCAAGGACAAAAATGTTCAGCGGCTTCAAGGGTATATTTGCCGGAGTCTTCCTCTAAAGAAATACTCGAATTGGTCAAAAAAGATTTAGCCAGCATCAAAGCCCCTGGTAGCCCAGAGGACATGAGCTGTTTCGTTACTGCGGTCATTCACGAAGGTGCATTTGACAAATTGGCTGCGGTGATTGATTCCGCCAAAAATGATCCCGAAATAGAGATCGTTGCCGGAGGTGGATACGACAAATCAAAAGGATATTTCATTCAACCTACGGTATTGGTGACCAAAAACCCAAAACACACCCACATGGAAAGTGAGTACTTTGGGCCCATTGTTACGGTATATATCTATCCAGACCATCTTTGGGAGGATACGCTTAGCCTAGTGGACCAAACTTCTCAATACGCACTCACAGGAGCCGTGCTAGCGGAAGACAGATACGCCTTGGTACAAGCGACCAAAGCTTTAGAAAATTGTGCTGGAAACTTTTACATCAACGATAAGCCTACTGGTGCTGTAGTGGGGCAACAACCTTTTGGAGGGGCACGAGGCTCTGGAACCAACGACAAAGCAGGTTCAGCTCAAAATCTTTTGCGTTGGGTTTCCCCGCGATTGATCAAGGAAACGCTTATCGCGCCTGAGGACTACCGCTATCCATTTTTGGGATAGGTTTTACACCTTGTATTTTTGAGGTAGATACACCAATTTTTTGGTTTCAAAAAATGGGTCAGTAAACCATTGGGTTAAATCATAGATCTCTACGGTTTTGTAGCCTGCTAATTCTTCGGTTAAATCCCCTCCCTTGAGGTAGAGAATACCGTTTTTTATCGAGTGTTTGCTGACCTTATCTACTTTTCCTTTGACCCAATGAGTAAACGTAGGCATGGCGGCCACTGCCCTACTGACCAAAAAATCAAAAGTTCCCTTTACTTCCTCAACGCGGCAATTTTTTGTCCTCACATTGGTTAGGCCCAACCCTTGGACTACCTCATCGACCACTTTTATTTTTTTTCCAATGGCATCAACCAGGGTAAACTGTACCTCGGGAAAAAGTATGGCCAATGGAATGCCTGGAAAGCCTCCGCCAGTGCCAACATCCATCACTCGAGTACCCGGCAAAAATTGTATGAATTTTGCTATGGCCAAACTGTGCAGCACATGCCTGAGGTACAACTCATCGATATCTTTTCGAGAAACTACGTTGATCTTTAAATTCCAGTCTTGATACAAGACTGCTAATTGCTCAAACTGTGTTCTCTGTTGCTCAGTTAGGTCAGTAAATTGATCAAAAATCAATGAGGCATCCATGGGTATATTTTGTGCAAAAATACCATATCCATCAAGATTTTTCATTTTTTTGTTTTTTTTGGGAAACATACGCAATGACTGAGCTGAGCTTTGCGTTATCTTTACGACTTTAATCATTCTACATGTCTAAAACTACAGTACGTTTTGCGCGAAAAGACCCAAAAGACTTTTTTAAAACTCTTAATACTCGGGTCAACGAATACTTCAAAGAAAAAAACATTCCAAAAACAGGAAACTGGGCATTACACCTAAAAACAGCGGTCATGTTTACCTTGTTTTTGGCCCCATACTTCTTGATACTCAGCCTTCCATTGCCCGGTTGGGCGCAATTACTCGGTGCAGTAATCATCGGAGTAGGTATGGCAGGAGTAGGCATGAATGTGATGCATGATGGAAACCATAATGCTTATTCATCTAAATCATGGGTGAATAAAATCATGGGAAGCAGTATCTATATCCTAGCGGGAAATGTATACAATTGGCAAGTACAACACAATGTACTTCACCATACCTACACCAATATACACGAACATGATGAAGATTTGGAAGCGGGTCGTATTTTGCGTTTCTCCCAACATGCTGAGTGGAGAAAACACCACAAATACCAACATATTTACTCGGTTTTACTCTATGGGTTATTGACCTTTAATTGGGCGCTGACCACCGATTTCACCCAAATGTATCGCTACTTGAAGCGCGGACTATCCTATGGGAAATTTCCTAAGCCTCTTTGGAATTGGAGTACCCTAGTGGTGACTAAAATTATTTATTTCAGCATCTGGTTGGTCATTCCCATGGTGTTTTTGGACACCCCGTGGTACATGATACTGCTTGGGTTTTTTGTAATGCACTACGTAGCAGGTTTAATCCTGAGTATGGTTTTTCAGTTGGCACACGTGATTGATCAAGCAGACACGCCTCTACCTGATCAAACCGGAACTATGAAAAACACTTGGGCAATACATCAATTGTATACGACGGTTAATTTCGGACGGACTAATCGTTTGATGAATTGGTTTACGGGAGGACTTAACCACCAAGTTGAACACCACATTTTTCCCAACATCAGCCATATACATTACACAAAAATTTCAAAAATTGTGAAAGAGACGGCCAAGGAGTTTAATTTGCCCTACAACGAATACAAAACCACTAGAAAAGCCATAATTTCGCACTTCAAACACCTCAGGGACCTAGGAAAAAAACCAGCCTTGAACTATTAATTATTTATGAGTACCCAACACCTTACGGACAGAATCAATCATATGGCCGTGTCTGCGACATTGGCCATGGCAGCTAAAGCGAGAGAACTCAAACAAGAAGGACGAGATATTATCGGATTGAGTCTGGGAGAGCCTGACTTTAATGTGCCTGATTTCATTAAAGAAGCAGCCAAAAAGGCCATTGACGAAAATTGGAGCAGCTATTCCCCTGTGGACGGTTATGTTGAATTAAAGAAAGCCATTGCTGCCAAATTTAAACGAGACAATAACCTTACCTATGGTTTAGACCAAATAGTCGTATCTACTGGAGCAAAACAGTCGCTCTACAATGTAGCTATGGCGATGATTCAACAAGGTGATGAAGTGATTTTACCTGCCCCCTATTGGGTAAGTTACAGCGATATTGTTCAGCTAGCCGAAGGTGTACCTGTCGAAGTACCCACTTCACTGGACACGGATTTTAAAATGACTGCGTCACAATTGGAGGCGGCTATTACACCCAGAACCAAAATGCTGTGGTTTAGTTCGCCTTGTAATCCAAGTGGTTCTGTGTACAGCCAAGAAGAATTGGAATCTCTGGCTGAAGTACTGCGCAAACATCCAGGTATTTATGTGGTGTCTGATGAAATTTATGAGCACATCAATTTTACCGGGGAACATGTCAGTATTGCAGCCATAGAAGGCATGTACGAGCGTACGATTACGGTCAACGGAGTTTCCAAGGCATTTGCTATGACAGGTTGGCGTATAGGCTACATCGGCGCACCTGCGTGGATAGCTAAAGCGACAAACAAACTACAAGGACAAGTAACCTCAGGAGCCAATTCAATTGCACAGCGCGCTACTATTGCCGCTTTAGAAGCACCCAAATCAAGCATTCAGTTCATGATTGATGAGTTTCACAAAAGAAGAGACCTCATTTTGGGATTGATGGCGGAAATCCCTGGATTTAAACTCAACGTACCCGAGGGTGCTTTTTATGTATTTCCAGATGTCTCTGACTACTTTGGTCGCACCATCCAAGGGGTTAAGATTGAAAACGCCAACGACTTTGCCTTGTTTTTATTGGATAAAGCTAACGTGGCTACCGTAACCGGAGAGGCTTTTGGCAATAATGACTGTATTCGAATTTCTTATGCAGCCTCTGAATCTGAAATCAAAGAAGCGATGTCGCGAATTAAAGCAGCGGTTTTGGCTTAATCACCTAACGACTTACAACCTTAAAAAAAAAGCGCTCATCTGAGCGCTTTTTTTTATTTCAACTTATTGTTGAGCAATCTTTGAATGTCTTCGTTGTGTCCGTAGACCACCAAAACATCATCTTTGTTGAGCATGGTGTTGGGTGTGGCTACCCCTTGTACATACTCTTGGGTGATTTTTTTACCTACCCGAGTGGCTATTTCAGATTTCTTGATGGTGGTTAAGACAATCAAGTTATAATTTTTGCGTATGTGTACATCCTTGATGGTTTGCCCCACGAACTCCTCAGGGACATTGGCTTCAACGATGCTGTAGTCACTGCTCAGCTCGAAGGAGTCAATCACGTTTTTCATACATAATTTCTTGGCCCAGCGCTCAGCTGTTTCCTCTTCAGGGTGAACGATTTCATCTACGCCAATGGCATGCAACACCTTCTCGTGCAATGGATTAATCGCTCGACTGATCAATCTTTTTACGCCAAAATTTTTAAAAAGTGCCGTGGCCATCACATTAGCTCCTTGGTTTTCTCCAATCGCGACAATAACTACGTCCGTTTGCTTTAAGGGTAGGCCAGAAACCGTTGATTCATCGGTAGCATCCAGGCAAATCGTGTGAGAAATTCGTTCCTTAAAATTTTCTACTTTGGTAATGCTCGTATCAATACCGATGACTTCATTGCCCTGTGCTGTGAGTTTTTCAGAGAGCGATGCGCCAAAATTTCCAAGTCCGATAACAATATATTTCATAGGAATCGTTTAGTTGATGGTGATTTCTTGGTTCGGGTACTGATAGTTGATTTGTTTTACTTTTTTAAATACGGCAATCAATACAGAGAGCATGCCTACCCGACCGACAAACATCACTCCAATGATGACCAATTTACTCATATCTGATAAATAGGGTGTAATTCCCAAACTCAGTCCCACTGTACTATAGGCAGAAAAACTCTCAAAGGCTACATCGATGAGCTCTTTCTCCGCATCAAAAATGGAAATCAAAAACACAGAGGCCCCAATGACAATCAAAGAAAGCGAAATAATGGCATATGAACGGTGTATGGACATCGATGATATTTGCCTTCTAAATACCTCAATCCTTGTTTTACCTTTGGCCAATGACAATAGATTAAGGGTGGCAATCGCCAGTGTGCTGGTTTTAATCCCCCCACCTGTAGAGGAAGGAGAGGCGCCAACCCACATCAAGAAAAACACCATCATAATCGTCGAAAACTGTAGACTATTCAGGTCTATGGCATTAAACCCTGCGGTTCTGGGGGTAGTCGCTTGAAATAGGGCGGATACTATTTTCCCTATCCCTTGGTGACCTTGCAAAGAGTGGTTGTACTCAGTAGCTAAAATGGTTAAAAAGCCAAACACAGTCAACGCAGAAGTGGTGATCAGAGTAATGCGGCTATTGAGTGTTAATACCCAGGGGCGATAGGTATCTATGTGTTTAAAGGAGTAGAATACGCGACGAATGCTGTACTTGACATAATCCACAATATTGGAAACAATGGGAAAACCTAATCCTCCAATGATAAATGTAAGCATCACAATCATTTGTAGCGGATAATTTAAATAAAATCCTGTTTCGTATAGATTACCCGTAAGTGTAGAAAAGCCTGCGTTGCAAAAGGCAGATATCGCGTGAAAAACAGCAAAAAACAAATGATCAAAAGCTGAAGAAAACAGTCCTGGTGAAACACTGAAATAGATCAGTACACCAGCGATAAACTCAATAGTAAACGTAATAATCAAAATTCGCTTCAGGGTCGTGAATACCTCACTTAACTTTTGAGTCGAGGTGATATCGTTCAAGGCCAGTTGATTTTCATAGGTACTCCCTCCCTTGAAGAAATAACTAAAATAACTGGCAAATGTTAAGATCCCTATCCCCCCGATCTGAATCAACACCATGATAATAGTCTGTCCAAAAAGGGTAAAGTGGGTGGCCGTATCCACCACGATAAGCCCCGTAACGCATACCGCACTGGTAGAAGTAAATAGAGCATCGATAAAACCAATACCCTCATAAGTGGCGTTCGGGAGCATGAGAAAGAGTGTGCCCACCAAAATGATCGACAGAAAACTGAGAATAAATAGCTGTGCAGGATTGAACTGCGCTCTTTTATAATTGATGTCGCGTTCCGAGAATTCTCGGACAAACACAAAAACTACCATGAGTTTTACCCACCAAACCTTACCGAATAGGTTGTTAAATGGCAAAATTTGTAATTCTACCAACTCGTGATAAAACACACTGAGCAATGAAAGTAAATACAACAGATCGAATACCCATACTTTGGCTTGAGCTGGTCTAAATCGGTTGAGGTAGCGGGCCATTAAGGAGACAAAACCAAAAAATACCACCAACAAATAAATAACTTCAATGGCAGACTGTACCACAAAGCTTTTGTCAAATCCAAAGTCAGTAAAGAAGACCATTAGGCCCAAAAGACTGAGCCAGAAGGCCCAAGTATGCAACATTTTTGTCTGCATCGAACGGTATACGTTAGGAAACCAATGCCATTAATCGCTGGTTTTCAAGGACCAAAATTATAGATTTAATCATTACCGAGGGTCAATGAGGAGCAAAAACACGTTATGGTGTATCTTTGAAAAAAAAATTTACATGTCAACTGAAGTCAAACCATACAAAGATTCCGACCTGTCTAAAAAGAATCAGGTTACCCAAATGTTTGATACTATTGCCGGAGAATACGATCAACTCAATCGTGTTATTTCGATGGGTATCGACTTGAAATGGCGTAAAAAGGTGATTGCTTTGGTCAAAGAACACCAACCTGAACGCGTTCTGGATGTGGCGACTGGAACCGGAGACTTGGCTGTTGCTTTAGTAGAAACTGGCGCTAAAAAAGTAGTAGGACTGGACTTATCACCTGGGATGTTGGCGCTTGGTGTTGAAAAAGTCGCCAAACATCAACTCAGTGATCAAGTGGACATGGTTTTAGGAGATTCGGAAGCGTTGCCCTTTGATGCTGATTCGTTTGATGCGGCCACAGTAGCTTTTGGGGTGAGAAATTTTGAGCACCTTAATCAAGGACTCAGCGAACTATTTAGGGTGATGAAACCCGGGGGACTGTTGGTCGTTTTAGAAACTTCAGTTCCGGAGCGATTCCCAGCAAAACAGGGCTACCAAGTGTACAGCAATTATCTGCTCCCACTGATCGGTCGAATATTTTCAAAAGACAGATCTGCTTATAAATACCTGTCTGAATCCGCTGCAAAATTTCCTTGTGGCAAAAAATTCAATGCCCTTTTGGAAGGGGTTGGTTTCAGCAGTGTAACAGACTTACCCCAAACTTTGGGGGTAGCCACCATATATACAGCCATTAAACCTGTGTAGTATGCGTATTCACCCACTTTTTCTATTACTACCTTTTTGTTGGATGGGCGCTGTTCAAGCTCAGTTCAGCGATGATCGAGTTAAAAACATCCCTACAGAGGACGACAAAAAAGTCAACTGGGGGTATTTATTGGGGTTAAATCGGTACGGATTTGCCGTGGAATACGAGGCTGTTGCAGGGCCTACTGATCAGGTAGTGGTTGCGGAACAAACCGGCTTTCAAGTAGGTTTAATCGGCGAATACCGCCTAAACAACTTTAGCGACCTGAGGTTGGAACCGGCTTTGGTGATCACCAGCCGTACCTTAGAAAACCTACCCGACAGTCCGCAAGCCAAATCTACCTACATCAACCTGCCTGTATTGATGAAGGTGAGCACCTTGAGATTTGCCAATGTGAAACCGTATATGGTTGCTGGGCCTTCTGTGTCGATCAACCTAAACAGTCAAGAAAACACAGAACCAGATGTCAATGTGTTAAAGACTAAAACGTTTAACTACGGCTATGAGTTGGGCATTGGAGTCGACCTGTATATGCCGTATTTTAAGTTTAGTCCCTCAATACGTGGTGTTTTTGGCCAATCCAATGAACTGGTTACTGATCTACCAAACGTTCAAGGCATCTACACCAGAGGGGTGTTTTTGATGCTTACCTTTGAATAGCTATCTTTTTTAAGGGTGACGCAAAGCCCCCAAACACAGACCTGTAGCCATAGCCACATTTAAGCTTTCTGCGGCAGGATGCCCAGTGGCCGGAATGGTGATTTGGTGGTGCAACAAGCGGATCACATCCGGGGAAATTCCGTTGGCCTCATTGCCCAAGAGCAATACACCTTGCTTAGGCCATACCAGTTCATAAATTGACTGCCCATCAAGCATTGTACCATAAATAGGCAAATCAGTTTGACTCAACCAATCGGTTAGTTCGGTGTAGTGAACCCTCACTTTAGCCAACGATCCCATGGACGCCTGAACTGTTTTGGGATTATACGCATCAACTGTTCCTATACTGCAGACTAGGTCCTCTATCCCAAACCAATCACATAAACGAATAATGGTACCCAGATTACCTGGGTCTTGCACCTCATCAATAGCTACTATCCATCCTTGTGAGGGCAAAGAAGTGGAAACTGGGATGGCAAATACAGCTAAACTCCCAGGAGGGGTCGTCATCGCGCTGACTTGTTTGAGTTGTTGTGGGGACAACACGTGAAACTCCGGTGTGACAAATCGATGCTGTTGATCTGCTGTTCCCCCTAACCAGTGTAGCGTTAGTCCGTATTCTAGTAGGGTGTTAATGGTTTTATGCCCCTCAACGATAAAGGCCTTTTCAGCCCATCGATTCTTTTTCTGATGCAGAGATTTGATCTGCTTGATTTGGTTTTTTCCAACCATACAAATAGTGTAATTTTGAATGCGATGAATACACACTGCCTCAAGGGCTTGCCCACAAAAGTAACGCTTATCTTCATTTTGGGGATGTTGATCGGTTGCAGTGGACTGAAAAATATTCCGGAGGGCCGTTTTTTGCTCGATGAACAGACAATTTTAATCGGAAACAAAAAGATTAGAAACGACTCTGTTCTCGCTTTGTTATCGACAAAACCCAACAGTCAAATTGCGGGGATTCGCCCCAAACTTTGGCTTTACCAAATATCTAGAGCGCCTCGAGATCTACAAGATCAACCTTGGTTGAGAAAAATAGGTCAAGCACCCATATATTACTCCTCCCAGGAAACAGCCCGTAATCGTTTAAAAATGGTAGACTTTTATCAGTCCAAAGGGTATTTCAATGCAAAAATCAAAGACACCGTGGTCTTTCACCCAAAAAAACCATTGGCAGAGGTTAAGTATCTGTTGGATCTGGGCAATCCCTACATCATCGATGAATTTTCGGTCAAAACCGATAATACGCTGTTGGATAGTCTATACATAGCGACCCAAGAACATTCACACATCAAAGTGGGGCATATTGTGAGCGTCGAAGACCTAACCCGGGAACGTACGCGACTTACCCAGTGGTTCAAAAACAATGGAGTATTTCAATTTCAAGAGTCTGCCCTTTCCTTTACCATCAGGCGGGATACAACAAATCAAGGACTGGATAACCGAGTACAACTTGATTTAAACATCAATGCCCCCAGGGGACCAGCGGGTACAGTTGCTGCGCCTTTCAAACGCGAGCAATGGGAAAAAATTGATGTTTTTGTAGGTCTAGATGCCCGAAATCCGGAGACTGCACTGGACAGTTTGACCTACGAAGGGATTACATTTTTTTACCGAGGGAAGCTTGGATACCAGCCACAGGTATTGGCCAGGGCCATACCCTTGAGTCCCGGTCAGTGGTACAGCGAAGAAAAGAGAAATCAAACGTATCGTTGGATCAATAATCTCGGGACTTTACGCGCACCGCGAATTGCCGCAGAACCCCAAGATGATGGAATGTTGTACGGTCGGATCGATTTGGTACCCAAAGACAGATATGCCACAGAACTAAACCTAGACTTAACCCACAACAACATACAACGATTAGGTATTGCCTTTAGCGCTGGGGTATCGGCGTTGAACATCAGCAAGCGATCAGATATTCTGCGCATCAACACACGTGGATCCATAGGACTGTTAGGCGATGCCGTAGGCACCGATCAAAAATATACGTCTGAATACGGCGTTGATATTTCTTTAACCAGACCTGAATTATGGGTTCCCTTTGGCCTGGGAAAAAACCTGATCAACCAGGATAAGGCACCAAAGACCAGTGTGGTTCTTGGTCGAAGCATACAAAACAATATTGGACTAGATCGTCAAACCTTGAATGCCTCGTTGGGCTACCAATGGAATGCGCAAACTTATTCAAGACATACGTTTAATCTGATTGATGTACAATATGTGCGCAATCTAAACCCTGATCGGTTTTTTAATGTATATCAAAACAGCTTTGATCAATTAAATGAACTGGCCCAGTTATGGCGGGATGATCCTTCCTACACAAAATACTTTGACTCCTTGACAAGCCAATTGATTATTCCCTCCGGAGCTCAGGGATTTATTGACGACTTTTTGACTAATCAACTGCTGAGCGATCAGTATCAAGAGGTATTGCTGATCGAGGAACGCAGAAAGAGACTGACTGAAAACAACTTGATTTCCAGTACACAATGGAGCTACACCAACGGAATATCAAATAACCTGAATGATCCGCAATTTGCGCAATTCAGAATACTTTTCGAAAGTGCTGGGGGGCTTCTGTCTTTAGCCGCCCCTTTGGTGGGTCTAGAGAAAAATGAAGACGGTGTGTACAGTTATGCCAAAGTTCCCTTCGCTCAATACGTCAAAACTGAATTGAGTTGGATCAAACATTGGCCCTTGGCTCCTACCCAAAGCATTGCTTTTCGCGTTTTTGGTGGAGCGGCCATTCCTTACGGAAATGCCAGTAACATCCCATTTACAAGGTCCTATTTTGCCGGAGGTTCAAACGACAACAGAGCGTGGAACGCCTACGCACTAGGGCCTGGAACAACGAGCAACTTAAATGATTTCAACGAAGCAAACTTCAAACTAGCCGCCAATCTAGAATACCGTTTTGGCTTAGCTGGTCCTTTTTTAGGCGCATTGTTTATCGATGCCGGAAATATTTGGAATCTTTTAGATGATACGCCCAATCGAGAAGCTCAATTTAAAGGATTGGCCTCGTTGGGGGATTTAGCCGTGGGTACTGGAGGTGGATTGCGCTACGACTTTGGGTACTTTTTATTCAGAATAGATTGGGGATTTAAAGCGCACAACCCGGGTAACACACCCGGAAACCGTTGGTTTAAGTCCATGAATTTTGCGAATTCCGTAATAAACATAGGGATAAATTATCCTTTTTAGACCCAAATAATTTATACTTTTGCCGCTTATCTAACGAAAAAATAGACCATGGCCCACAACATTCAACCTGGAGTTGCCACAGGAGATCAAGTACAAGCAATTTTTAAATACGCGAAAGAAAAAGGATTTGCCTTACCCGCTGTTAACGTAATTAGCTCAAGCACTATCAATGGTGTTCTAGAGACCGCTGCCGCTTTAAAGGCACCCGTAATCATTCAATTTTCCAACGGAGGAGCCCAATTCAATGCGGGAAAAGGATTGTCCAACGAAAATCAAAAAGCTGCGATTGCTGGTTCAATCGCCGGCGCAAAACACGTACACGAACTAGCTAAAGCATATGGTGTGCCTGTTATACTACACACAGACCATTGCGCAAAAAACCTTTTACCTTGGATCGATGGTTTGCTAGATGCTAGCGAACAACATTTTAAACAAACCGGAAGCCCTTTGTTTAGCTCACACATGATTGACCTATCTGAAGAGCCTTTGGAGGAAAACATCGAATTGTGTAAAGAATACCTGAAGCGCATGAGCGCTATGGGAATGACCCTGGAAATCGAACTAGGAATTACTGGTGGCGAAGAAGATGGTGTTGACAATTCTGATGTGGATGACTCCAAGTTATACACCCAACCCGAAGAAGTAGCTTATGCTTATGAGGAACTTTCTAAAATCAGCCCAAGATTTACTGTGGCCGCAGCTTTTGGAAATGTTCACGGAGTATACAAGCCTGGAAACGTTAAGTTGACACCTAAAATCCTAAAGAATTCTCAAGAATACATCAGCCAAAAATACGGTGTTGGACATAACCACATCGATTTTGTTTTCCACGGCGGTTCAGGTTCAACCGTTGAAGAAATCCGTGAAGCTATTGGTTATGGGGTGATCAAAATGAATATTGACACCGACATGCAATACGCCTACATGGAAGGAGTACGGAACTATATCCAGGATAAAAATGCCTATCTTCAAGGGCAGATTGGAAATCCAGAAGGCGCGGATGCCCCGAATAAAAAATACTACGACCCTAGAACTTGGATTCGCGAAGGTGAAAAAACCTTTGTGGCCCGATTGAAAAAGGCTTTCGAAGACCTAAATAACGTGAACACCCTATAGTTTTCACGACCAAAAAAAATGATCGTCTATGACTGCTTGGTTTAAACGCAAAGAAAAAGGCATACAAACAGCCACTGAAGAAAAGAAAGATACCCCCAAAGGTCTGTGGTATAAATCTCCTTCTGGAAAAATTGTTGAAACTGAGGAATTGGCCGCTAACTTTTTTGTTAGCCCCGAGGACGACTACCATGTACGTATAGGTAGTAAGGAGTACTTTGAAATTCTTTTCGATGAAAATCAGTTTACAGAACTCGATGCTGGACTGACCGCAGTCGATACCCTAGAATTTGAGGACACTAAAAAATATGCGGAACGACTAGAACAAGCGATTGCTAAAACGGGTTTGAAAGACGCAGTGCGCACAGCCGTAGGTCCCTCAAAAGGCAGAGACATCGTGATTTGCTGTATGGACTTTGCCTTCATCGGGGGTTCGATGGGCGCGGTAGTGGGTGAAAAAATAGTCCGGGGCATCGATCACGCTATTAAAAACCAGCTGCCTTTCTTGATGATTTCCAAGTCTGGAGGAGCCAGAATGATGGAAGCTGCTATCTCTTTGATGCAGCTGGCCAAGACCTCTGCCAAACTAGCTCAGCTAGCCAAAGCAGGCTTGCCCTACATCTCCTTGTGCACCGATCCAACCACTGGGGGAACCACCGCTTCGTATGCCATGCTCGGGGACATCAACATTGCCGAACCTGGAGCACTTATTGGATTTGCTGGGCCTCGCGTGGTGAAAGAAGCTACTGGACAAGACTTACCTGAAGGTTTTCAAACATCAGAGTTTTTATTGGAACATGGATTTTTGGATTTTATCACCCACCGAAAAGAATTAAAAAACAAGCTTAATCTCTACATCGATTTAATTCAAAATAAGCCTGTGCGTAATTAGGATATTTTATTCTATATTTGCACCCTGTTTGAAAACCAATCAGATACATAAAAATCATTAAACCAATATTGGCATGTATTTAAGCAAAGAAGCAAAGTCGGACATTTTCCAGAAACATGGAGGTGACGCAAAAAACACAGGGAACACAGAAGGTCAAATCGCCTTGTTCACCTTTAGAATTAACCACCTGACTGAGCACTTAAAAAGAAACCGCAAGGATTTCAATACAGAGCGCTCACTGGTGAAATTGGTAGGTAAAAGAAGAAGCCTCTTGGATTACCTAATCAAGACAGACATTTTGCGCTACCGCGCCATCATCAAGGAACTCGGTATCCGTAAATAACCTAAAAGGGAAGCGATGCTTCCCTTTTTTGCATTAAAAGCCAACTGCGACGTTTTTCACTGGTCACACACAACAACACAACCTGACCGTCCAGCAGACGGGACCAATGTCGAACAACCTCCGGGTAAAACAAAAAGAATGATACCAAAAGTATTTAAACAAGAAATTCAATTGGGCGATGGCAGAACCATTACCCTAGAAACAGGAAAACTGGCTAAACAAGCCCATGGTTCTGTAGTGGTTCAATCAGGAAAATGCATGTTGCTGTGTACTGTGGTTTCTAACTACGATCAACAAGACATCGATTTTCTTCCCTTAACAGTAGATTATCGCGAAAAATTTGCGGCCTCTGGTCGTTATCCTGGTGGGTTCTTCAAAAGAGAAGCTCGCCCAAGTGATGGGGAAGTATTAACCATGCGTCTAGTAGACCGCGTGTTGCGTCCTTTGTTTCCAAAAGATTACCACGCCGAAACCCAAGTGATGATTCAGTTGATGTCTCATGACGAGGAAGTGATGCCTGACGCACTAGCGGGCTTGGCTGCTTCAGCGGCTATCCAATTGTCCGACATTCCCTTTGAATGCCCTATTTCTGAAGTTCGCGTAGGTCGTATTGACGGTCAATTCATCATTAATCCAACGCGAGCTCAACTCGAAGTATCCGATATCGATATGGTGATCGGTGCCTCTGCTGATTCAGTGATGATGGTGGAAGGTGAAATGAAAGAAATTTCAGAGGAAGAGATGGTCGAAGCCATCGCATTTGCCCACCAAGCGATTAAAGTTCAATGTGCTGCACAAGTAGCCCTGGCTGAAGCCGTTGGCAAAAAAGAAGTGCGCACCTACACACCGGAAGCCAGCGATGAGTCATTGGCTCAGATTGTGAGAGAACGCGCCTATGACAAAGTGTATGAAGTAGCTCGTAAGGGTTCTTCCAAGAAGGAGCGCAGCAGCTCATTTGCCGCTATCAGAGAGGAAGTATTGGCTAGTTTTTCAGAAGAGGAACGCGCTGAAAAAAGTGGTTTGATTAAAAAATACTACAGCAAAGCTGAAAAAGAGGCGGTACGTGATTTGACCCTAAATGAAGGTCTTCGTCTCGATGGAAGAAAAACTACCGACATTAGACCTATCTGGTGTGAGGTGGATTACCTTCCTTCTACCCACGGATCTGCTTTGTTTACCCGCGGTGAAACCCAAGCGTTGGCTACGGTAACCCTGGGAACTTCCAGAGAAGCCAATCAAATCGATATGCCTTCTTTTGAAGGAGAAGAAACTTTCTACCTACACTACAATTTCCCCCCATTCTCCACCGGAGAAGCCCGCCCCATCAGGGGAACTTCTCGTCGCGAGGTAGGTCATGGTAACTTGGCACAACGCGCCCTTAAAGGGATGGTTCCTGCTGATTGCCCGTACACTGTTCGCGTGGTGAGTGAAGTTTTGGAATCCAACGGTTCTTCTTCTATGGCGACTGTTTGCGCAGGTACTATGGCTTTGATGGATGCGGGTGTTCAAATGACTAAACCTGTGTCAGGTATTGCTATGGGCTTGATCACCGATACAAAAACCGGCAAATACGCCGTATTGTCTGACATCCTAGGAGACGAAGATCACTTGGGAGATATGGACTTTAAAGTGACTGGAACGGCTGACGGAATTACCGCCTGTCAAATGGACATCAAAGTAAAAGGCCTTTCCTATGAGATTTTAGTGAACGCTTTAAAACAAGCTGCTGCTGGCAGGTTGCACATCTTGGAAAAGTTGGTGGAAACCATCGAAGCGCCTAGAGCTGATGTAAAAGCCCACGCGCCAAAAATGATCACCACCCGTATTCCTAACGAGTACATCGGTGCCTTGATCGGTCCTGGAGGAAAAGTGATCCAAGAATTGCAAAAAACCACCAAAACAACCATCGTAATTAACGAAGACCCGATTACTGAAGAAGGAATTGTGGAGATTTTAGGTACCAATCAAGCGGGTATTGATGCGGTATTGGCCAAAATTGACTCATTGACCTTCAAACCCGTAGTAGGCCAAGTATATCAAGTAAAAGTCATCAAAATCTTAGATTTTGGGGCTGTAGTGGAATACTTAGACGCACCGGGCAATGAAGTATTGCTCCACGTATCGGAACTAGCTTGGGAACGCACAGAGAACGTTACCGACGTAGTGAATATGGGAGATACTTTCGAAGTGAAATACTTTGGTGTAGACCCTAAAACCAGAAAAGACAAGGTATCTAAAAAAGCCTTAGTCCCTAAACCGGAAGGGTACGAATCCAGACCTCGTCCAGAGCGTAAAGACAATGACCGTGGTCCGAGAAGAAACGACCGAAGAGATGATCGCCGAGATGACCGAAGAGACCGTCCAGAGCGTTCCGATCGAGCACCTCAAAACGATGCTCCTCAAGAGGATTAACCTGCAAAACGCCCGAAAATAATTTCGGGCGTTTTTTTTTATACTATTTTGTAACCTTTTTGCGTTTTACACGTATAATAAGGGTGTGCTACAAAGTGCACCATTAAACGCCCACAAATTCATGAGACAACTCAAGATTACCAAACAGGTAACCAATAGAGAAACCGCGTCATTAGACAAGTATTTACAAGAAATTGGAAAAGTAGATCTGATCACTGCTGAAGAAGAAGTAGAACTAGCTCAACGCATTAAAGCAGGTGACCAGCGGGCTTTAGAAAAACTGACCAAAGCCAATTTAAGGTTTGTGGTCTCTGTAGCTAAACAGTATCAAAACCAAGGACTTACTTTACCGGATTTGATCAACGAGGGAAATCTTGGTTTGATCAAGGCCGCTCAGCGATTCGACGAAACACGTGGATTTAAATTTATTTCCTATGCGGTTTGGTGGATTCGTCAATCCATTCTTCAAGCCCTAGCGGAACAATCTCGTATTGTGCGACTTCCACTGAATAAAATTGGGTCGATTAATAAGATCAACAAAACATTTGCCTTCCTAGAACAAGCACATGAGCGCCAACCTTCAGCAGAGGAAATAGCCAAAGAGTTGGATATGACTGTGGAAGATGTGAAGCAATCACTCAAAAACTCAGGGCGCCATGTATCCATGGATGCACCACTGATCGACGGAGAGGATTCCAACCTGTACGATGTACTCCGTTCTGGCGAATCACCAAACCCTGACAGAGAACTGATGCACGATTCTTTGCGCACAGAAATCGAGCGGGCACTTGAAACCCTCACACCTAGGGAAGCCGATGTAGTTCGTCTGTATTTTGGTTTGGCCGGACAACATTCCATGACCCTAGAAGAAATCGGAGAAACTTTTGACTTGACCCGAGAGCGAGTTCGTCAAATAAAAGAAAAAGCGATTCGACGACTCAAACACACCTCGAGAAGTAAAATCCTAAAAACGTATTTGGGCTAACCTTAAGCCCCTGGTTTCAGGGGCTTTTTTAATGATCGCTATGAGCAAAACACTGATTGCACCCTCTGTACTCGCTGCGGATTTTGCCAATTTAGAAAGAGACATTACCCTGATCAACCAATCTTCGGCTGATTGGTTTCATATCGATATCATGGACGGTGTTTTTGTCCCGAATATATCCTTTGGTATGCCTGTTTTGGCCGCCATAGGTCGTCATGCGCAAAAGCCTCTTGATGTACACTTGATGATCGTTGATCCTGATCGATACATCGATGTATTTGCCGATTTGGGCGCACATGTTTTAAGTGTTCACCTAGAAGCCTGTACCCACCTGCACAGAACTGTTCAGGCGATAAAAGCTAAAGGGATGAAAGCTGGTGTCGCTCTTAATCCTCATACACCCATACATCTATTAGAAGATATTATTCAGGACCTCGACTTAGTGGTTGTGATGAGTGTTAATCCGGGATTTGGGGGGCAAAAGTTCATAGAAAATACCTATGAAAAGGTACGTGCACTCAAGGCCCTTATTCAGCGAAAGTCCAGCCAAGCGTTGATTGAAATCGATGGGGGTGTTCAGTCCTCTAATGCCGCACAACTAGTGGCCGCTGGTGCTGATGTACTCGTAGCGGGAAATTTTGTATTCAGCAGCCCTGAGCCGATCAAAACCATCCAAGAACTTAAACATTTGGTCTGATGAACTACACAGATCTGTTGATTGTTGGAGCAGGACCCATCGGTATATCATGTGCCCTGGCCGCCCAAAAAGCAGGTCTTTCCTATCGGGTAATTGAAAAAGGTTGCTTGACAAACTCTCTGTTTAATTATCCCTTAGACATGCAGTTTTTCTCCTCTTCAGAAAAGCTGGAACTCGAACAAATACCCTTTGTTTCTACATCGGTGAAACCCAGCCGCACAGAAGCCCTCGAATATTACCGCAGGGTTGCCAGTGCACACAAACTCCATATACAGCTTTACGAACGCGTTAATCAAATCTTACCTTCGGAAACAAACTTTAAGGTTATCACCGATCTAAATACCTATCGCGCTAAATCGGTTGTTTTAGCTACTGGTTTTTTTGACATACCGGAAACCTTGGGTGTTCCCGGAGAATCACTGAGTAAAGTGACTCATTATTTCCATCAAGCCCACCCCTATTCTTTGCAAAAAGTAGCGGTTGTGGGTGCCAGTAATTCAGCGATTGACGCCGCGCTGGC
>ENA-OUVC01000754-OUVC01000754.1-marine-metagenome-genome-assembly--contig:-NODE-754-length-20370-cov-3.622037_pt1 | contig 20370 bp, 28 predicted proteins | sample MGYA00248622_ERZ508571 | MGnify/ENA primary metagenome ERZ508571 (study PRJEB26236, sample SAMN06267175) | marine metagenome | isolation source: Columbia River Estuary | place: USA:Columbia River Estuary... | reverse complement strand
TGAATGCAAATCAAGCGCTCTAGCCAACTGAGCTAATTCCCCTTATGTGAGCCTCCAGTCGGACTCGAACCAACGACCTGCTGATTACAAATCAGCTGCTCTACCAACTGAGCTATGGAGGCAGTTTGTGGGTGTATGTTCATCACATACTCTTGGGTTCCCACACACCCCTTGAGCGGTAGACAGGGTTCGAACCTGCGACCTCGTACTTGGAAGGAACGAGCTCTACCAACTGAGCTACTACCGCTTAAGAGTGTAGTGGCGGATATCACACCTGAGGTTACTACACATATAACCCTCTTTGCGGTCCCGACGGGATTCGAACCCGTATCTCGCACCGTGACAGGGTGGAATTGTAACCATTCAACCACGGGACCAAATTATGGGGAGTTTCACCCCAAACTTTTTACTGTGTTAAAATATGTTGGTGTTCACCGATTACTCGTTTTAAACTACTAACATATCTTTTGTCTTCTGCATAAACCTTACCAAGGAGTGCAAGGTACTCTTTTTTTGTTAAATCACTTTTGTTTTTTAACATAAAATTTTGCCATAAAGAGTAATCGTAGACACTAAAGTTCCAATCTTCATAACTTGAGTATCCACTTTTGGTTTTACCATTTGCTGATGACTCCCTTCTTGTTGGTATTTTCATACCAAATAAGTTGTTTGCTGATTTGAACAACTTGGAGGTAAATTGACCTGACTCTAATACCGCTTGTGCGAATACCACATCAGGGAACTTAATCCCGTACTTCATTATCTGCTCATACAAACTTTCTTTTGTAATACTTTCTTTAGTATTTGAATCAATCTGTACTTGCGTCTCTTGTGCTTTTGTTGTTATTGTTCCTAACAATAACAATCCAGTCAATAAGAATGTTTTTAACATCATTTCTTTCTTTTTGTCTGTTTATGCTTCAGGATTACTCCATCCACGATACTACAACATTGGAATTTTTCCACCCACCACAGCTGCTCCACCAAGATTCGAACTTGGATAAATTGATTAACAGTCAACCGTAATAACCCTTATACGATAGAGCAATATAATAATAATCAAACTTTTCCATAAGGAAAACTTTTGTCGGGATAGCTGGATTCGAACCAACGGCCTCCACGTCCCAAACGTGGCGCGATACCTGACTACGCTACATCCCGTACATAAAAAAACCCTGAAGTATTAGTTCAGGGTTTAGATAATTGGCTATAATATTGTTACCAACCACTCGCTTCTGAACTTACGCAAATAGTGCCTGCATCCCCATTAGGAGTTGTCGGTGTGTCTAAATTCGTATTTGTGTTCATAGTTTTCATAGTGCAATATTACAATAAATATATTCAAAATCAAATAAATCCCTATTTCATTTTTTTTAAGGTAGTGTGTTACTTCCTTTTAGGTAAAAATCACCCATAACTTTTGGTCTTAGTTCTGTGCCTGAGTACGTACTATAAACCCTGTATTGTCCTGCTGGAATACGAGTTCCCGTGTAATTTAAAACATAACTAAATAATGTAGAGTTCGTATTAAAAGGAGTCCTATATACCGCGTTGGAGTGAGCACTAGCCATTCTTGACTGTCTCCAATTTGGATTAGGTGTTGCATTTACAGGAATCAATACCGTAATCCACACAAATTGATTATTAACTAAAGGACCACTAATTTTAACTGCACCAAAATTATATACGTTTGTTGCGGTTTGTGTAATATTTGACTGAATTACTGCTGGTAATGTTCCATTATACCAATACGGCATATCAATATAATTTAACAAATCGGTATAATTTGTCGATTTGATTGGTGACCCAGTAAAAAACCCATAAAATGGAGTATTTGTTGGAGTTTTCACGCTTTGTGATGGAACCGTTTTCAAATAGCCCACAATCATATTATGGTTTGATTGAGGCTCAACAAAAACGTAAGCCTTTGGTCCAACCGTTGAAACAGTTGGTGAGGTAGACATTGTTCTTAGGTCTTGTCCCTGAGTTGATTCAATTGAAGTTTGTTTAACTGGTTCATACACGTCATCTTTACTACAAGATACGAATAATACCGATGTTGCGAAAATCGCAATAAATAATTGTTTTAGTTTCATAGTCATTTTTTATATTTTTAATTCTTGACAAAGATATGGAAATAATTTGATTTTGAAAACTTTTTACAGATATTTATTATTATGATGATAGACAAATTTATTACGTGTCTTTTGGGAATTAACCAAAAATATGAGAACTCGGGAGCTTTGAGATGTGGAAAACCTCGAACCATAAAATATTGCTAAATCATTAGTATATTAGAAAGGGGTCGAAGTTCGTCCCCTTTTTTGTTTTTATTAATTAAATAAACTATGTTTGTAAAAATTGGATTAAAATGAGTACGGTATTAGTATTAAATTACGACTATACCCCTCTTAATGTGACAAGTGTTAGGAGAGGTTTTGTATTGGTGGACAAAGGGAAGGCTGAAGTTATAAAATCAGACGAGAATCCTATTGTTGCAGGATACAATGTCTACGTACGCCCAGTTATCATCCGATTATTAAAGTACATAAAATATCAGGTTAGAAAGTTAAGGGCGAACAGGACAAGAATATATAAGAGAGATAATCACGAATGTGTTTATTGCGGGTCAAAAAAAGATTTGACGTTAGACCACGTTACCCCTAAATCAAGAGGTGGAGGTAATGAATGGACTAACCTTGTAACGTCTTGTTTTAAATGTAACTTAAGGAAAGGAAATAGAACACCTGATGAGGCGAAGATGTTTATGAAACAAAAACCTTATGTACCAACATTGATTAATGATAACGCAAACCTTCAAAAGGTTTGGAATGATTATCAAAAATCATTTGTTTATTAGAAAGTTTTATTAAATTTAAAAATACACTTATGACAACAGAGACTAAACTAAAAGTAGGTATAGTTCTATCAGTTTTAACACTATTATGGTCGACAGTAATGTGGAGTAATAGTATTGAAACCGTTAAATTACAGTCAAATACGATTGATAGTTTACATGACGAATTATTTATCATCAAAGTTGAAAACTTTAGACATGAGTTAACTCGAGAAGAGATTCTCAAACCAAATAAAAAAATAAATAAACAATACGAAGAGTATTACAATCACGAAACAGAGTAAAATGCAAGAAGCGAATTACACAAACCCAGAACAAGAAGGTGAAGGACAAAAACCTCAAGACCTAATTAACGCATCATTAATCTTCGCGAGAGCTTTAGGTTTAATCTTAAAGAACGGTGAAGGTATTGTTGTTGATGTTGTAGGAGACATTAATTTAGGACCTGAAGTTAAAAAAGTTATTGTATTTGAATACAATAACCAAGTTCACATTTATAAATGTGAAGAAGACTTAGAAGAAGGAACTGCTGTAAACATGGATTCAAATAATAATGGTCCTGAAGTTATAGAACCAAATGCAGAGCCTGAAACTGAGGCATAATTTTTTTTAAAAACATATAAATGAGAGTATTAGGATTTTCAGTTGGACACGACAAAGGTGCTGTCATTATTGAGAACGGTAAAGTTGTTGTTGGTATAACCCAAGAAAGACTTACCCGAATAAAACATGATGGGGCATATCAAGGTGGTCTAATACCATTTGAATCAATTAACTATTGTTTAAATGCTCTTAGCATTACGCATAGAGATATTGATTACTATGTGTATAGTACAACCGAAATTGAAGATACTGTAGGTTCTCAATTTTTTTCAAAATACCATGACCTTAAGGTAGAAATATTAAATTTCATTCCTCATCATTTGGCACACGCATATTCGGCATTCTTTAGCTCAGGGTTAGAGGACGCCGCGGTAATTGTTGCAGATGCCTCAGGAAGTATCGTTACTTTCAAAAATAAAACACACATTTGGTATGACCCAAAAGAATATAATTTAGACACTGATTCTGATTGGGCTGAAGGAATTTCTATATATCATTTTAATAAAAATGAACATAAAGAACTTTATAAAAAATGGATAAAATATCCCGTTCCTATTAATACAGATGAAGGAGTTTCGTTGGGTACCATGTACTCAACAGGCTCTCTTCAATTAATCTACGAACCAAACACTCAAACATGGCCCGCAGGAAAATTAATGGGGTTAGCTTCTTATGCTAATGAAGATATTGTAAATGAGGCACCGTTTTTTGTTGAGGAAAAGGAAGATGATATTTACATTTCTAATAATAACATATACCCAAAAGTTTCTTGGAAATCTGATTTCTATTCAAGAGCTTGTGTTGCTGGGATTTACCAACGAGAACAAGAAAGAGCGTCTTTAATGTTGGCAAATATGACCAAGAAATTTACTGATTCTAAAAACATATGTGTTGTTGGTGGGTCTTTCTTAAACTGTAATTCAAATGAGAAAATTTTAAACTCAGGTCTTTTTGAAAACTGTTATTTTTTACCTCCAAGTGATGATAGTGGAATACCATTAGGTTGCGCTTGGTTTGCATACCAAAAACTAACAGATATTGAGGAAACAGAAATGTTAAGTCCTTATTTTGGTAGGGAGTATTCTAAAGGTGAAGTTTTTGCAGCACTTAACGAACATCCTACATTAGTTTACACCGAATATGAAAATTTTGATGATTTAGTTGAAAACGTAAGTTTCTCATTAAGTCAAAATAGGGTTATTGGATGGTTCCAAGGAGGGTCAGAAATTGGCCCAAGAGCGTTAGGAAATCGTTCAATTATTGCCTCACCAATTAACTCTTGGATGACAGGTCATATTAATAGTGATATTAAACGCAGAGAATGGTATAGACCTTTCGCCCCTGCGGTTTTATTTGAACATCAAGGAGATGTGTTTGAAAGCTCTGTTTATTCCCCATACATGTTGGTAACAACAACCGTTAAAGAAGAGTGGAGAAATAAAGTACCTGCAATCACCCACATTGATAATTCATCAAGACATCAATCTGTTACGGTAAAAAATAATCCAAGATTTTATTCGTTAATTTCTAAATTTAACGAAAAAACAGGAGTTCCCGTTTTATTAAACACTAGTTTTAACGGACCTCACGAACCTATTGTTGAAACCCCAATGGACGCAATTGGAACCTTTCTAAGTAACAATCTTGATATCTTAGTAATCAATAATATTGTAATCACAAAAGGTTAATATGAGTTCAATTTATGGATGTTTTACTGGTTCTCACAGTGCTACCGTTGCATTAATGGTAGACGGAAAAGTGGTATCCGTAATCGAAGAAGAACGAATAACCCGATTAAAGGCTGGAGATAATTACGATGTAAACGCCGATTTATCTTTAGATTCAATTCAAAAATACACAGGGTTAAAAATGACAGACGTAGACTATAATGTGTTTGCATTACCAACCCCTGATGGGTTTGCCCGAAAAGTAACAAACAATCATTACGAAACTGTAAGTCATCACACCGCACACGCCTATGGAGCGTACTACACAAGTGGTATGGAGGGTAAAACCATGACAATCACTTATGATGGTGGAGGTGATACCAGTGTTATGAAAATATTTCTATGTGATGAGGGTAAAATGACCCTCCTACATAGTTTTCCAATGTCTTCATATGGTAGCCTTTCTCACGTTTGGGGATTCAGTACATCTTCAATTATGGGTTACAATATTTTTGGTGAGGGAGTTTGGAAAATGTGTAAGGATGAAGGTAAACTTATGGGTATGGCAGCCAATGGTCATTACGATAAAAGAATTTACAATGAACTAAAATCTTGTATTAACTACGAAAACTTAAGATTTTATCCATCATCTAATAACAGTAAAACTCAATTTGTTGTGGACATGATGAAACTCAAAGGGCTATTGGACACACCACACCAAAGAGAGATTTTCTCATTTAACTTACAAAAATTAACCGAAGATTTGTTTTTAAAATTTTTGGATGACTTACACAAATTATACCCCGACTATAAGAACTTATGTTTTGCTGGCGGGTTATTTGCCAATGTTAAATTAAACCAAAAGATTAATGAGTTGGAATGGTTAGATGAAATGTATGTTTATCCTCCTATGGGAGATGAGGGACTTGCATTGGGTTCCTGTATATACAAATCGGTTGAACTTGGAGAGATAAGTAAACCATTTAAGTTTGATAATATGTTTTTTGGAATGAGATATTCTAATGATGACATATTTGAAACTTCTAAGAGATTTAGATTTGTTAGGGAACCTTACATACCTTCTAAAATTGCGGAAGAAATTAATAATGGTTTAATTGTTGGATGGTTCCAAAACGGGTCCGAACATGGCCCAAGAGCATTAGGCGCCAGAAGTATATTAGTAAGACCTACAGACATAGATACCCATCAATTATTGAACGAAAGATTGAAAAGACATGATACTATGCCATTCGCTCCGATAGTATTAGAAGAACATTTTGATGAGTTATTTACTCCATCAAAATCAAAATATACCGCAGAGTTTATGACATTATGTTATAACACCAAAGAAGAATGGATTAATAAAATACCTGCTGTCATTCAAAAATCAGATAAAAGTGCCAGACCACAAGTAGTTGTGAAGTCTAAAAACAAAAAGTTTTGGACCATATTAAACGAATACTATAAAATATCAGGAATTCCTGTCTTATTGAATACGTCATTTAACAGTCATAACGAGCCAATTATTGAAAACCCTACACAAGCGTTTATTACTTTACGTAGAGGGGTTATAGATAAACTAATAATAGAAGATTATGTATATTACCCTGAACCAAGAAACGTTATCACTGAATTTTAATCCGTACCCGCAACTAAAAATTACAGGTCCTGACCCGTTATATTACGTTGAATTACGTGAATATAAGAAGGGTGAAGACCAATCAGTTAGTATCGAATCTTACAAAGTAACTAATGGAGGGGATATAGATTGGAAAGATAGGTTTAAATGTGGAATTGAGTTTTACTGTGATTTTGAAATTTCTGTTCACAAGTACATTCCTGACTATGGGATGAAAAGAATATTCACTCACAGATATAATGATTACGGTAAGATGGTCTTATTTAACTTAGTTACCGATAATATCGACGAAGCCAAATTATGGTCACAGAGAGTAGACGAGTATCAACGTATTCATGGATGTAAGGTAGTATTACATTCTCAATTTGATGAAATTAATAAGAAGTATCTAACTTATTATGAAACAGGAGGAATTGATTATTATAAAACCTATAATATTGGAAGATTCCCAAAACAAAGTACTGATTGGAGAACTATTGACCCTCGTAAAGAAGGAGTTATTTGGTATGGATATTGGAAAACATTTTGGTCTTATCAACACCCAAGACCATGGAATACTTTAAGTAGTCAAGAAATTGTTGATGACATATTGGGACTTTAATATTTTTTACTTATCTTTGTAAAAAATAAAACATATGGATATAGGACAAGATTTTCAAAATTATTACGTAAAACATTTAGGTAAACCTTCGTTGGATTTACATAATTTTTCAAACCATATTGAGTCATCTATGACTCCTTATATTCTTGAAGAAAGAGAACTGAGAGCAACTCAAATTGACATTTTTTCGAGATTAATGAGAGATAGAATTCTATGGGTTGCGGGTCCTGTTAATGACCACATGTCAACTATCGTTCAGGCTCAGTTAATGTTCTTGGATTCAAACGATAAAGCCGACATTACGATGCATATCGATTCTCCAGGTGGAAGTGTAAAGTCAGGATTGTCTATGGTTGATGTAATGAATTACATAGCTTGTGATATTAGAACTATCAACACTGGTATGGCGGCATCTATGGGTTCAATACTATTGGGTGCAGGAACCAAGGGTAAGAGAAGTTCGTTGAAGTTTTCAAGAACAATGTTACACCAATCTTCAGGGGGTGCTGGTGGTAATATCCAAGATGCGAGAGTTTCCTTCAAAGAGTGGGAAAAAATTAACGATACTTTATTCGACCTATTAGGAGAATACTGTGGTAAGACTGCTGAACAAATTAAACTTGACGCAACCCGTGATTTGTGGTTGGATAGTCAAGAGGCTTTAGATTACGGTATTATCGATGAGATAGTAAAAACAAAAAAGAAGGGTGTTTAACCCTTCTTTTTTTTAGACTTTAGAACACCCCCCTTTGTTTTTGTTAGTCAGTTTATAAAATAACGTTTTATCGTCATTTTGCCTTATTAGACTGCCGAGGCAAGAGCTGTTTTACCTTTATCAAGTAAACCTCCTAAACCTCCACTGTCTGCCATACCTGTTTTTAATTTGTCATATACTCCAGATGCTTTATCATTCATTTTTCCAAATAGTTCACAAACAATACCACTAAGTTGTTTCTCTAAACTATTTACAAATTTAGTATCTTTAACGACACCACCTAAGGCGTTTCTTATAAACGTATATCCATCACCTGAAAGACCTTTGTCTTTTTGAATCATCATAAATACGGCTTCTGAAAGTGAGTTGGCAATTAAGGTTGTTAACGCTTCACAACTCTTAAGAGCTTTAGCTAATTCTAATGGGTTTGTTGTAATAAATGAAACTAAAAAATTTTTGAAATACCCTCCAAGTCCAAGTGAACTTAAAAGTGAATTAACCAAAGGTTCAACTATAGTTTCAACAGCTCCTCCAAATGAATTACCAAAGATTTTACCTAAAAAATCCCATAGTTGTTCATTTATCATACCTTGTTCATCAAGGTAATTAATCTCAGCCAAAAGAGAGTACATCATTTTTTGTTGTTTCTCTTCAGATAAACTGTGAAAGTTTTTTGCATTACTTTCAGATTCAACAATCATCATGATTCTACTTTCAACTAATCTTTGTTCAATTAAAAGTTTCTCTTTTCTTTCTTTAGTCTCTATAATAGACCTTTTGATTTTATTTTTTAACATCGTTGTTTTTTTTACTCTATTCTCCATTTAGAATCCGATAATGGACCACCTTCTCTGTCTCCTCTAAGAACTTCAACATAGTTGTCAATTCTACTTAAAACACCACCCCATTTACCTTCAAATTCATTGGCACATGCCTGAACTTTTTCTTTCATTGGTAATAAAGTGTTTGGTTCAATACGTTTTTTAGTTCTCCAAGCTTCGTAATAAGCTTCAATAGTATCTTTACAGTCTCTTTTACTTGTTGGAGTCTGATTAGAAATTGCTTTAGTAAATTGTTGTTCAATATTACCTCCGTCAGCACCCACTACATTTTTTGGCGGGAAAAACATAACTAAATCTTCTGCGAACAATGTTCCTGCAGGATAAACAACTTTAGAACTCCAAGTTTGAGCTTCTTCGGCGTCTAAATCTTTTCTTAATTTACCACCTAAGTCAGTATATTTTTTAATAACTTTAATTTGTTCAGGTGTTAATCCTGCTGTAACACCACTACTAATAACACTTCTATATAATGTTACACCGTTAACAACTTTCTTTTCAAACATTTTTGGGTTCTCCAAATTTTCACGAGTTGTCTTAATGTCTTTGGCTTCTTGCCATCCACCTTCTTGTTGTACTAAAGCAGTGTCTGCCGCGTTTGCCGCTTGTGTTACCGCGTTTGCGGCTTGTGTTGCCGCTTGTTGAACTTCCGTACAATCCAATTTACCTGAAAGGAATTCGAATTTACCGTTAGCGTCAAAAATACCAGCTCTACCGTCAGCAAAGAAATATCTAAATTTACCAGGAGTTTTTGTACTCTCTTGTTTAATTGCAAATTGTAATGCAGGATTCTTAGTCTGTAATGTAACAATTTTACCGTTCTTTACACATCCGTCAGTTAATATTTTATTTAACTTAGTTTTTAAATCAGTATCAACTTGTTCTGAAATTAAAGGTTTTTTCATTTTGGAATGCATTTCTAAAATTGAGTCTCTATCTATTTGAGTGATATTATTCATTTTCATATTCTTTTTTAAAATTTAGAAATCAGAGTTTCCGTTGATGGATTGTACTTCCCCTGAAATCTCAGGTTCAACAACAGTTGTTGTTTTTTCACATATTTTAGTTACGTCAGCGTCTGTAAATTTCGAAAACCCTTTACCACTTAAAGCGGCTAAAGTTTTTGGACCAAATTTACCATCGGCAACTAACCCTAAACATCCTTGTACTTTAGCAATTGTATCAGACTTACATCCTTTTTCATATGTTCCTGAACAAGATTTATATCCACCTGTTCCACCACCTGTTCCACCACCTGATTTTCCACCACCACCTTTTTCTTTTTTAGCTTGTTCTAAATTTTCTTCAGCGTCATCAACTATAGGTGCAATTGCCGACCAAACATATCTTCTAAAACTTTCACCATCTAAGTCACCATCTAAGTCACTGTATAAATCACCATATGTTTTATTATAGTATTTGTACATGGCACAAAGGTCGGCAACACTTTCCATTGACGATATCGCTCCTTTAATTGCGTCTTCATCTGTACCAATTCCTTCAATTGCGTTATAAATCGAGTCCGCAGCTTCTCTGTGGTCTCCTTTACTTTGAAGTGGTTTTAAGTTTTTATCAAGAGAAGAACATCCAGCAAAAAATGTTTGAGCTTTACTAAATGCATCTCCACCTCCTTGAACGTTATATATCCAAGTCCCGATACCCGCCGCTGCAGCAGTTCCATATCCAATTAACCAAGGTAATGCCATAGGTATAAACCCTAAAAGCGGTGCAATCTCATTAATTGGTTGTTTAGTTGATTCTATGTTTTCATTCAAAGTTTTTGATGAATCATATTTCATCATTAACTTCATTTTTTCTAAAGCCTCTTCAGGGCTATATTTTGGTTGTACCATGTGAATGTATTTTATTTATAAATATATTGTTATTACCAAATTTTATTAGCAGCCCCTCGAGTAAGTCCTGTTTCCCATTTCTCACCAGCAACTCCTAGTTTATTTGCTTTACCTCTTGTTAATGTATATGTGTCAGCCCATTTAGGAACCGAACCACCACCTGATGATGGTGATGCAGGTGCCGCAGCGGCATCTTGTTCACCCATTTCTCCTTTATTACTCTCCTCAGAATGTTTTTTAAAAAACCCTATTAGGAAATCTACGTCTAATATCATAGTTATAAATATTTTGTAGTTTGTAAAAAAAAATATTATATTTGCAGTATGAGAAAAGTCTTTTTATTATTATCAGTTTTACTGTTCGCATCTTGTGAACAATATGTCACAGAAATTAGTGACCTAACTCTTAGTGGGGAATATGTTGTAACTGAAGTTCAAGTTATCAACTCTAATGGAGGATTAGTCCAAAATTATAGTTTTGGACAAACATATTCTAATAATTCATTACCACACCCATTTAATAATATAAGAACAAATCATTTCAGAATTCATTTTACATATTCAGAAGTCTATATGAGTAAAGAAGTTGGGTTAGGTAATGGTATGTGGGATTGGGAATATGGTCGTGACAAACTGTATTCAGATAGAGGTATTTTCTATGGTAGAATCCCATATAGTTACAATTCATATGCTTTAGGTAAATTTGATTTTAATTATATCCCTAAAAATGAATCGTCTTATCGTAGAATTATTTTTGATGTTATAAGTGATTTACCTGAGTCTTTACATTTATCAGGTTTAGAACACGCTCCACAACAACAAAATGGACCTCACTATCTTTTATTGTTAAAATTAACAAGGGTGGGTCCTTAATAGAACTCACCCTTGGGTAATGACTCAGGATTTATTGTGTAATATTCGTTTAAAAATATAATTAACTCATCCTCATCTAATTCAACTTTATCTATTGGTAAGATTTCGTCATCTTCAAAATCATCACCAAAAAAGTCAAAAGATTCTGTAACCAAATCGAACCCATAGTCCTCGACAATAGTGTAATCAATATTATCGGTTCTCATAACTTCCTCGTCGTCTTCAATAGTTCTGAAAGACACGTCTAAAATGTTGGAGTCGCTATTAAGAAAATAGGACACAATTTCTTTAATTTCCATATAAAACAATTTATAAAGAAATATTCAAAAACATATCAAAAGTCATTAATTTTACGAATTAATATTGTTTTTATTTTCATATTTATTGTTATAATTGGTTTATAACTTAAAGTACATGAGATTCAATTCACTAACTATTGACGACTTTTACTCAAACCCAATGGAGGTTAGAGAATTCGCACTTAAACAAGATTTTGAAGTAAGAGGAAACTATCCAGGGATGAGAACAAAATCATTCTTGAATGATTCTATTAAAAAAAGGATGAGAGACATATTATATCCTTTTGCTGGTGAAATTACTTGGTGGGGTGGTGATTACACAGGGTCATTCCAATATACAACCGCCGCTGATAGGTCGTGGATTCACGCAGATTCAACTACAGATTGGGCGGCAGTATGTTATTTAACACCTGATGCTCCTGTTAGTGCAGGTACTGGAATTTTTAGACATAAGAAAACGGGTTGGATGCATTACGACTATAAAGAAGCTAAGCAAAATCCTGAGTACGATAAAAATGCACCTTCAGGTGATGATATGCAAGATTATACTAAATGGGAAATGGTTGATAGAGTTGGTAACATATTCAATAGATTGATTATGTATAGAGCAGATAACTATCACGTATCTTTAGATTACTTTGGTAAGGATATTAATGACGGTAGATTATTCCAAGTATTTTTCTTTAACACAGAACGTTAATCTTCTGTGTCGACAGTAAATAAAATTTCAGGATTTAATTCTGAGATTATTTCAAGAACTCCTTCAACACAATAACAAATATCTTGTGTTGTTTTTATTTTATTAAACTTTTTAAATCCTATTATGATTGGACTAAACGTTTGATGAAATGAATTTGGAGCCATGTTTTCAGGAGACCATAAGTTTGCATATGGGATACCGAGCCCGTTTAAAAAATCTATACTATCCTCAGTATAAGATTCAAAATATGGAATATTCACCAAATCCATTATTTCTTTTATTTTATTCTCTTCTCCTTCTCTTTTATCAAAATACGAATAAAGTACTAATGATGATTCTTCTTGTTTTTTTTGCATAAAATGCCACAAGAAATATTCGTTATTTCTTGCAACACTTTGAAAATCTTTAACAGTAATAATTCTTCTTTCCATTATCTAAGATTTGCACCACATAACCAAGTTACAAGTGATTTTCTAGTACCTGAAGTTAAAGGTGTTACTCTATGTAATAAGAATGAAGGAAAGAAACAAATGGTTCCCAACCCTTTTGGTACTGACATAATATCTCCTCCTGGATTCATTTGTAATTCACCACCTTCATACTCTTCAGGTGTTGATAATTGTAATACACAAGATAGTTTTCTGTTAGAAATACCTGGCCCTAAATCAGCGTGCCAATCATAATGACCACCATTACCATAGTATTTGGTATATTGTAATAAATCTTGATATCCCCAAATATCAAAATTCCACATCGCTTCGTTAGCGATTTTAGCATAATTTGAAATTCTTCTATAAATCCATTCAGTTTCAGGATTATCCGATATCCAAGAAATCTCACTCAATCTGAATGGGTTTTCACCGTCCTCATCTTCACTACCGACAGTTGTTGCTTTCTGTTTAGGGAGTTTATCTCCTATTTCAATAATTTTAACTAATTCTTCAGGTGTGAACACATCTGTAAAATAATAGTAATTTAAATGGTTAACATTGTTTCTTTGACCTTCTAAAAAATAGTTTGATGATGACATTTTGATTTAATTTTATATTTTTAAGTATAAATAACTTACCGACTATTTTCAATAGAATTACAAAAAGAAATGAAAAAACATAAAATAATTGACGCAGTATTTTTTTACGATGAACTTGACATGTTAACTTTCAGGTTAACTGAACTAAACGAACATGTTGACCAATTCATTATAATGGAATCAGGAATTGATTTCATAGGAAATTCTAAACCATTAATCTTCAAAGAAAATGAACATTTATTTGAAAAATGGAAAGATAAAATTTCTTATTTGTCATTTAATGAATTATCATCATCCGAATTAGAAATTTTAGATAAGGTTATAAAAAAGAATACTCTTCCTATATCAAATTTTGTCAAAGAAACTAATAGAACTAATATTCAGTTGTACTTGTTAATCCTTTTACATAATAGTTTACTATCTTCAGATTTATATATGGAAGATATTGTCATGATTTCAGATATAGATGAAATCCCTGATTTATCTAAACTTTCAGAGGTTATTGATAAAATAAGTTTTTTTCCAGTTCTTTTAAGACAAAAGAATTTTATTTGGTCAACTAAATTTATTAACAAAAATCCAAGATTAGGAACTACTTGTCACCAATTCGCTTCTTTAATAAAAAACAGTTCAATTTTTTTAAGTTCTTACTTCAAAAGAGGTATAGTAAATTTAAGTAGATTTGAAATTGTTGATTCTGGATATCATTTTTCCCATTTTTACGATTTTAACAAAACTGTAGATAAATTAAAATTAATTAATCCATCTCTTTCAAGCCATGTTATTGAGAACAGTTGGAGTAACTTACTCTCAATACCGACAAATGAAGATAATGATGTTTATAATTTAACCGAATATGATGGAGAGTTACCAAAAAATATAGAATTACTTAATAGTCAACCTATTGGTAGGGAGGAGATTAAAAAACATTTTGTTGCAATTAATTCAACTATTGAGGTATCTGAAAAGTATTTTGAGCAATTCGGTGATTCTATCTACCTTATAAATTTTGTTAATGATTCTCAAATTTCGTTCAAAGTTGAATTATCAGATAAAATCACCCAATACAATATATTAATCCCAAATTCAAAGTATTACGATATATTAATTGAAGAAAATACTTTTGAAAATTTTCAAAAAATGTTTGGTATTAACGAGATTAAAAAAATCCTTTCGTCGGGTCATCCGTTAAATAAGGATTTGTTTCTTTTCTTTAATGGTGAAAAGCCAGGTACTCTTTTAGGTATTCCTTGGGGGGAACTGAAAGATGGATTTATATACGATAAAATTTCTGAGATATTATAAAAAAACCCCTCCGTTAAGAGGGGTTTGTTATTAATTATATTTGTTAAATCTGTTGAACATTTCTTTAATTTTGTTCTTTTGAGTTTTAAAGTCTTCTTGTAGGTCCTCATCAATTTCCTCAAATTCATCATCTAAGTCACTATGTACCGTTCCATGTGAAAATTCTTGGTATGGTCCACCTTTACCTGGCCCGTCACTATCAAAATCATATGCTGGGTCCATATCACCGTAAATTCCTTGTGAACCTGATACATCCACCTCATCAATCTCGTCAGCAAATGCCGATTCCATTGTTTCATATTCATATTCATTTACAGGGTAAGAATCTCCACCATCCATTGGTCCATTTGATTCAAAATCATATGCTGATTCTACATCAGAAACATTCATATCATCAACATTTCCACCTTGTTCTTTAACATCTGCTTTAGTATCTAATAACCCAAGGTCTTGTAATCTTTTTGTAAAAACTTTTCTTGGTAATTTTCTTAAATATCTAATAACAATTGGTGGGATATCATCACCATACTGACCAAAAAGTTTATCTAAAATATCTTTTTCTTTTGGTGTTGGTTCAAAACTTGCTCTTGCACGAGAAGCTTTCATTCCAAATTTACCTTTTTCATATGGTTTGTCGTCTGTTTGGTCTTCATCTAATTGGTCATCCAAAAATCCGTCATCTTCATTGTCGTCATTTTCATAGTCAACCATATCCTCTTCTTCATCTTCTCTATAAAGGTTTTTATGCATTCCTTCGAATGTATCAACATCGTTAGAACCACCCTCAATATAATCAAATCCTGAATCCATATTTAAATCCTTAACACTGTAGATATCATCTAAATGTCCTGTTTCTTCTTCTAATCCATCCATTAAAGTAGCATCCCAATCAGAATCGTCTTCTTCCATTCCATGTTTCTTAGATATGGTGTTCACTTTTTTAATAGATTTATCAAATTTCGAGTTTTTAGATTTTACTCCTCTACCTTTTAAAATATCGGCATAAGTAACCTCACCATCACCAGTTAAATCAGGAAATTTTTTACCTTCTCCCATTTCACCTTCATTATATCCACATTCCATACACTCACCTTCAGTCATTTGACCTCCACATTCTTCACACATAGATTTTTCTTCAACTTGTTCGTTGATACCCATGTTTGTGTATTTTTTAACTTCGCCCTTGTTATTAACGACTAAACCTTCTTTATCACCAGCAAAATCATACACAGTTAATGGTTGTGTATTTGACACTTGTGGTTGCATGGTCTGGTAACCATTGTAAACACTTTTATGTTGGTCTAAAATATCTGACTTCTCAGATGCTGATAATTTACCTAATCCAAAATATCCTCTCATAACTATTATTTTTATTATAAATAGTTTGAAAAGGTTCTTTTTTTCGTTTGACTATTTTAAGAAGTAATTCTATATTTTTACACAGGGAGAGGTTCATGTTCATTTGATAGTATCTTGGTAATTTACTTATCGCCTCAATTTTGAATTTCTCCCCTTTTTTATTATGATAATTAACAATTACGATATAGAATCTTACTGTGAAGGAGCCGTTATGTTAGACGGCCTTGAGGACGCAATTGTTGGTATTGTTGAGGATTTCAACGGTCCACGAATACTTTACTCCCAAAGTAAAATTATCAATATCCTACAAGAAAGAGACCTAATGACTATGGGTGAAGCCGAAGAGTTTTACGACTACAACATAAAAGGTTTATATGCGGGAGAACAAAATCCTGTTTTTTTAATTACTATTTCAGAATAATTTTATTATCTTTGCTCTATGATAAAGATAGAGACCGATAGCAAGGGGAGAGCAATCTCCGATGTGTGGATATTTTCTGACCCACACTTTAACCACAAAAATATATGTCGAGGAACGACTAACTGGAGAACGCCTGAAGGTGAAGTACCTGTTTCTCAAACTCGTGACTTCTCAACTTTGGAGAAGATGAACGCAGCAATTGTAAATAACATCAACGAGAACGTTATGCAAGATGATATCTTAATATGTCTTGGTGACTGGTCTTTTGGTGGGTACGAATCTATACGTGAATTTTGGGACCGAATTGTTTGTAAAAACATTCATTTAATCTTGGGTAACCACGACCACCATATTGAAAACAATAGAGGGGGTTCTCAAGGGTTATTTAAATCCGTTTCTCACTACAATACATTGAAGATACAAGAACATACCTTCCGTTTGATGCATTACCCTATAAGTTCATGGGATGGTCTTAATAAGGGTGTAATGCACTTACACGGTCACTGTCACTTACCAACTAATTTAAGATTCGGTAAAGGTCAAAGAATGGACGTAGGTATGGATGGTCACCCTGAGTTCAGACCTTACAATGTTATGAGAGAAGTGGTTCCTTTATTAAGACACAGAGATAAACTTTCTGAAATACAGAACGACCACCATTTAGATGACCTTATAAATAAAGAACATGGAGAAATCAGTTAAATTATTTTATACACAACCAAAAGAAGAATTGTTTAACGAACTCAAAGAGGTGTGTATTAAATTTTGGAAAACATTTGATGATAACTTTGAATACTCAAGTGAAAAAATTAATAGAATTAAGGATTTACCAAATGACGGACCTAATTTTGTTATGATGGTTCAAATGATTCATCCAGTTGCACGAGAAGTTATTTCAAAGTTACTATCTTTGGAGACTAGAAACGAAATTAGTATGAGAATGTACGGATGGGAAAAAGAAAATGATTTTGACCATTTCAATATTTGGAATATAGATAACAATATTATACAAAAATAACATGGAAAAGAATTTATATATTGTAAGAGGAGTACCAGGTTCTGGTAAATCTACACTAGCAAAATCAATTGCCAAATCATGGCAAATCTTTGAAGCTGACAAGTATTTCATGAAAAATGGAAATTACGAGTTTGATTTCAACGGGTTAAAAGACGCTCACAATTTTTGTAAGAGACAAGTCCATAAAGCAATGTATCCTAATTTGGTTAATTCATTATTTTATCGTAATATTGTAGTATCAAATACATTCACACAAGAGTGGGAAATGAAATTTTACCAAATCATCGCAAAAAAGTATGGTTATAAAGTTTATACTATTATTGTTGAGAACAGACATGGGGGTAAAAACGAACATGGAGTTCCTGACGAAAAAATAGAACAAATGAAGAATAGATTTGAAATTAAATTATAAAAAACAAAAACAATCACATGCAAACATTAGTATTCAACACATCAACAAAATCAGTAAAACTTTATGAAGGTAATGAGTCTTCACCAATCCTTTATACTTTTGAAAACGTACCTACGGTTAAATTCGAAGAAGGGTATTACCAAGTAATGCAAATGGACTCAACTTCAACTGAAGAAAAAAGAGTACCCGTTGCTCGTTTCCCTATTGCAAACACAAACATGTTAATTAAAAAATAAAGTGACTGTAGATATCAACATATTAAACGATTATTTAGAAAAGGGTTTGGTGGTTAAAAATGACCACCCAACCCTTCCTCTATCTATATACAACTACTCTCGTACTTGTCAGTATGAAGGTGGGTGGGACGATATTACCAAAATGTGCCGAGGTCTTATCTTGGATAAAGAGGGGAATGTTGTCGCTAAAGCGTTTAATAAGTTTTTTAACTACGAAGAATTAACTTTATCTGATATTCCTGAGGAATCTTTTGAGGTGTTTGAAAAATTAGATGGTTCTTTAGGTATTTTATTTTGGTACCAAGGTAAGTGGATTTTGGCAAGTAAAGGTTCGTTCACTTCAGACCAATCAATCAAGGGTAGAGAGATTTTAAATAACAAATACAACGTAGAGGTATTACCAAAAGGTTATACCACGGTTGTTGAGATTATTTACCCTGAAAACCGTATTGTTTGTGATTATGGTGAAGACGAGGAATTAGTTGTTTTATCTATGGTAAGTAATGTCAACGGTAAGGAGTTAGATTACGATTCAATGTTGTCAATCAACGAAGTAAGTGGATTCCCAACCATTAAAAAATACGATGGTATTTCTGATTACGATACTCTTAAAGATAAGATTAGTGGAAACCGTGAGGGTTATGTAATTCGTTTTAAAAACGGGTTCAGAATGAAAATTAAAGGAGAAGAATATGTTCGTCTTCATAGAATTTTAACTGGTTTCTCTAATGTTGATATTTGGGAATATTTGAAAGATGGGAAAGATTTGGACGAACTGTTGGACCGAGTACCTGACGAGTTTGACAAGTGGGTTAAAACCACAATTCAAAACTTGAGATACGGTTGTTATCAATTAAGGGAGAGAGCAGGTAAACTTCACGATGGATTCCGTTATGGAAAATATGGTGATGTATACCCTGAACCAACTAAAAAAGAATTTGCCGAATTTGTAATGAAACAACAAGAGGTTTTACATGCTATCATGTTCGCCATGTGGAACGGAAACAACGAAAAAGTAGATGAAATAATTTGGAAGTTAGTAAAACCACAATACAGTAAACCATTTTGGCAAAAAGAATTAGAACCATGAGACCCGATTTTGAAAAACTAATGAAAGAACACAATGTTCACGGAATGATTCTAAATCATGACGGGATCATTAACGCTTTGGAGAAATCCTATGAATTAGGTAAATTAGAATCAGAAGAAAAATACGATAAACTTAAAAAAACATTCTTAGACCTTTTGGAGAATTGGGGTGACTACGGTAATTACAATTCAGGTAGAAACCAAATGGAGGAAGATTGGAAAAAAGAAGGAGGATTATTATGAAAAAATGGTTTATTGAACGAAATAATTTTTATCGTATCCAAGGTAAAGTTTGGATTATACCTTGTATTAGTTTATGGTACGATAAAGAGTATTTTTTAGAAACAGGTGTTACATCACCCGCAATTGGTTTACAAATTAGTTGGTTAAGTTGGGCATATGGTTTAACAATACAACAAGGATATTGATATAAATGAATACTCTATTAGATTGATATTACAAGGTAGGGGAAAGTCACAAAATAAAATTAAAACAACTATAAAAAAAATAATACATTATGAAATATATTCTTGATTTAAACAAAGTATCTTTAAATGACATTCATATTGTGGGTGGAAAAAATGCATCTTTAGGTGAAATGTTGCAACACCTAACCATTTTAAAAATTAAAGTTCCAAGTGGTTTTGCTATAACTGTAGAAGGATATTATGATTTTATAAATCATAATAAACTAGATAAGTCTATTAGAAAATTAATTTCAAAATTAAATCCTAATGATATTATTGCACTTCGTAAGACTGGTCTTGCAATTAGGGAATTAATTAGAAATGGAGTTTTTCCTGAAAAACTAAAAAATGAAATACAATTAAAGTATCTTGAGTTATCGGAAACATA
>ENA-OUVC01000751-OUVC01000751.1-marine-metagenome-genome-assembly--contig:-NODE-751-length-20408-cov-9.424819_pt1 | contig 20408 bp, 17 predicted proteins | sample MGYA00248622_ERZ508571 | MGnify/ENA primary metagenome ERZ508571 (study PRJEB26236, sample SAMN06267175) | marine metagenome | isolation source: Columbia River Estuary | place: USA:Columbia River Estuary... | reverse complement strand
TTTAATTGGCGAACAGCCAAACCCTTGGGACCTGCTCCAGCCCCAGGATGTGATGAGCCGACATCGAGGTGCCAAACACCCTCGTCGATATGAACTCTTGGAGGGTATCAGCCTGTTATCCCCGGCGTACCTTTTATCCGTTGAGCGATGGCCCTTCCACTCAGAACCACCGGATCACTATGACCGTCTTTCGACTCTGCTTGACTTGTCAGTCTTGCAGTCAGGCAGGCTTATGCCATTGCACTCAACGATCGATTTCTGACCGATCTGAGCCTACCTTCGCACGCCTCCGTTACTCTTTAGGAGGCGACCGCCCCAGTCAAACTACCCACCATACAGTGTCTTCCAGCCGGATGACGGCATGGAGTTAGATATCAAAAATAACAAGAGAGGTATTTCACTGACGACTCCATGATAGCTAGCGCCACCACTTCAAAGTCTCCCTCCTATGCTACACATGTCATTTCTAATACCAATGTAAAGTTGTAGTAAAGGTGCACGGGGTCTTTCCGTCTAACCACGGGAACTCCGCATCTTCACGGAGAATTCAATTTCGCTGAGTTGATGTTGGAGACACCGGAGCAGTCGTTACGCCATTCATGCAGGTCGGAACTTACCCGACAAGGAATTTCGCTACCTTAGGACCGTTATAGTTACGGCCGCCGTTCACCGGGGCTTCAGTTCGATGCTTGCACATCTTGCTTTAACCTTCCGGCACCGGGCAGGCGTCAGACCCTATACATCCACTTACGTGTTAGCAGAGTCCTGTGTTTTTGTTAAACAGTCGCTACTCCCTGGCTTGTGCCACCTTACTCTGCTTGCGCAAAATAAGGCCCTCTTTATCCCGAAGTTACAGAGGCAAGTTGCCGAGTTCCTTCAACATCATTCTCTCAAGCGCCTAGGTATTCTCTACCAATACACGTGTGTCCGTTTAGGGTACGGTCTTAATGATGGAGTTATTTCCTGGGACCTCTTCAAGGCAAGTTCAATCCAATAAGAACTTACAATATACGAGATCCGTCACTACCATCAGGTCAAGGAATATTTACCTTGTTCCCATCGACTACGGCTTTCGCCCTCGCCTTAGGGGCCGACTAACCCTGCGAAGATTAACTTTACGCAGGAACCCTTGTATTTTCGGCGACAGAGTCTTTCACTCTGTTTGTCGCTACTTATGTCAGCATTCGCACTTCTGATATCTCCAGGACCCCTCGCGGGTATCCCTTCACAGACTTACAGAACGTTCCGCTACCAGATAAAATGTCCGTAGACACTTTAAATCCACAACTTCGGTACGTAGTTTGAGCCCCGTTACATCTTCGGCGCAAAGTCTCTTAATTAGACCGGTGAGCTGTTACGCTTTCTTTAAAGGATGGCTGCTTCTAAGCCAACCTCCCGGCTGTTTTGGAGTCTTCACATCCTTTCACACTTAACTACGATTTTGGGACCTTAGATGGTGGTCTGGGTTTTTTCCCTCTCGACGATGGAAGTTAGCTCCCACCGTCTGTCTATTGAGAAACAATCTTGAGTATTCGGAGTTTTATTAGGTTTAGTAAGAATTTCTTCCCCCTAGCCTATTTAGTGCTCTACCCCTCAAGATCTTATTATTCAACGCACTACCTAAATAGTTTTCGCGGAAAACCAGCTATCTCCCAGTTTGATTGGCCTTTCACCCCTAATCACAAGTCATCCGAGCCTTTTTCAACAGGCACCGGTTCGGTCCTCCAGTAAGTGTTACCTTACCTTCAACCTGCTCATAACTAGATCACTAGGTTTCGGGTTCTTATCCGTACAACTCATCGCCCTATTCAGACTCGCTTTCGCTACGCCTACACCTTTTCGGCTTAAGCTTGCTGCACAGATAAAGTCACTGACCCATTATACAAAAGGTACGTCGTCACTCATATAGAGCTCCGACTGATTGTAGGCATCCGGTTTCAGGTTCTATTTCACTCCCCTAATAGGGGTTCTTTTCACCTTTCCCTCACGGTACTAGTTCACTATCGGTCACTGAAGAGTATTTAGGCTTAGAGGGTGGTCCCCCTATCTTCAAGCAGGATTTCTCGTGTCCCGCTTTACTCAAGAATCTTATTTGCTTTTACCTTTACGGGGCTATCACCCTCTATGGCAAATCTTTCCAGATTTTTCTAGTTGTACAAATAAAACTACAGGCCTGTTCCGCGTTCGCTCGCCACTACTGACGGAATCTCAATTGATTTCTTTTCCTCTAGGTACTTAGATGTTTCAGTTCCCTAGGTTGCCTTTTCAAACCTATGTATTCAGTTTGAAATAACTCTTAAAGAGTTGGGTTTTCCCATTCGGAAATTTTCGGATCAAAGTTTACATACAACTCCCCGAAACTTATCGCAGTATATCACGTCCTTCATCGACTTTCAGTGCCAAGGCATTCACCAGACGCCCTTAAACGCTTGATTTATGCACAGAAAAAATTTTTCTGTGTAAATTGAATTTTTAAAATTTGTGAAAAATAAATTTTTCACAAGGATATAAAAATATTGATACAAATTAACAATGTTAAAGAATTTCTCTAAAATTTGGTGGAGGATAGCGGGATCGAACCGCTGACCTCCTGAATGCAAATCAGGCGCTCTACCAGCTGAGCTAATCCCCCTAATAAAAATGGTGGGCCGAGAAAGACTCGAACTTTCGACCCCACCCTTATCAAGGGTGTGCTCTAACCAACTGAGCTACCGGCCCTTTTGTTGAATGAACTCTTTTACAAACATTAGAGATAAGGAAGAGAAACGAGGACGGCTACAATGTACAATGTTAAGTGATAGTTCAAAAGTAAACTTTCGAACTGTCCTTAGAAAGGAGGTAATCCAGCCGCAGGTTCCCCTACGGCTACCTTGTTACGACTTCACCCCAGTTGCTGACTATACCTTGGTCAAACGCCTCCTTGCGGTTAGCAATCTGCTTTAAGGTAGAACCAACTTCCATGGTGTGACGGGCGGTGTGTACAAGACCCGGGAACGTATTCACCGTAGCACGCTGATCTACGATTACTAGCGATTCCAGCTTCATGCACTCGAGTTGCAGAGTGCAATCCGAACTGAGGTAGATTTTTGAGTTTAGCTTAGCGTCGCCACTTTGCATCTCATTGTCACTACCATTGTAGCACGTGTGTAGCCCAACCCGTAAGGGCCATGAGGACTTGACGTCATCCCCACCTTCCTCCAGCTTATCACTGGCAGTTCTTTCAGAGTGCCCAGCATGACCTGATGGCAACTAAAAGTAGGGGTTGCGCTCGTTGCGGGACTTAACCCAACATCTCACGACACGAGCTGACGACAGCCATGCAGCACCTGTGTTCTGTCCGGCCGAACCGAAAAGTCTAGTTTCCTAAACTCGCGACAGACATGTCAAGGGTTGGTAAGGTTCTGCGCGTATCTTCGAATTAAACCACATGCTCCACCGCTTGTGCGGGTCCCCGTCAATTCATTTGAGTTTTAACCTTGCGGTCGTACTCCCCAGGCGGATTGCTTAATGCGTTAGCTGCGATACTGAAAATAAATTTCCAACATCTAGCAATCATCGTTTATGGTATGGACTACGAGGGTATCTAATCCTCTTTGCTACCCATACTTTCGCGCCTCAGCGTCAGTGTTGATCCAGAAAGCCGCCTTCGCAACTGGTGTTCTACATAATATCTACGAATTTCACCTCTACACTATGTATTCCGCTTTCCTCTATCAAACTCTAGTCGAGCAGTTTTAATTGCAGTTCCAAAGTTAAGCTTTGGGATTTCACAATTAACTAACTCAACGGCCTACGCGCGCTTTACGCCCAGTAATTCCGAACTACGCTAGGTCCCTTCGTATTACCGCGGCTGCTGGCACGAAGTTAGCCGGACCTTATTCTTAGGGTACAGTCATTATCTTCCCCTACAAAAGAGCTTTACAACCCAAAGGCCTTCTTCACTCACGCGGCATCGCTGCATCAGAGTTTCCTCCATTGTGCAAGATTCCCCACTGCTGCCTCCCGTAGGAGTCTGGGCCGTGTCTCAGTCCCAGTGTGGCTGATCATCCTCTCAGATCAGCTATTGATCATTGTCTTGGTGAGCCATTACCTCACCAACTAACTAATCAAATGCGGGCTCATCTTATGGCATTAAAACTTTCCCCGTAAGGGCTTATCCAGTATTAGCATCGGTTTCCCAATGTTGTCCTGAACCACAAGGCAGATTCCCACATGTTACTCACCCGTCTGCCACTCAGTATTGCTACTGCGTTCGACTTGCATGTGTTAGGCGTGCCGCCAGCGTACGTTCTGAGCCATGATCAAACTCTCAAGTTTAATAACGGCGTACACAAGCTTTTACTATCTGTTTAATTAAAAACAGCTTGTACAAAATTACTTTTGTATTTTTATAGAAGTGTGTACAGCCAAATTTTTTTTACAAATATAGCCGTCCACGCTTCTCTTCCTAATTTACGTTTTTAAAGAGCTCAACAAGACAACAAGAAATCTGTTAGGATTTCTTTTTGTCTTATTTAAATTTTTATTAATTTGTCCCTAAATAATTAATTATTCAGGACAAGGGACGATGTATGTACGTCCAAAATGTTGCTAAGTCAACATAGCTATTGGTCATTTAAACCCAGCAAAATAGCCTCTAATTAACTATAATATATATACTTAACAACTTAAAATTGAGGTTTGGGATGACTCTAAAAAGCTAATGAGATATTTAAGTCCAAATGTATAAAAAGATCCTAAGTTACAGGCCAAGCTTAAGGCCAAGTTTGGTATTTTTAATAATCCCAGTGCTGGTTATTTTCATTTTTATATCTAAATATTTTGATCAATATAGTGAGAACGGTGAAAGTAAAGATCAGGAATTAGAAAATAATTTAATAACAGTAAAAGATTTTTTATTTAATCAATTTAATTCTGGTGTAACGAAAGTTGAGCTTAAAGTAAGAAACGGAGATAGCATACAGAGAATTCTTTATGATCAAAAAATTTCACCCGCAGATGTTAACAATGTTATTAACGCTTTAAGAAGAGAATATAATATCGGTGCACTAAGAAATGATCAAAAAGTTTATTTAATTGTTAAAAGAGAAAAAAATGGAAATTTTGTTTCAAGACTAACAGTTAATATAGATAACATTACTTCAGTTCATGTTTTCTTAAACAAAGATAATGTTTACGAGACAAGAAGAGTTACAAAAATTTTAACAAAAAAAAATCATTTAGTTGAAACAACAATTGATAGAGGAATTTATAGAACAGCCAAACAGTCTGGTATTGAAAATAGTATCGTTGCACAGTTTGCAAGGCTTTATGGTTTTGAAGTGGATTTCCAGCGTGATTTGAAAAAAAATGATAAAATTAAAATATTTTACGAAAGATATTTAGATGATGATGGTGTGCCGCAAAGAACTGGGAATATTATTTACAGTGAGATTACTAATGTCGAAAGAAATATTATCCTTTATCGTTACGAATATCCCAACGGAAGTATTGCTTACTTTACTCCTGAAGGAAAAAGTATTGAAAAAAGTTTAATGAGAACTCCAATCAATGGAGCAAAATTATCTTCGCGTTACGGATTTAGAATTCATCCAATTTTAGGTTACAACCAAATGCACCAAGGTACAGATTTTGCAGCGCCTATCGGAACACCTGTAATGGCCTCTGGAGCTGGCACAGTTGAATATTCTGGATGGAAAGGTGGATATGGAAAATTTATTTCAATTCGTCACAGTGCTGTTTACCAAACTAACTATGCTCACTTACAAGATTATGCGAAAGGCATTAGACGTGGTGCTAAAGTTCAACAAGGTCAAGTGATAGGATATTTAGGAAGCACTGGAAGCTCTACGGGTCCACACTTACATTATGAAGTTATCGTAAATGGAAAAAAAGAAAATTCACAAACATTAAAGTTACCTTCAGCAGCTCCTTTAGAAGGTAATAATAAAAATTTCTTTGAAATACAAAAGCGAAATATTGATAACTTAATTTTAGAAAGTTCTAATAAAAAGAAATAATAAATTTTAAGAATTTCCGTCTGCTTGTTCTGAATTAGCAGCAGCTGCTTCCTGTGGTTCATCTAAGTGAACACCAGGGATTTTATTAATAATTTCAGTCGTTTCAGTTGGCGCCTCTGTCTCAGATCCATTTCTTTGTGATCTGTGTTGTGGAGGAGCTACTCTTATATAATGATCTGCGTGCTGATAATAATTTTCAGCTAAAATAATATCACCTGAAGCAAGGGCTTCTCTTGCCATGTTATTGTATTTTTCAACTAACTTATACGCGCCATGGGCTGAGCCATTATTTCTATAACCGTTATTTCCGTTATTATTAAAAGAATGCTCAATGTTTTGAGATCTATTAGTTCTAAAACCACCATTACTTGGTCTTCTCATTCCGCCCCCACTTCTTTGATCTGGGCGTCTTCTTGGGGGTCTTCTTTCAAAACTATTCATCAATTATTTAAATTAAAATTATTATTTATTGTTAGATTTTTTTATTTCAATTTCAGGGAAGTCCTTAAACTTCCATAAATGCCATTTAATGTCAATTCTTAGTTATTATTGTAATATTTTCTAAAGTTTAGTTGCTAATAAACAACGAACTTGTTTGTTAATTAAAGTATATTTATCTAAAATTTTAAAGCGATTTTCTTTTAAATATTTCGCTAGTATGTGAAACTGATTATCACCAATTTCAAGCGCTAGCAAACCATTTATTTTTAAAATTTTTGAAGCCAGAGTTATAATTTTACATAAAAAATCAACACCTTGCACGCCCCCCTGCAAAGCAATTTTAGGTTCATAAAGTTTAATATCTAGATTTAAATTCTTCAATGAAACATCTGGTAAATATGGAGGGTTCGAGACAATAAGATCAAATTTTTTATCAAATTTTATATTCTCTAAATTAATATTTTTAAATGATGAGCGACTATCAACATGTTGTGAAGTAGAATTTTTCTTTGCAACAGCAATAGCTTTTGAAGATTTATCTATACCAATTCCTTTAGCTTTTGTTAGTTCCTTTAATAAAGACACTAGAATGCAGCCAGATCCTGTTCCTATATCTAAAATATTGAAATAATTATTCTTATTATTAATCTGAGATAATATTAAATCAATTAACACCTCGGTTTCCGGTCTTGGTATTAGTACCGAACGATCAACGTAAAAATTTGTACTCCAAAATTCTTTATTATTTAATATATAGGCAATAGGTTCTTTTTTTACTCTTCTACTTACTAGATTCTGTAGTTCTTCAGTTTTATTGGACGGAAGGTTTTCTTTTAATCTAGAATAAATGCTCTCTCTTGGGATATTAATTAAATGAGAAACTAATATCTCAGAATCTAATCTAGAGTTTAAATTATTACTTCTTTTTAATTCTTGTTCTGCAAAAGCAATTGCTTCATTTACTAACATATATTTATATTTTTAAGTTCTCTAACTGCTCTTCTTGGAATTGAATTTGGATAGCATCTGATAATTCTTTAAATGCATCCCCTGCTAAAAAATCTGTTAATTTATAAAGAGTCATATTAATTCTATGATCTGTAACTCTTCCTTGTGGAAAATTATAAGTTCTAATTCTTTCAGATCTGTCCCCTGTTCCAATCTGACTTTTTCTAGCCTTTGCTCTTTCGCTTTCTTGTTGAGATCTTTGTAAATCATAAAGTTTTGATCTTAAAATTTTTAAAGCCTTTGCTTTATTTTTATGTTGTGATTTTTCATCTTGTTGCGAGACAACTATTCCTGATGGAATGTGAGTTACTCGAACTGCACTATCCGTTGTGTTAACTGATTGTCCTCCTGGGCCACTCGATCTAAAAACGTCAATTCTTAAATCTGCATCATTAATTTTTACATCTACTTCTTCAGCTTCAGGCAAAACTGCAACTGTTGCTGCTGATGTATGAATTCTTCCTTGTGTTTCTGTATCGGGTACTCGTTGCACTCGATGAACACCTGACTCAAATTTTAATTTAGAGAAAACATTACGACCTACAATGGATGCGATAATTTCTTTGTAACCACCACCCTCACTGTTTGATAAATTTATAATTTCAACTTTCCAACCATTTAGCACTGCAACTTTTTGGTACATATTAAATAAGTCAGCGGCAAATAAAGCGGCCTCCATACCGCCTGTTCCTGCTCTTATTTCAATAATAGCGTTCTTTTCATCTGCTTCATCTTTTGGAAGTAAGAAAACTTTAAGTCTTTTTACACAATCTTCTTCTTGCTGTTTTAAGTCTTTAAGTTCTTTCTCAGCCATCTCATAGAATTCTTTATCTGTAGACTTGTCCTCTAAAATATTCTTGGTGCTTTTTAAATCCTCTAAAACTTTTAAATAATCTTTCGCATAACTTATTATATCATTAAGGTTTGAATATTCTTTCGAGTTGCTAACAAACTCATCTTTTTTAAGATCAGGTTTAGCTAAAATATTTTCTAGCTCATTGAATCTACTTACGATGTTCTCAACTTTATCTATGGGTATCATTTAAATTTAAAGAGCTTGATTTCTAATCTGTTCTGCTTTTTTTTCAACAAGACCTACAATGTGATCAATAATGTTTTCACTAGGAACTTTATGATCTGCTAAGCCCGACAAGTAAATCATATTACTTCCTTTGCCACCCCCGGTTAAGCCAATATCCGTTTGTGATGCTTCACCTGGTCCATTCACAACGCAGCCAATGATAGACAATGTTAAAGGTTCTTTAATGTGAGATAATCTTTGTTCTAATATTTCTACAGTCTTAATAACTTCAAATGCTTGTCGTGCACATGATGGGCAAGAAATTATTTTAACACCTCTATTTTTTAAATTTAAACTTTTTAATATTTCAAGTCCCGCTTTAATTTCATTTACTGGATCCGAAGAAAGGGAAATTCTTATAGTATCTCCAATCCCTTCGCTTAATAACATTCCAATTCCAATTGAGGATTTAATAGTTCCTGCGTAATAACTTCCGGCTTCTGTTATTCCAAGATGTAACGGATAATCACATTTTTTAGAAAGTTGTCTGTAAGCATTAACTGCTAAAAAAATATCTGAAGCTTTAACGCTTATTTTAAAATTAAGAAAATCTAGATCCTCTAAAATTTTAATATTTCTTTCAGCGCTTTCAACTAATGCTTCTGGACATGGTTCTTTATATTTTTCTAATAAATCTTGCTCTATTGATCCGCCATTAACTCCAATTCGAATTGAACAACCAAAATCTTTTGCAGCTTTAACAATTTCTTTTACTCTATCTTTTGAACCAATATTTCCTGGATTTATTCTAAGACAACTTGCTCCAGCTTCTGCAGCTTCAATTGCTCTTTTGTAATGAAAGTGAATGTCTGCAACGATTGGGACGTTTGCATGTTTTACAATTTCTTTTAATGCCTTTGTAGATTCTTCATCAGGACAAGAAACTCTAACAATATCAGCGCCCGCTTCAGCAATTTGATTAATTTGTAATATAGTCGCTTTGGGGTCTGTTGTTAAAGTATTAGTCATAGACTGAACTGATATTGGAGCATCACCGCCAACATAAACGTTGCCTACTTTAATTTTTTTAGTTTTCCTTCTTAAGATTTCTCGAAACGGTCTAATGCTGCTCATAATATTTAATCTAAATCAAATGCCGTATGAATAGCAACTACTGCTTTTTGTGTTTGATTTTCATCTATTAAAACGGAAATTTTAATTTCTGAAGTTGATATTACTAAAATATTTATATTTTGATCTGATAACGCTTTAAACATTTTAAAAGCAACGCCTGGATGGGTAATCATACCAGCGCCTACTATTGAGACTTTAGCAACTTTGTCGTCAAAAGTAATTTTCTCAAATTTAAGATTACTATTTTTTTTAATAAGATTTACAGATTTATCTAAATCTTCTCTTTTAATTGTAAAAGTAACGTCAGTTCTTTTATTATCTGCTGATACGTTTTGGACAATCATATCAACGCTAATATTATTTTCAAACAAAGGTTTAAAAATACTGGCTGCAATCCCAGGTCGATCTTCAACTCCTATTAAAGTTATTTTTGCATCATCTTTAGAATAAGCAACACCTGTTATAACTTTATCATAAGAAATTTTATCATCACTTGTAATGCTGGTGCCTTCATTGTTTGTAAATGTTGAACGCACATGAATTTCAACATTGTTCATCATCCCTTGTTGCACAGAATTACTTTGCATAACTTTTGCACCCAATGACGCCATCTCCAGCATCTCTTCATAAGAAATTTTTTCAATTTTTTTTGCTTTAGGATTAATAGCGGGGTTAGTTGTATAAACGCCATCTACATCTGTATAAATTTCACAATAATCAGCTGCTATGCATTTAGCCAAAGCAACTGCAGAAGCGTCAGATCCACCTCTTCCTAATGTTGAAAGTCTAAAATCTTTTGAAACTCCTTGAAATCCTGGAACAACTGGAATCTCACCGTGATCTAAAGACTTATTAAGTTTTGTAGTTTCAATTGAAACTATTCTAGAGTTAGAATGAAAGCCTTCAGTTACAATTGGAATCTGCCAACTCAGCCACGATCTTGATTTAAGTCCAAGTTTTTTTAAAGCGCCAGCAAATAATGCTGAAGTAACTTGCTCGCCCGTTGAAAGCAAAGCATCATATTCCTCCACATCAAAATTCTGATCTATTTCTTTTGATTTTTTTATTAAATCATTAGTAACGCCCGACATTGCTGAAACTACAACAACAACTTTATGACCTTCATCTACCTTACTTTTAATAAGTTTTGCAGCATTTAAAATTCTTTCTATATTTGCAACAGATGTGCCGCCAAATTTAACTACAATTTTACTCATGAATGCTAATTAATATATTAAAAATTTAGATTTATAATTACCCCTATGTTAAATATTTCGCAAGAAAATGAACATAGATAATAAAAATAATCAAACAGATGATCTACGAGAAATAAATAAATTCTCGGAAATGGCTTCTGAATGGTGGGACCCAAATGGAAAATTTGCACCCTTGCATAAATTTAATCCTATTAGACAAGAATATTTAGTAGATAAAATTAAAAATCATTTCTCAATACTTCCTAACGGATCTTATCCTTTTAAAAACTTAACTTTATTGGATGTTGGATGTGGTGGGGGTTTAATTGCAGAACCCATGACAAGATTAGGTGCAAAAGTTACTGGGATTGATGCGTCTGAAAAAAATATCAATGTCGCAAAATTTCACGCTGAACAGATGAATTTAAAAATTAATTACTTATGCTCAACTCCTGAAAAATTAAATGAGCAATTTGACGTTATTTTATGTTTAGAAATAATTGAACATGTTGCAGATGTTGATTTATTTATAAAATCTTGCGCTAAATTACTAAAAAAAAATGGCATCATATTTTTTGCAACACTAAACAGAACTGCTAAATCATTTTTATTTGCGATTGTAGGTGCTGAATACATATTAAATTGGCTACCTAAAGGCACACACGATTGGAATAAGTTTTTAAAGCCCAATGAAATAATCTCTCCAGCTTCTAATTATCAATTAGCACTTAAAGAAACAGTGGGTTTTAAATTTAATATCTTTTTAAGAGAATGGCAAAAAAGTAGGGATACGGACGTTAACTACACGGTAAGTTTTAAAAAAAATTAAGCATCCTCTTTTGGAGCCCAAGGAATAGTTGCAACGTCAATCCCTTCTTCTTGTAATTCTTTAGTCTCTTCTAAAGTAGCGTTGCCATAGATATTTCTTTTTTTCTTTTTATCGTAATGAATAGATCTAACCTCTGATACAAATTTATCCCCTACGTACTCAGCGTTCTTAGCAACATAATCATTAAGTTCTTTGATTTTGCTTTTTACATTTTTAAAAAACTCTTTTTTTTGCTCAACATCTTTTTCAGCGACAGAAGTTTTGGAAGTGGCAACACTTGGGGCCATTATGCTCTTTTTAACAGTCTTTGAGCGACCACAGACGTAACAATTAATTAAATTCTTTTTTAATAACTTTTCATATTCATTGGAATTTTGAAACCAGCTCTCAAAAGTTTCACCACAAGAACATTCGAGATTATATTTAATCATACCCTTAATGTAGTAACGTTCGTCTTAATTTCAATACGTTAGTTTTTATTGAAGAACAGAATAACCTTACCAAGCGTTATTCCAAATTTTGACATGGTTGCAATGTTCACTAAGTAATTATTATCCTGCAAAAACATCCAATCATCGAAACTTACTTTGTATTTGCTAGAGCCAATTGGAAGATCAAAATCATACTTCCAATTAAATGCATTTCCAGAAGTTGAACCTGAGGCAAGACCTATAACTCCGTCTGCATAACCTTGATATTGGTTGGTGCCAATTTTTTCAAGTTTCCACTCTCTATATTCTTTAGTTCCATCATCATAAATAAAGTTTTCCTTCATAATGAGATATTTTCCGTCCCAAGTCCCATCAATATCAACTTTGAAACTCTTTTTAACGTTTCCAAAACGATCTTCAAATACTCCTCGTGCAACGGTTTTACCTTTAAAATATTCTTCTAATTTAAATTCAGGCTTATTATTTTTAAATTGTTCTAATTTCATAGACGAAGAACACTGTGTTACACTAAAAAAAATAAAAAATATAAATAATATTTTAAGATTTTTATTTAAAAAATTTGTAATAATTTTCATAAATTCTATCAAAAACCATCTGACTTCCTGGTAAGAAATTAAACTGCTTTGTTTGCTTGCTGTTTATCCAGTTTAATTGTTGTTTTTCTTTAAGTTTAATCTTTCCAGACCAATATTCTACCAGATAAATCATCATAACGATTATATTTTTTTTATAACGATGTGTAATTAAATCTATATTTTTTAAATCTTCTTTATTTATATTAACTCCTATTTCCTCATATAACTCTCTAACAGCACAATCTTCAAAAGACTCGTTATTAAAAAGTTTTCCCCCAGGTAGCTCCCAAAATCCACTTAAAAATTTACCTTTGGGTCTACTGGTGATTAAAACCTTATTAGATTTTTTAAGCAAACATGATGAAACGTAAATTATTTTCATGAAAAGAATTTAACAAATTTTTAATATTAACAAAATTGACATTCTTGCCTATGCTACCTATATAACACTTCAATCTAATTAAAACATATGCCGACAATCTTTGATAATTTAAAAATAGGCAACCTAACACTTCCAAATAGAATTATTATGGCGCCGCTTACTCGTATGCGAAGCAAGCAACCTGGTAATATTCCTTGGGAATTAAATGCAACTTATTATTCTCAAAGATCATCTGCTGGTTTTATTATAACTGAGGCGACACAGATATCGCAGCAAGGTCAAGGTTATCCTGGAACCCCTGGAATTCACAGCAAAGAACAAGTGCAAGGATGGAAATTAATTACTGACGCTGTACATAAAAATGGTGGTCATATTTTTTTACAATTATGGCATGTTGGAAGAATTTCTCATTCATCTCATCAACCAAATAATAGTTTGCCGGTTGCACCTTCAGCTATTGCTGCAAAAAATTCTGGAACATTTACTGCTGATTGGAAACCGACTCCTATTTTAACCCCAAGGGCATTAGAGGTATCAGAACTTCCTGGAATTATTCAAGATTATGTAAACGCTGCAAAAAATGCAAAAGAAGCTGGTTTTGATGGCGTTGAAGTTCATATGGCAAATGGATATTTACTCGATGAATTTTTACAAGATGTAAGCAACACAAGAACAGATGAATTTGGTGGCACAATAGAGAATAGAGTTAAATTTCCTATGCAGGTACTAGATGCTGTCATTGGTGTTTTTGGAAAAGATAGAGTTGGCGTGAGACTTTCTCCTTATGGAACGTTCAATGATATGAGCGACTCTAATCCTGTAGAATTATTCACTTATGTAATAGATCAATTAAATCAAAGACAAATTGCATTTCTTGATATGATTGAACCTAGAGCAACATCAGCTGGTGGTGGCGATGCTGTAGATACTAACGCTCCTTCTACTACAAAATTATTTAGAAAAAAATTTAAAGGAATATTTATTTCTGCCGGCGGTTATACACCTGAAGATGCAAAAAAAGCTATTGAGTCAAATGATGTAGATGCTGTAGCATTTGGTAGAATTTTTATTGCAAACCCAGATTTACCAAAACGTATTAAAATAAATGCACCTTTAAATCCCTATGACCGTGCAACGTTTTATGGTGGTAATGAAAAAGGTTATACGGATTATCCAGCTTTAAGCTAAATTTTAAACAGGATCAATGTGAGTCATTAGGTTTAAAACCCTAGAACTACGCATGACTCTATTTCTTGCCTCAACTGCAATATCATGACCTTCTGCAACTGTTAAAGTTCCTTTAACTCCAATATGGACATCTGCAATAATGCTATCACCAACTTTTCTTGTTCTTAAATCATGAACATTAACAACGCCTGGCGTTTCTAATATTATCTTTTTAATTTTTTCAACTTCATCAGTATCTGCGGCTTTATCTGTTAGAGCATGAATTGCTTCATAACTAAAAGTCCATCCCATTTTTAAAATCATTACACCTACAATGATCGCAGCAATTAAATCAAAGCTATGATAACCGAGAAGATTAAAAATAATTCCAATTGCAACAATTAAGGATGACGCTGCATCAGAGCGCGCGTGCCAAGCATTGGCCATTAGCAGACTTGATTTAGCTCTTTTTGCAATATTTAAAAGATAACGAAATAATAATTCTTTAACTACTAAACAAATGATTGAGGCATATAAAGCCATAACATGTACTGCTACGATCTGATCAGAATTTTCAAGCTTCTTACCTGCGCTCCAAATCATCGCACATCCAACAAACAATAATAGAACTCCTAAGAATAAACCTACGGCATTTTCATATCTATGATGACCATAATTATGATCGTCATCTGGTGGATTTAAAGATTTCTTGCTTGTAATTAAAACAATTAAATCTGAAAGCATGTCAGCTAAGGTATGAAAGCCGTCTGCTATCAGTCCTGATGATTTAGAAAAAAATCCAACAACTATCTGAAAAATAACTAGAAAAAAATTAACAACTACACTTGTCCATGTGCTCTTATTCGCAATTTTTCTTTTTCTAATATAATTGGATAAAGAATCTGACATTCGTTCTGCTGTATAAAATATAGAATATGTATAAGCTATTTTATTTAGTTGATTAAATAAAGTTCACCTATATGGTCTTTTTTTTATTAATATTTGAATGCCAACAATAATTGATTACGTTTTACTGACTGTTATCACGATATTTCCAGTTTTGAGTCTTGGAATAATGTTATTTTTTTCTTTTGTAATTGCACCAACTGTTCACAAATTCTTACCTACTGCACAATCTGGTCCATATATTAGAAGACTTTTTCCTATTTATTATATCATTAATGCAGCTCTTGCTTTGGGTTCTCTAATCGCAATTGCCTCTCTTGGCGTGTTTAATATAATTTTCTACGCAAATACAATTATTTTGGTTTTGTTTGCGCTTTGTTATTTTTATTTAATGCCAGCAATCAATAAACAAAAAGTAAAAACTAATCGCGCGTTTAAAATCCTGCACGGAAGTTCTATTGCAATAAATTTTGTCCAAATAATTCTGTTAATACTGATTACTGTTATTCTGCTAGACTTTTAAAATCCCTTTACTTAGCCCTTCGATAAATAATATCAAAAACCATTGGTGAAAAAGTTGCAAGTAAAAAAGACCAAAAAAGCAAAGAATTGGTAAAAATTTCATTAAAAATACTTTTATTAAAAATAACTCCAACTAATAAGGATTTAGAAAAATCTGTGCTTGGAAAAAATAATAATCCCAAAAAAAGTCCAATCATTATTAAAAGTAAAGATCTGCAAGGGTAAACTTTTTTTTGGTATAAACCTTTAAATATTACATAAACACAGGCGCAACAAAGAAGGTCTGCTAATAAAAATAAATAAAGAACACTAAATTGATAAAGAGCAATAATTAAACAGACAATTGATAATAAAATTAAAACAATATTTGAAAGTTTTTTATTTGTTAAATATTTAAAATTGAAAAAATCTTTACTGTGAACAATTGTAAGACTTGATATAGAATTTAATAAAGTATCAACGGTACTAATAGTTAAGCATAGAGAAAAAATAAGAATAATTAATGAAACTAAAATATCGTTTTTATTTAAAATAATAGTAAAGAAAGCTAGATCTTCATTAAATTTTAATCCATTTAATTTAGAAATAGTTCCAGTCACACCCATAAACAAAACAATTAAGAAAATAATAAAAAATGAAATAAGCAAACTCTTCACTAAAATCTTTTCATTTTTAGCGGCATAAACTCTTTGCCAGTTACCTTGATGAAATAAATTAGTTGCAGCAACTGCTATAAAAAAAACAAAGCCAAATTGAAAAGATGATACTAAAGATTTGCTATCAAATTTAAGAAAGTTTTCCTGAAAAATGTTAAGATTTAAATTGTTATTATTCTGTAAAAATACTGAAAAAATTAAGTATAAAAATAATAAGGTGATAACAACAAATTGAATGCCATCGCTTCTGATTGTTGCTTTCAACCCACCAAATAGAACGTAAGTTAGTGTAAAAAATAAAATTATAGATGCTGAAATCCAAATATTAAGTCCTGAGATATAATAAATAAGCTTAGAAATTGCAGTCACTTCTGCGCACAGAAATATAAATAAATAAAAGATCATTAAGGAAAAAATTAATTTAAATAAATTCTTTCCAAACTTCTTTAATACTAATTCGGTTAATGATTTTCCTTTGGGTAATAATAATCGAATCTTTTTTCCAAAAAATATTAGCAAAATCATTGGAAAAGCAGTTCCAAGAGCATAGCCAATAACAGATCCAAAACCACCCCATGTTGCAGCTGTTGGTGGTCCAAATAATATCCATGCGCCAAGGGATGATGCAATTAAAGTGGCACTTAAACTAAATACACCTTCATTACGATCTGAAACTAAATAAGTATTTAAGCTAACTTTTTTTCTAGAATAAAATATTCCAACAAATAAAAATAATGTTGAAATAAAAACTACAACAGTGAATGCAAGATTTAAACTTAAGAAACTATTTATCATTTTTCCCTAATTGAATTACCAATCCAGGTTCGAGGGTCTAATCTCAGCCTCTTTCGAAGCACCCCTAAAACTTAGTAAAAGAAATACTAAATCAGTATTTAGAGACTTACAATCTCTAAATACTGAATAGTAATAATGTTATTTAATTAAAATACTTTCTTAGCAGAAAGTGTAACGTATTCTCTGTCTCTATGTATGAATGAACCAATTCCATCTTTTTCAGCGCTAATGTAAGAAAGTGTAAAACCAACTCCCACTAGTTCTTTAGAAAGTGCTACCGTTGTTGTTTTAGTGTCATTTGCTAGTTCACCATAACTTATTAAACCTTGCGCCGGACCAAAGTTGTATGTAGCATTTACTTCCTTATAATCTTGGTCAACTTTTTTATTGTTGTTTGTAACGCTACCCGTATCATCTTGGTAGTAAGCTAAACCAATAGTATATGGTTGTTTATCTGGAGCGATAGTAAGTTTTACATAAAACTCTCCTACATTTTCATCAGATTTTGCAGAAGCACTTGGCCATGTTAGTAATTGATATCCTAAATCAAACGTTGCTGGTCCAAAAGATTTTTGAATACCACCGTAGTAGTCAATTTCTTTTCCACCTTCGCCTGTTTGTACGCCGTCAGAGGCAGCACCATAAACTCCTAAATATAAATTAAAATCACCTGCTGGATGTGAAAAGTCAGCGCCAGCAAATGGAGTTACTGCATCTTTATTATTGTCAATTCCTCTAAAAATGTACTGGCTAGAAACTCCAGCATTAAATGTTAAAGAACCTTTTCCAATTTTAATTTCTGCATTTGCTGCTTGCGATAAAAAAAGCAAAGAAGCAAAAGAAGAAAGAATTATTTTTTTATTCATTTTTTTTCCTTAATAATTAAATTAGTTAATGAGAGGACTTCTATATATATTTTATATACATTAAAGACTTTAAAACAAATATCAGACTTGTGTTGCTTGCATGACACAATATGCAATTAGAGCATATGCACTAGATGCATAATTATTTAGACGTAATTTAATGGAAGGCTTGAAGTTTGTTTTATCTCTTCCATTGAAAAGGAGGTTGCAACTGAAAAGATGTCTATTTGATCTGTGAGTTTGGTATAGAACGTATTGTATTCTTCCATAGTTGGAACAAGCACTTTTAATAAGTAATCAATACTCCCGCTTAATCTATAAAATTCAACAACTTCAGGCATAGAGCTTATAATACTTATAAACTTCTTGGCCCATTCCATATTGTGCTGATTGGTTCTAACAGAAACAAAAGCTACAGTTTTAAGATTAAGCTTGTTACGATCTGCCACCGCAACCTTCTTCTTTATATATCCCTCTTTATATAACTTATTAATTCTAGCCCAACATGGAGTGGCTGAAAGGTTCACTTTCTTTGATAATTCAGCAATTGGAATATCCGCATTTTCCTGAAGTTGGGATAATATTTTTTTATCTATCTCATTCATAATATTTTATTCTGATATAATTAGCATATTTAAAATAAAATACTAGTTTTAGCATTTAAAAAGCTAATTTTTAACTTATTTTTCTGCAAATATTGAATAAAATAGAAATAAATACTAAATCAATTCCACATTAAAAAATTAATACAAAAGGAAATACAAAATGAAATTAATTAAAAAAATTGTTCTACTTTGGGCTTTGTTATTTACGGCTCCAGTAGTTGCAGCTCCAAGCGATTTTTTAGTAACTACTGATTGGTTAGAAAAAAATCTTAACAACCCTAAACTTCGATTAATTGAAGTAAGTGTTGATACTGGAGTATACGAAAGAGGTCATATTCAAGGTGCAGTAAATTTTAAATGGCACACTGATTTAGTGGATCCTGTAAAAAGAGATATCGCTAGCAAAGAAAATTTTGAAAAATTACTTCGTCAAGCAGGTGTTAATAATGACAGCACAATTGTAATCTACGGAGATAGCAATAACTGGTTTGCTGCGTGGGGTGCTTGGGTGTTTGATGTTTACGGAGTAAAAAATGTTAAGTTGCTTGATGGTGGCAGAAAGAAATGGGAAGCAGAAAAGAGACCTTTAACTCCACTTGCAACTCAAGTTGCTGCTGGAAATGTAAAAGTATCAGATGCTAACAATGCTTTACGAGCAAGATTAATTGATGTTGTAGCAATTGCTAATAAAAAATCTGATACAGCATTAGTGGATATTAGATCACCAGATGAGTTTACTGGAAAGATTTTTGCTCCAGCTGGCGTTCAAGAGACTGCGATTAGAGCTGGCCATATTCCAGGTGCAGTGAATGTTCCTTGGGGACAAGCTGTTGCTGAAGATGGAACATTTAAATCTCCAGAAGAACTTAAAAAAGTTTACGCTGCAGTTGGTATTGATGGAAAAAAACCAATCATAACATATTGCAGAATTGGAGAACGTTCTAGTCATACTTGGTTCGCGCTAAGTAAAATTCTAGGTTACAACGTTAAAAATTATGATGGTTCATGGACAGAATACGGAAATTCTGTTGGTAACCCTGTAATTAATACAGCTGGAACTGTTTGGGGTGGAAAATAATAACTAATTAGCGAATTAAATCGCTGCTTGTTATCTTTCTAGAATTTAGTAAATCTTCTTTATTACGAAATAGCGGTACAATTTGTGCCGCTATTTTTTTTATTTCTAGGAGTTAAAATGATAAAAACTAATTCTCAAATAAACAATAACATTCCTTCATTTAAAAATTTTTTAGGAATAATTATAATTCTAATTATTGCTTTCATTTTAAATTCACGGATTGAAAATTTACAAGGAGGCACTGCTCTTTCTTTATCTTTATGGCTTGGAATTGCTTTTGGTGCAATTTTACAAAGAAGTAGATTTTGTTTTTATTGTTTAAGTAGAGATTTTATTGAATTAAAAAATGCAAAAGGATTACTTGGAATTATTGTTGCCCTTATTATTGGAACACTAGGTTATCATTTAATATTTGGAGCTTTTCTTATTGATCCAATAGCGCCTCGTCTTCCGCCAAATGCTCATATCGCGCCTGTTAGTTGGGTTTTAGTATTAGGCTCTTTTTGCTTTGGTCTTGGAATGGCCATTGCTGGATCATGCATTAGTGCTCAACTTTATAGACTTGGCGAAGGTCTTTTATCGGCATTCATTGCATTTATTGGAATTATACTTGGGTTCGTTTTAGCTTTTTTAAGTTGGAACTTTCTTTATCTTAAAGCGATTCAACAAGCGCCTCTGGTTTGGTTCCCACACTACCTTGGATACAAAGGATCAATCGTTTTACAAATTACATTATTAATTTTTTTAGCATTATT
>ENA-OUVC01000750-OUVC01000750.1-marine-metagenome-genome-assembly--contig:-NODE-750-length-20417-cov-3.261849_pt1 | contig 20417 bp, 19 predicted proteins | sample MGYA00248622_ERZ508571 | MGnify/ENA primary metagenome ERZ508571 (study PRJEB26236, sample SAMN06267175) | marine metagenome | isolation source: Columbia River Estuary | place: USA:Columbia River Estuary... | reverse complement strand
AGAATACTACCTTGCTAGCTAAAAACACGGTAACCTATACTACTCCTTCCAATCAATGGGTTAATGCATGGTATCCTACTTCTTACGGTACCAGCGCCTTAATGCCACATGTGGGTAATACTGGATCTACGGCTTCTAAAGTATTGTATAAAACAGAACTTAATAGAGCAGGTAAAGTTAGTTTTGAATTAGCGGGTATCAACGAATGGTTTGGCAATAAAGTAAAAGTTGTGGTGCGAGGATATTGCGGCACCAGTTTAATTATGCCTACCCTATCCCCCAAAGTAACAACATGGGATAAAATGTTTAACTCTCATTCCATTACTAGTAACACCGCTTTAGGTAAAAAGTACTATATGGGTCTTAGTTATTACTCTACTATTAAAGTAAACTTTAGCAAACCTGTAGAGCGTATCGAAATTGAGTACACCGTAGAGCGATCGCCAGTGTATTATACTTTCTTTTGGTTGACCGTAGGCGACATGAAAGTAGAATGCGGAACGCCTATTGAACCTAATAAAGATAACGTGTTTATAAAACAATCTTTTGAAGAGGATACAATGAGCTCTTGCAATGCAGCTACAATGAAACTCAACATCATTAATCGTAATTGTAATGGCAGAACTATCAATATCACCAATAATTTACCAAGTGGTATTGAGTATGTAGCCAATAGTTATGAGTCTGACTCATCTGCTGTCCCTACCTATGCTGGACAAAATTTTAGTTTATCTAATTTTAAAATTCCATCGGGTGAAACCAACTTGTTTATAAAAGTAAAACCAAGTGGAACCATCAGCAGTCCTACTACCTTCAACACACAATCTACATACAATGTAAGCGTAGCTAGTGGCGGTAAGGGTGCAGCTACTTTAAGCGATAACTTAAGTGCTAATTGGGGTCTTCAGCCTACAGCTATAACCTTCAAACCAAGTGTAGCACCTATTATGCCATTAGTAGCCTTTACATCCAATAAAACTCAAGATGCCTGTGGATTGGTAACTTATACCATAACGATCAACAACAATACGGGTGCTACAATGAACAATTTACAACTGTATTCCTTCTTAAATCTGGGTCAGTTATTAAATGGTTCTTTGACTTTGTCTTCTGGCTTATCGGGTAATGTATTTCCAACAACTCAAAATAATGAAAGCAATTTCTTTATCACTAATATGAATATTCCAGTTGGCACCCATACCATCACCTTCCAAACACAAGTCAACCAGATTGATGAATTTGCATCAAATTCAATTGAATTGTTTTACGATCCGGCAAGTAATGAGTGTGCTTTATCTTCTAAAGTAGTAGCCAACTTAGAGAAAAAATGTGCTACTTGTATGGGTGGCAATGGCATTTTTGATATGAACTACCAATGGTTTTTAGGTGGTGCTGCTGCTAGAACAGCAAATCAATTAAACAATATTGCTGTAGGTAATCCAGCAAGTGGTGCTTTAAAAGCTAATGCTACCGTTGTATATCCTAGCAGTGGTGGACAAAGTATAGAGTGGTTGGCTTCTTTCTTCCCAAGATGGAATGGCAACTGGACAGAACTTTCCAGATTTGACAACCTCAATGGTGCAAGTGGAAAAGTAACTTACTCAGTTAAACTTAAAGATGCCAATGGTAATGGAATTGCAGCAAAACCTAGTTTCCAAATTTCCGGTATTACTAAACTTTCTGGACAAGCTAATATAGTAAGCGTTAAAGGTTATTGTGGATCACAAGAAGTACTTCCAAAATTACTTTTTGCCTATAATAATACCGCTGCAAACAATGCGCTCTATAGAAGATTCACGATTACCGATAGCACCGCAACAGCTACTGGAACAAAAGTTTATTTCGAAAGTTGGGATTATAGCACCATGAATGTAGAATTTGAAAAATCAGTAGATAGCTTTGTTATAGAATGGTCGGTAAACCGAGCACCTGTAATAAAAACAATAGGGTATTTATATATCAGCGATGTGAAATTGTTGTGCGATAATAAACCAGAGCCCAATGCTGACAATGTACATATAATTGCATCTTTTGCTAATAACAATTTACCTACTTGCGAAGAAGCACTAATTAAACTCAATATCAAAAACTGGAATTGTGTTGCTAAAACTATAAATATAACCAATACCTTACCAGCAGGTTTACAATATGTAGCTAATAGTTATGTAGGATTGGGCACCGAAACACCTACCTACAGCGGTCAAAATTTTAGCTTGAATAATTTAAGCGTTCCAAGTGGCAACTCTTATATCTATGTAAAAGTGAAAACCAGTAGCAATACTTCTACTTCTTACGCTACCGATTTTAAATATACCGTAGTAGGTGGTACCAACAGTCCAAATCCATATCAGAGTGATGACGAAAGTGGCATCGATGATTTTCAAGATATGGTAGTTAATTATACCGCTGGCACTATGGCTAACAAACCTACGATTACGAAATCAGTGAATAAATGTTTTTCTCAAACCGCTAATGGAGATGGAACTGAACTCACTTACACGATTACGGTTAATAATCCATCGGCAAGTGCTATTAGCAATGTAGAATTCTTAGAACGATTAGATGGCGCGCAAGAATTTGTAGCCAATTCTTTAAGTAATCCTTTTGGAGGAACCGCCAACGATTATGCTACCGATAAAAATTTCTTATACATAAAGGGTATGAGTATTCCGGCTAATACCGTAAATGGTATTATAAGCTTCAAAGTGCTTACTAAGAATACGGATAGTAGTATTTCTAATCAAGTATCTATGACCTTAGATCCTGAATCGGCTTGCGGTAGTGCTAATCGAGTTTTATCTAATGAGTTGATCGTTATTAAATGTCCGTATTGTGTTAAAGACCCTGTAAGTGGTACACCAAATAGTTTTGGAAGTGTTGGTTTCACAACGCAAAGCAAAAAAGCTGGATGGCCCGACAATGTACCTAATGCAGCATTAGTATTAGAGTCTTCCGACAAGGGATTTGTAATTACGCGTATGACACTAGCACAACGCAATGCTATCACTGGTGCTAATTTAGTAGAAGGTATGCTCATTTATGTAACGGATGCTAATGGCGCTGGAAATGGCTGTTTCCAATTATATAACGGTAGCGGCTGGAAGTGTATAGAAAGAGCATGTAATAATTAACTATTTAAAACAATAAATACTAAATCAAATGAAAAACATCTTTATTCTTATCGTAGCTAGCTTAGTAAGTTATGCTACGCAGGCACAAGTAGCTATAGGTAAGCAAAGTGTAGATGGGGCAGCTATTTTAGACTTCGGCCCCAATAACACCAATGGTATAATTCTACCTGTGGTTAGAACCTTACCAACGGGCGCAGGTGCAAGCGATGGCACCATATTAATTAACGGGGTTAATTTAGCTACTGCAAAAGCACAAGCCCGTGTTAATGGTGCTTGGGTTGATATCAGTGATGATAGCAGAAACTTATCTTCTTTAAGTTTAAATACCACAGCCGAACAAGGCACCATAGCCATTATGGGTGCAGGCGCTTCAAGTGCTTCAGGAGTACTGGTATTAGAAGCAACAGATAAGGCGCTTGTTTTACCTAAAGTAGCTAATGCCGAATCAGAGATAAAATCTCCAGTAGTAGGAACAATGGTTTACGATTTATACAGTAAGTCATTGGCTATTTTTGATGGTGCTAAATGGAATTTCTGGAAATAAGCTTCTAGCTTTCCTAAGCATTAAAAAAACCGTTTCAAGTTTTTATACTTGAAACGGTTTTTTGTTTTTAACTGCATAACAGGGCGTGAATGCCGTTGAGAGATACATAAAAGTTTTTCACTACAATTAGCAAGATGCAAAGCACATGAGGCTTGAACAATACATGGCTAATTGATGTTATACATAAAGAATAAACTCAAGAGAAGAACAGCATGCACCTAAAATTTGAAACGGACTATAAAACGATTTTACAAAAGCTAGATCAAGTAGATCCAATAGCTTATGGTAAAACTCGTAATTATATTGACGGTGCTGTAAGCTATTTATCACCCTATATTTCGAGAGGAGTGATAAGTACGCAACAAGTATTGCTTCATGTTTTAAAAAAAGGATATGCGCTGGAACAAATAAGCAGTTTTGTAAAAGAATTATGTTGGCGCGATTATTTTCAACGAGTGGCTCAAGTAAAAAATGTAGAAGAAGCTATCAAACAAGAGCAAACACCCATTAGTAATAAAGAAATCGCAACAAGTATAATTAAGGGCACTACTGGAATTAAAGGAATAGATAATGCCATTCATGAATTGTACACGAGTGGCTATATGCATAATCATTGTAGAATGTATACCGCATCTGTAGCTTGTAATATAGCTAAATCACATTGGTGGCATCCTGCTCAATGGATGTATTATCATTTGCTAGATGGCGATTGGGCCAGTAATGCTTGCAGTTGGCAATGGGTAGCGGCTGCAAATAGTCAGAAAAAATATTATGCCAATCAAGAAAACATAAATAAATACACACTTACACAGCAAGAGAAAACATTTTTAGATACTAGTTACGAAGCACTAGAACAAATCCATACGCCTGATGTATTAGTACCTACGGAGCGCTTTGACTTACCCTTAACGTTACCAGAACAAACACCTATTCATATAGACAGCAAACTACCTAGCTTCATCTACAACTATTATAACCTTGATCCGCTTTGGCATCAAGAAAAGACGGGCAATAGAATATTATTGCTAGAGCCAGCATTCTTTTCGAAATATCCGGTAAGTACCTTATGTATAGATTTTATGTTGGCGCTAAGCAAAAACATTCAAAACATACAAATTTATATAGGCTCCTTCGAATCTTTAGTAGAAACGTACCAACTTAGAGAAATCTATTATAAAGAACATCCCTTGAATAAACATTATACCGGACAAGAAGAAACAAGAGATTGGATTATAGCCGACATTAGTGGCTATTATCCTTCTTTTTTTGCGTATTGGAAAAAAATGGAAAAAGCAATTAAATTAACATACCATGATCATCGATAAAAACGCCATCGAACAATTAGAACAACGCTATAGAACTACTTTTATAAATTCTTTAGCCGGTTTTAGACAAGCGGTATTGGTAGGCACAAAATCGGCCGAAGGCCATAGCAATCTAGCCATCTTTAATTCACTCATTCACCTAGGCGCACATCCTGCCTTATTTGGATTAATCAATAGGCCGGATAGTGTACAAAGAGATACCTTACAAAATATTATCAGCACTAAAAGCTACACGCTGAACTATGTGAAAGCGGAAACTTTTGAAAAAGCACATCAAACATCTGCTCGTTACGATAAGCACATTTCAGAATTTGAGCAAGTAGGTTTTGAAGAAGCCTATCTTCCTTCTTGTACTGCGCCCATCGTAAAGGAGGCTGTGGTAAGTATCGCTATGCAATTAGAAGGAATTATTCCAATAAAAATTAATGGTACAGTACTCATAGTAGGCAGTGTGCAACAAATACATATCGACGAGCAACGCATAGGAAAAGATGGATTTGTATCCTTATCCGAAGAACAGGTCTTAGTTAGTCAAGGACTAGATGCTTATTTTATCACATCACCCATTGGTCGATTAGCCTATGCAAAACCTTAAGCACAAAACCATCCGTAAATCTGATCTTCCGAGTAAAATATGCCTTGTGTGTTTAAGACCCTTCAGCTGGCGGAAGAAATGGGAAAAAGTATGGGATGAAGTAAAATACTGTAGTGAGCAATGCAGTAGTAATAAAAAGAAAGCTATTCGCTCCTAAATAATTGTATATGATTAGAAAGAAGCCTTGGAATCGAATTAATGCACCAGTATATAGTGTAAGTACTGCTCATGACTCTACTTACAATATGAATATTTGTACCTATACCACTGCGGTAAGTATGCAACCCAAGCAATTTATTGTGGCTATTTATGAGGATACTAAAACATTGGAACTCGTAAAGCAATCGAATCGATTAGTTTTGCAATTATTGGCTGAATCACAATATCGCTTGATACCCTTATTAGGTCAAAAAAGTGGTAAAAAAATAGATAAGATAGCGCGCTTAGAAAAACGCTCACTTATAAGCGAATGGCAAGGTTTTAAAATATTAAAAGAAGCCTTGGCTGTTATGGAATTAAAAATAATCAATAGCTTCGCGGGTGGCGATCATCAATTATTTCTTTGCGAGCTAGTGGCCTATAAAAATTTAAATGAAGGCGAGGCTTTGAGCTTAGATACCTTGAGAGCGCATCAACTCATTCGCATTTAAAACTAAAAACACTTTTGCTATTTGCAATTTTTAAAAACATGAAATTATTATTTTCTGTATTAACCATTTGCTTATTATCTATTCAAAGCTGGGCCAATTTAATTTACCACCCTATTAGTTTCACTATACAAACAGAAAAAGAATCGTATTACGAAGGTGAAAAAATAAACTTTATAGTTACAATAAGTAATACCAGTAAAGAATATAGCTTCCCTGTGCTTTTACCCCATACACAAAATGTAGGACAGAAACTATTTTATTTTAATGCCTATGACAAAGCAAACAACACCTTGCTTTTAAGATATACAGAGAACAAATGGCTAAACATGATGGTGCATGATACTGGCACAGTAAAAATAAAATATCTAAAGCCTCAAGAACAAATTTCATTTTCAATTTACCTTAATGATTTTGAAAATTATTATAACTATCATACACAAAATGCATCTCACCACAGTTTTGGTGTACCCCTATTTGCAGGCATCTATAAAATGCAACTTACTTACAATCCATTTGGAATACCATTGGGCGACAGCATATACAACTATTACAATGAATTTGAAAAATTGCATGCTGACAACAATGACAAATTAGCTATGCCTACAACTGGTCAAATCAGCAACTGGTGTACCTTAAAAATTAAAAGAGCGGCTGATAGTGTAGTTAGCATTGAAAGAAAAACCTACTATGTAAAAAAACAAGGCGATTTATATTTTTATCTCAACAAAAATCTTCCTGTTATTAATTCCGGAATTGACTGTGATCATATCACTAATCTGCCTCCCGATAGTTGTTCTATGGACAATGAATATTTTTATAATCACTTTATTGATTTATTTGCGGAGTTTATTGTCCGATTTAAAGATTTTGATATCAGAGAGTATAGAAAATTTAAGGATGATTGCCCTGAGGAGTTGTACACGGAAAAATATAATGACTTGAAAAAGAGGTATTATTATGCTTTGCAATTACCCAACCAAATGTTTTATAGTGCTAACTACCATCAGCCTGGCGCAAAAATTATGCAAGAGCGATATTGCTCTGCAGACGGCACTTTATGTGACGTTATAAGCTATATTTATAATAAAAAAGGGAAATTGATTCGTAAAGAAAAAACTCAAACAGAACCTTGTATAGTTGTAGTATTGGAGGGAAAGAAAAAAAGTTTGCGAAGCGTAAAACTATTAGAAGCTAAGTAATTTAAACTTATCACCATTTTCTTGGTCAAATACAAAATTTAACTCCTAATTATTATTGTAATATAAAATTAGGGTTACCTTCAATAATAACGATTTCAACTAAATCGTATTAATACATCATTTAACTGTCTTAAACGTAATACGATGAATAAGAATTCAAGTTTGATAAGTATCATAGGTTTATTTACACTTGGTATGGTTGTACTTCAAGCATGTAAAAAAGAGGAAAGCAACACAACAATTTTATCAACCCCTTCTATTGACACTATATTTAAAGGCGCAATAGATCTTAATCATCTTGAAAACTATGCTCAACAAGGTAAGCCTGGCTATATCACAAAAGATAATACAGGTAGCAATGGTATAACAAACGAAGGAGCAACCTTAGGCAGGGTTTTGTTTTATGATAAAAATTTATCTATCAATAATTCGATCTCTTGTGCTAGTTGTCATAAACAAAGCTTGGCATTTGGAGATACAGCAGTTGCAAGCATAGGAGTTAATGGGCTCACAGGAAGACATAGTATGCGACTGGTAAATGCACGATTTGGTATGGAAACTAAGTTTTTTTGGGATGAGCGAGCTAGTTCATTAGAAAATCAAACAAGTCAACCAATCAAAGACCATAAGGAAATGGGTTATAGCGGACAAAATGGTAACCCAGATATAACACAATTAATAACTAAGCTAAGCGCACTTACCTATTATAAAGAGCTGTTTAAATTTGTTTACGGTTCTGAGGAAATTACAGAAGATAAAATACAAAGAGCGCTTGCGCAATTTATAAGAAGTATTCAGTCTTTTGATTCAAAATATGATATCGGTAGAAGTCAGGTAAATAATGACATAGTTAATTTCCCTAATTTTACAAATCAAGAAAATCTTGGTAAAAATTTATTTGTTACGCCACCTGTTTTTGATGCTAATAGTGAGCGTATTTCTGGAGGTTTAGGTTGCAACCAGTGTCATAAAGCACCCGAATTTGATATTGACCCCAATAGCAGAAGCAATGGTATAGGCGGAAGCCTAGCTGGTGGTCCCGATCTTAGTAATACCCGTTCTCCTTCCTTAAGAAACCTAAGCAACAGTATTGGTGTAGTAAATGGACCAATGATGCATACCGCTGTTATTAAAGACTTACAAACAGCCATAGGTCATTACGGAAACCTAACAAATGCAGCACTAAACAATAGCAATTTAGACAATAGACTTAAACCAAACGGAACTGTGGGACAGCAATTACACCTAACTGCCCTTGAGGTAAATGCTGTAGTTGCATTTCTTAAAACACTATCGGGAAATGATGTGTATATCAATAAGAAATGGAGCAATCCTTTTCCTTAATGGAATATAACAAGGGTATCTGTTTTCTTATCTCAAATAAAGTAATGAATAAAATAATATTTAGTCGTATACTATACGTAGTATTACTCCTGCTATGCATACCTTTTTTTGCTATGCAATTAAACAGCAGCGTGCATTGGAGCTTGGGAGATTTTATATTAATGGGGCTTCTCCTGATGGGCTTAGGCATAAGTATTACACTAATTTTAAATAGAATAAAAAATAGAAAAAAGAGCCTGCTTTATATATGGACACTAATAATTTTTTTCTTACTCATTTGGGCCGAACTAGCTGTTGGTATTTTTAATACTTCTTTTGCTGGTTCTTAGCTTTTTTATTACCCCCATAGGCAATTATTTTTAAATTACTATATTTGAACATTAACCAATTGTCCTATGAACAAAATTAAATTTATAGCAGCCGCTTTTTTTATTAGCAGTCTAGTTTTCTTGTCTTGTAGCAAAGACAATTTATCTAACGTAGCGTCTTATGTCACTAAAGGCACCTGGCGTGTTACGCTCTATCAAGAAAATGGAGTTAGCAAATTATATTATTTTAGTAATTATGACTTTACTTTTTCTAATAGTACTGTAAGCGCTACTAGAAATGCTACCACTGTAACAGGAACTTTTTCTACAAAGTATGATGATAGTAAAAATAAACTTGTGCTAAATTTTGGAAATACTAGTCCATTTAACGAACTCAATGATGACTGGGAAATTTTAGAAGAAAGCGCAACGAAAATAAGAATGCAAGATGTAAGTGGCGGTAGTGGCGGAACCGATTTGCTTACTTTTGAAAAAAACTAAGTAAGGATATACTTTGATGCTTATGAATAAAAAGCTGTTGCATCTCCTTGTTATTATGGCTTCGCTAATAGGCTATTTAGAGTGGGGCAATAAGAAACATCTTTTTATTTTTCAAGCAGAGGCTCAAATTTTTTATAGTCTTCTAAAACACCCTAGCAGTGTTTTCCACCCCTTGGTTGTTTTACCTTTTTTGGGCCAACTTTTGTTAGCAACAAATATGTTTAAACCCAATCCTAAATCAATAATAAGCATTTTGGGTGTATGCTGCATAGCTATTTTATTTTTACTACTCTTGCTTGCAGGCTTGTTAAGTAAAAATTATAAAATTATTATGTTCACCATTCCTTTTTTTGCTTCTGCATATTTATTGCTTCGTTCTTGCAAAAAGAAATAATGTTACCTTTACATTCTAAAACCGTTAGCCCTTATCGCCATGGAGAAATATGCCCTCTTTTTAAGTCTCGCTTTATTATCTGAAATTATTGGTACCGTATCCGGGTTTGGCTCTAGTATTTTATTTGTACCCATAGCATCGCTATTTTTTGATTTCAAAACCGTATTGGGCATCACCGCTGTATTTCATGTTTTTAGCAACCTCTCTAAAATAGTTTTATTTAGAAAGGGTATCAATAAAGAGATTGCCCTAAAATTGGGAATACCTGCAGTTGTTTTTGTAATGATAGGAGCTTGGCTTACCACGCTTATTCCTACAGAAAAGCTGAGTCTGTTTATGAATATGGCCATTGTATTATTATCCATTTACTTAATGATCAATTTTAATAAACCTATACAGCAAAACAATACGAATTTGTATATAGGCGGAACAGTATCTGGGTTTTTAGCGGGCTTAGTAGGTACTGGTGGAGCTATTAGAGGCATAACACTAGCGGCTTTTCAGTTGCCTAAAGAAATTTTTATTGCCACTTCTGCACTCATAGATTTAGGAGTAGACAGTAGCCGTGCAGCTATTTATGTGAGTAGTGGCTATTTTAAGAAAGAGTATCTATTTTTAATTCCCTTTTTAATAGGCATTAGTATTTTAGGAAGTTATATAGGTAAACTTATTCTGGTAAAAACTTCAGAACGTATTTTCCGCTTTATCGTTTTAGGGGTTATTATTATTACCGCCTTATTTCAGGTTATCACCGTTATGAATAAGTAATTTTCAATACTCATCTCGCTTACCATATAAAATCAATTTAGTAGATTTGTTTATCAAAACTAATAAAGTGAAAAATATATTTGACCTTGCCGTAGTAAACGAACTTATAGAGCGCATTCAAAAACTTCAAGCTAATACAATGCCAAAATGGGGTACTATGAGTGCCGATCAAATGCTAGCGCATTGCAATGTAAGCTATGAAATGGCATTTGAAAACAAACACAAAAAACCTACAGGCATTTTAAAGCTTCTTTTAAAATTACTCGTAAAGAAAGGGGTGGTCAACGAAACACCCTATAAACACAGTTTAAAAACAGCACCTGCCTTTATTATAAAAGGAACCAAAAACTTTGAGGAAGAACGCAATCGCTTGATAGCTTATATTCAAAAAACTCAAAGCTTAGGTGCAGACTATTTTGATGGTAAAATTTCTCACTCCTTTGGTGCGCTTAATAAAAGCGAATGGAATAACCTTTTTTATAAGCACCTAGATCATCATCTCACACAATTTGGCGTTTAATTAAACTAAAGCATATGTCGAACAAAAAAATTATTCTTCTCAGTGCTTGTTTGTTTTTTATTATAGCAGGTGCTACTCAATGTAAACAAAGTTGTACTCCTACCATTGCTGCATGCTCAGATGTAGTACCCACTAATGAAATGTGCGCAGCTTTTTTTTCGCGATGGTTCTATAATAAAAGCAAAGGTGTTTGCGAATTAAAGAATTACAGCGGCTGTTCTCAAAAGGGATTTGCTACTCAACAAGAATGTAATCTTTGCAAGTGCAAATAGTAAAATTGTCAAATAAGAAACAAACTTCTTAGCGTTAATAATAGCGCTTTACAATGTTGATTTCTATTATCTTTGTGAGGTGAATTTTCTGTATCCTTTTTTCTTGGTGGCTGGTATTAGTTTATTGATACCCATCCTATTACATTTATTCAACCTCAGAAAATATACGCGCGTACTCTTTTCTGCCAATCGATTTTTACAATCGATGACTTTGCAAAGCAACAAAATGGCAGTTGTCAGAAAAAAGAAACTATTGCTTTTACGCTTACTCGCTTTAGCTTTTATCGTCCTGGCTTTTGCAAAACCTATTTTTAACACTGGTGCTAATGATGATGCCAATAGCTTAGTTGCTATCTACATAGATAATTCTCCCAGCTTATTAGTGAAACAAGGTGTGAGAACTTTGTTTGATAAAGAAGTAGATGCTGCACTACAATTAATTCAGCAATACAAAGAGGGTACACCATTTTTAATCTTGAGTAACGAAGGGGCTCTCAGCTATGAGCCTGTTTCTAAAAGCACGGCCAAATCTTTAATACAAAAAATAAATATTGGTTTTCATCCGCCTTCGTTTAAAAAAATATTAGAACAGGTCCAAGAAGTAAAGAATACCGCCCTGCTTAAGCATTGTCAATTTTATTATTGCAGCGATTTTCAAAAAAGCAGTCTATCACCTAGCAAAGAAGCTGCACTTTATGCAAACATTGATTTCTTTGGCATTAGCTTTCAAGCGGCAACACCAAGTAATGCACGCATCGATACAGCTTATTTAGAGACAGCTATCAATTCATCAGCTGAAGCCAATCAACTCATTGTAGAAAGTAGCATAGACCCTTCTGGAGCAACACAAAGCAGAACAATGAAGGTGTTGTTAAATCAACAATTAAAAACCGTCAAAGAAATAAGGTTCAATGAAAAAGGTATCGCTAGAGATACCATTGCATTAGCTTTTCCATTGGCTTCTTGGCAAAAAATTTCATTAATTCTTACTGATAAAGAAATTCATTTTGATGATACCTTTCGTTTGGCTTGTAAAAAAACAGATCAAATTCCTGTTGGCTTTATTCCCACACAAGCGAGTCCGTATATAGAAGCGGGGCTCAATGCCTATGCTGGTTTTTCTTGGCAAAAAATAAATACTGGCGCTCTTTTGTTCGACAAGCATTTATGTATTGTAGAAGATAATGGAAGCTTACAAAAACAAGATTGGAACACCCTAGATAGCTTCATTAACAGTGGAAAAAATGTGCTGCTCTTTCTTGGCGATGGATTATCTAAAAGCACTGCAGTTATTAGTTATCTGGAAACAAAAGGAATTCATGTCATAGAAAAAGATACACAAGGGCAAAGTATTGGCGCCATCAATACCCATCAAAAAAATATAGAAGCCTTATTCAAAAAAATACCCGACAATATTCAATTACCCTTATTAAAATGGCATTATAAAATAAGCAGTGAGCTTATGGCTAATCTCAACAATTGGTTGGTATGCAAAAATGGCGATCCTTATCTATCTAGTTATCAGTGGGGTGCGGGTAACTTATTTATTATCAGTAGCGATGCCTCCTTGCGCAGCAATAATTTTATCACGAGTTATTTATTTGTTCCGCTTCTTTACACGATGGCAGCCGAAGGGCAAAGCCCTAAAAATCTGGTGCATTTCGCGGCAAGCGAAGAACCCGTATGGCTTCCAAACAATGGAATAAAGGAAGAGGATTTGTTACACCTTAAAGATGCTTATGGAATGGATATTATTCCAATTCAAAAGACTAAGGGCAATCAGTTAATGGTATTTACCGGAAAGCATACCCAACAAACAGGGTTTTATAACTTAGGAAACACCCAAAATAATTGGGTACTTAGCATCAATGCTCCAAAAGAAGAGTCTGATCTGGAATTATGGAAACAAAAAGAACTAGACGAACTATTACCCTTCAAAAATAAAACTTGGCTAGAAGCAAGCAAACAAAACTTCGCAAAGCCTTTGTTAGCGAATAATAACTTTTCGCTTTGGAAACTTTGTATTATTTTAGCACTAGTATTTTTACTACTTGAATCTTGGATTATCGTAGATAAAAAAATTAAAAAGGCACCCACCCTCTAACTCCTATTTATGCGCGTATTAATTAAACAAGCAAAAATTATTCAAGCAGCATCTCCTTTACACAATCAGGTAATGGATATTTTGATGGAGGACAATACCATTGTGTCTATTGCCAAACACATAGAAGAAGCAGGGGCCGAAAAAATAATTTCAGAGAAAGGATTGGTTTTTAGTCCTGGTTGGGTAGATCTTATGGCCGACTACGCAGAGCCTGGCTATGAATATAAAGAAGGCATAAAAAATGGATTGGCTGTTGCTGCTAAAGGTGGTTTCACCGATGTGGTGATAGTGCCCAACACACAACCAGCCATTAGCAATAAAGCATCCGTTCAATTTGCCTTACAACAAGCTCAAGGTGCAGCAGCTCGCCTGCACGTATTAGGTAGCATATCGGCAAATACAGATGGACAAGGCTTAGCAGAAATGTTAGACATGCACGAACAAGGTGCGGTTGGTTTTACCGACGGATGGAAACCTTTGCAAAATGCAGCTTTGATGCTTAAAGCTTTAGAATATGTAAAAGCATTTAAAGGTGTTTTGGTGCAAATACCAATGGATACCACCTTAGCTAGTAATGGTTTGATGCACGAAGGTATAACATCTACGCAATTAGGTATGGCGGGAATTCCAAGCATTGCAGAAACCGTATTACTACAACGCGATATCGATTTATTACAATACACACAATCTCGCCTACACATTAGTGGCGTATCTTGTGCGGCTAGTCTTGATTTAATCAGACGCGCTAAAGCAGCAGGCCTGCACATTACTTGCGACACTACGCCTTATCATTTAATGTTTAATGACAACGCATTAGTAAGCTATAACAGTTTATATAAAGTAATGCCGCCATTGCGCACTGAAGAAGATCGCTTGGCTTTAATAGCTGGATTGAAAGATGGCACTATTGACTGTATTGCTTCGCACCACCGACCACAAGACTGGGATGCAAAACAAAAAGAATTTGAATATGCCTCATATGGCATGGCCGTTCAAGAATATAGTTTTGCCGCTTTGTATTCAAAATTAGAAAAAGAGCTAAGCATAGAACGATGGATGGATTTATTCGCCAATAATGCGCGTTGTATTTTTAATCTACCTTATCAAATAATACAAGAAGGAGCAAGTGGCAACTTCAGCTTAGTATCTTTACAACATACCCATACTATACAAGTGGCAACAGGGCAATCGAAAAGCAATAATATGCCTTTTGATCAATGGACGAGCAACGCACGCGTAATCAATACTTTTATTTCTAAAAATTAATTCATAATGGAATCATCTACATTTTCAAAAAATGCCATACCTGTAAAGTTTGGTTTATTTATCGGCTTTGGTATGATGTTTTTTACCACGCTTAATAATCTATACTGGATATCAAATTTTGTACTATACTCTGTTATGAATTTTGTTATTCTAATAGGAGCACTAGTAGGTATTGTACTCAGCGGTATTCAACAACGCAAAGCCATGGGTGGTTATATTACCATCAAAGAAGCCTTCGGCGCTTTATTTATTACAACCTTAATTGCAAGCTTCATTAATGCAGTGTACGGTTATGTCTATGCCACTGCAATTGATCCCAACTTGGTAGATAAAATAAAAGCTGGTAGTATAGCTTTAATGGAACGTATGAAAGCGCCTGAAGAAGCTATAGATCAAGCAATAGAAGCGATGGATGCCAAAACTAAAGATAGTTTAAAGTTGAGCAAAGTGCTTTTTGCGTACGCTCAAACATTGGTAGGATACGGAATTGTGAATTTCATTATTGCGGCTATTATTAAAAAAAATAAACCAGCAGAAACGGTATAACTATGCATTACGATCTTTCTATCATCATTCCGCTTTATAACGAAGAAGAATCTTTACCTGAATTATGCTCCTGGATTCATGAGGTGTGCACTCAAAAAGGCTATGCTTATGAGGTTATCATGATTAATGATGGGAGTACAGATAATAGTTGGCAAGTGATACAAAACTTAGCTACACAATTTCCAGTAAAGGGTATCAAGTTCCAAAGAAACTATGGGAAAAGTGCAGCATTGAATGAGGGCTTTAAGGCAGCTCAAGGTAATGTAGTAATTACTATGGATGCCGATTTACAAGATAGTCCGGACGAAATTCCTGCTTTGTACGAAATGATTAATAGTGAAGGTTATGATTTAGTAAGTGGATGGAAACAAAAACGATTTGATAATAAACTAACAAAGAATATTCCATCAAAATTATTTAACGCGGTAACGCGAGCAATGAGTGGTATTCAACTCAATGATTTTAATTGTGGATTGAAAGCTTATCGTAAAAAAGTAATTAAGAGCATTGAAGTGTTTGGCGAAATGCATCGTTATATTCCAGTATTAGCAAAGTGGGCAGGGTTTAGAAAAATTGGAGAACGTGTGGTACAACACCGTGCTAGAAAATATGGTATCACAAAATTTGGTTGGGAGCGATTTGTAAATGGATTTTTAGATTTACTAACCATTCAATTTATAAGTAAGTTTGGAAAACGACCGATGCACTTTTTTGGATTGATTGGTTCTTTAATGTTCCTTCTTGGATTTTTCAGTGTTGTGGTATTGGTGCTCTCTAAATTTACAAGTGTAGATTATGGTTTAACCAATAAGCCTTTATTTTATATTGCTTTAAGCACTATGATAATTGGAACTCAATTTTTTCTAGCTGGTTATATGGGTGAATTAATAACCCGTAATGCAGCAGAGAGAAACGTATATTTAATTGATGAAAAAATAGGATTATAAAATTAGCAGCTATGAAATTTATTTACTTGTTAGCTGTAAGCATAGGTTTACACACCTATGCCACTGCACAAGATAAAGTTCCCTTTGACGGCATGGACCTCAGTTGGATGAACGGACAAAACAGACAAAAAGACTTTCCTTTAGTAGTAAAAGATAAAGAAAATAACACCATTATTACTGGAGTAGCATTGTTTGATACCTATATCAATTATGATTTTTCTAATCCTATAGATCACACCCACAATGCATCAGCAACCATTGGAAGAAATAATGAGTTTACGGTAAATATGGCCAGCATTGGCTTAGAAGCCAATTATAAAAATGTTATTGGACGGATTTATTTACAATCTGGTGCTATGCTTAATTTAATGCAAGACCAAGATGCTTCTGTATTAAGAGGTAATAACAATGCTATTAGTAACCTAAAAAACATCCGTGAAGCGGCGGCAGGATATCATTTCAATAAATGGTATGGTGTAAATATAGAAGTGGGAATTTTACCAAGCTTTATTGGAACAGAAAGTTATAATACCCAAGAGAATTGGTGTTATCAAAGAGCTATGATTTCTGAATTTACCCCATATTATTTTTCTGGAGCTCGCCTACAAGTATTTCCTAGCAAGAATTTTAAAACAGAATTATGGTTAGTCAACGGATGGCAATCCTATAATGCTTGGAATAATCGTTTAGGTATAGGTAATTCTAATTACTATAGGCCAAATGAAAACACCCAATTGGTTGCTAATTTTTATGTAGGAAAAGATAATAAAATTGGAAGCACTCGTTTTCACCACGACAACAGCATCTCATACAGATATAAACACACTAGTAAAGGTCTTATTAGTCAAGCAGCGGTGTGCTTAAATACGCACTATGGTGTCGAGGGTAAAAATAATGTAATAGGCGCTGCACTAAGTCATCGTTTGTGGTTTAAAAACAATAAGCTAGCCTGGACTTTAAGAGTTGATGCTTTGAAAAACAAGGGCGCTTATCTTGCAATTGCACCCTGCACACAAGAATTAAATCCTTACAATATTGCACTAAGCGCTATGAACACGCCCTCTTTGAATGTAGGCCAATTGACGAGCACCTTTGATATAATGCCTAATGATTTTTATACGCTACGCGTAGAATATGCTTATAGAAAAAGTAATGTGCCTTATTTTGCAGGAAGAGGCGGAACAACCTCTCCAGATGGATGGCAAAATACACCGGTGGTGGGAAATTGGATGCCTGATTTACAAAAAAATAATCACAGCATTCGTGTAGCCGTAAATTTTAGATTGTAATTATTAAAGCAGTTCTTTTCTTGCTTTCAACAAATAATAAATACCAGCAATACCGTTAAAAAAAATAAATCCTAAAGTCCAAAGTATTTTTTGTTTAAAATTTATTTTGTTAGATTGATGTATTTCTAACAAGGCTAATACACTAAACACTGCACAAAATAATAAACCTATAAACATAATACCTGGTGCATTATTCCAATGTTGAATTTTTCCCAATGCTCCACATAGCACACATAAAGCACCCAATATATAAAGCGTGAATAATAAGCGTTCGTTAATTTTCATACGGCTAATTTTAAATGCTACTTAAACGTTTAATATCTTTTACTTCTTTAGCGCCACTAGGTTCTTCTAGTATCGTAGCCTGAATCATAGCTAACGCTAAAGCTTCTAATGTTGAAAAATAGGCCGGGGCCAACGTATTAAATACCGGATACAACCAATCGATATACTTATAATAAGGTTGCGTAAAACGCATACCCGGTATAGGTTTTAAATAACTTGGTCTAAAATTATAAACCGCTTTAAATCCTATTTTCAATAGATCATTTTCTGTTTTACCTTTTACACGAGCCCACATTATTTTTCCCTTTTCGCTACTGTCTGTTCCCACACCAGAAATATAACTAAATGTACATTGAGGATTAACCGAAAATAATTGCTTTGCAAAACTAATCGTTACATCATAAGTTAGTGCTGTAAAAAGTGTTTCGTTTTTTCCAACAGAAGAAACGCCAGCACAAAACAAACAAGCATCAATATCTTTTAATAAAGGTAGATGAATGCTGATATCTGAAAAATCGCTTACTAATAATTCTTTTAACTTAGGATGTGTATACTGACACGTTTTTCTTCCTATTACGATAACGCTGCTCACGGCTTTGTTATTTAAGGCAGTGTGTAACACACCTTCTCCTACCATACCGCTAGCACCTGTAATTAATAAATTCATGCTTGTTATTTTTTTTCAAAAATAACAAATGTAGTTTGTTAATTACTTGAATTAAGCATAATACTGCTGTAATTGTTTTTCTAAAACAGTTGCCGGCACTGCGCCCATTTGTCGCCATACCACATTTCCATTTTTAAAAATTATGATTGTAGGTATCGATTGAATAGCAAACTGACTAGCAATAGCAGGATTTTTATCAACATCAATTTTTAGAATCGTAGCTTTATCACCTACTTTTTGTTTCAATTCTTCTAAAACCGGTTTCATGGTTTTACACGGACCACACCACTCAGCAAAAAAATCTACTAAAGTGGGTGTATCACTATTGATAAGTTCTTGTAGTTTACTCATAGTTTTTTGTTATTTATTAGTTGACCCATGATTGGTGTTACATTGACCACCAAAACAGGATCCAGATGCACAGCCAAAGGCAAATAAACCCATTGACATAAAATAAGCACCAAATAAAATGCCGGCTAGTTGATCAACTAAAATTGATTGGACTAATACGATTAAGCCCATTAATAAATAAATAGCCCTTATAAGTGTCCAATGGTGGGTGATTCTATATTTAAGTGCGTTAAACATATAGTGGATTTTCTAAAATTACTTTGGAGTTGATAGAATTAGATATTAGACATGCTGCTTCTGATTTTTGTAAAACACGAAAAACTTTTTCTTTAAGTGTATCATCTTCTATACCAATACTTGGTTGTAAGATAATTTCAGTCATCTTTAATTTTCTGGTGGGTCACAAAGATACACCCAAAAAAATTAATGGTTTGTTAACATTGGAAAAACTTGCTAAAGATTAAACAAAAGGCTCACCCAGCCATTCAAAGGCTGTGATTTTACAAAATTCCAACCATTGTTAGCTGCTAATTTTATCATATCTTCTTGATCCTCAATTAATAAGCCACTTAGGATTAATTCAGATCCCAAATGTGCCACCTGGGTCAATTCCTTCATATTGGCTTCAATGATATGCCTGTTCACATTCGCCAGAATGATATCGAATGGGCGATCTTGATAGGCAGAATCCACCTTCTTGATCAATATCCACTTAGTTGCATTATTTAGGATGTTCTCCTTCGCGTTCTCAATACACCAATCATCATTATCCACTGCCAACAAATCAACAGCACCTAATTTTTCGGCTAAAATCGCCAATACACCAGTGCCAGTCCCAAAATCATACACTGACTTTCCCTTAAAATTTAGATGTTCCATCATTTGCATGACTGTAAAAGTGGTGGCATGATGCCCTGTACCAAAACTCATTTTAGGGGTAATCTTTATTTCATATTGTACAGCTGGGTCAAAGCTTGGATGAAAATGGGCGCGAATTCCTACAAAGTCACCTACCCTTACCGGTTCAAAATTAGATTCCCAAATTGCATTCCAATTTTCTTCTTTAATTATTGATTTTGAATAAGTTAAACTATGTTTATTAAATATTATATCTAATTCTTTTTCAACTCCTTGCCCCTCAAAATCAGTGGCTAATATGAAGGTTTTACAATGACCAGCACCGGCGCCTAATCCACTTGTTGCCCCTAGTATACTACTCATCCCAACGCCATTATTAATTCCTGTTGCGGCCTCCTCCTCATTAAATCCATCAAACCCCAACTCAGCCAACTGGGCAACCAGCATCTCAAACTGATCCTGATCTTTAAAATCGAAAGCTATTTGGATATAATCTTTAGACATGAGGTTAGGAGTTTTAGTAAAGGTAGCAATGATTCATCTAAATGCTGAA
>ENA-OUVC01000746-OUVC01000746.1-marine-metagenome-genome-assembly--contig:-NODE-746-length-20506-cov-3.804689_pt1 | contig 20506 bp, 23 predicted proteins | sample MGYA00248622_ERZ508571 | MGnify/ENA primary metagenome ERZ508571 (study PRJEB26236, sample SAMN06267175) | marine metagenome | isolation source: Columbia River Estuary | place: USA:Columbia River Estuary... | reverse complement strand
AGGTTGGTCAACAATTAGAAAACGGAATGTTATTCCGTCATACGGAATATGTGGAATAGGGAAATGTTGAAACAGGCGGACATCAAGAAAAGAGCGCGAGCCCTGTTCTTCGTCGTTGCTGCTTTTGGTTCGTTGGGGGCATGTTCAGGGCAGGTAGATGCTGGGCTGACTTCTGGCGGCATTTCACAAAAGATCCGCATTGGATATTTTGCCAATGTCACTCATGCCGCTGCATTGGTAGGGGTGCAGTCGAAGCTTTTCGAGAGGTACTTCGCTGCCGACAAAACGAAAGTTGAATTCGTTGTTTTTACCGCTGGCCCTGCAGTGATAGAAGCAATGAAGGGTGGGGCGATCGATGCCGGTTATATCGGCCCGAACCCCGTGTTGATGGGGTATGCAACAACCGGTGGAACGGCACTACGCATTGTTGCTGGCTCAACCCTCAATGGCGCACAACTCATCGTGCAAAAACCAATAGCTTCGCTTTCTCAATTGGTGGGGAAAACTATTTCAACTCCGCAACTTGCCAATACCCAAGATGTTGCTGCGCGGTCGTATCTCAAAAAGCAAGGCTTCCCCACAAACATTTGGGGGAATGGAAAAATTAAAATCGTTCCCATAGATAATGCTGCAACTTTAAATTTGTTCAAAGAAAGAAAAATTGCAGGTGCCTGGGCACCAGAACCGTGGGCATCTCGGTTGGTGCATGAAGGCAATGGAAAAGTTCTGCTTGATGAGAAAAACATCTGGCCTCAAAAGCGATTTATTACCACCAGCTTGATTGTGGGAACTCAGTTTCTGGGCAAGTATCCGCAAACTGCAGAGACTTTAGTGAAAGCCCATGTGGCAATTACCGAGATGATTCAGCAGCCCAATAATGCAGTGCAAGTGAAGAAGTTTGTCCAGTCTGGTCTTTTGCAGTCAACTGGCAAAACGCTTGCCAGTAAAACGCTCGATAGGGCTTTGGGAAATGTGATCTTCAGTAATGATCCGTTGGCGCAAGGGCTGGAGGAAAACATCACGACCGCCCAGGCGGTTGGTCTTCTACGTAAACCTTCGGACAAATTCAAAGATATTTACGACCTGAGAATTCTTAACAAGGTTCTTGCAGGGGCCAATCAACAAACAAAAAAGTATGACGCTTTAGATTTCGGAGTGGATTAATGATCACGACAGATCAATCTGTATCGCTAGACATCAATGGAATATCGAAACGTTTTCCAGGAGGCGCTTCAATAGTTCTCGACAATGTTTCTCTTTCCATTGCGCAAGGGGAGTTTGTTTGCTTGCTTGGCGCGAGTGGGTGTGGAAAAACAACTTTGTTAAACCTCATTGCAGGTTTAGATGTGCCCTCAAGTGGAACCATTACGTCAAATGGTCGCACCTCGCTCATTTTTCAAGAGCCAGCTCTGTTTCCTTGGTTAACTGCAGGCAAGAACATTGAACTGGCACTGAAGGCAAGTGGTGTTGAGCGTTCAAAGCGCAAAGAGAAGGCTCAAGAGCTATTGCATCTTGTGCATCTCGATAGGTCGTACGACCAGCGCCCGCATGAATTGTCGGGTGGCATGAAGCAGCGCGTCGCTATTGCTCGAGCATTGGCACAAGAGTCAAAAATATTGTTGCTCGATGAGCCCTTTGCTGCACTCGATGCCATTACGCGCGACTTTTTGCATGAGGAAATTTCTCGGGTGTGGAAAGAGCGCGGGCTCAGCATTGTTTTTGTAACACACAATGTGCGCGAAGCAGTTCGGCTGGGCCAGCGTGTGCTGTTGTTGTCGTCGCGGCCGGGGCGAGTGATTCGTGAATGGAATATCGACCTCGCACATCCGCGCAATATTGATGACCCGCATGTAGCCGTGTTGGCTTCTGAAATTACTGCTGAATTGCGTCAGGAGATTCGTCGCCATGCCCGCTGATTTTGAAGTTCAAGAAGTTGATGATTTAGCAACGCTGGAGTCGGGTTTAGATGCACTCGAGACAACTGGTGTGCAAGAGAAGCGCTTCACGCCAAAACGCGTTGCACTGAAGGTGGCTCCAGCAATTTTTGCAATTGCAGTTGTGCTGGGTATTTGGCAGTTACTTTTTGCTCTGAAGATCAAACCTGACTATGTGATTCCTAGCCCGCAGATGGTGTGGAATTCATTCACTGCTCAATGGAAATTGGGAATGGTGTGGCCAGCAGTGCAAAACAGCATCACACGAGGCTTCATTGGCTTCGCATTGTCGGTAGCAATTGCTACTCCTTTAGGAATACTCATTTCGCAAGTGAAGTTTGCCCGCCTCACATTGCGGCCCGTACTTTCAGGTTTGCAACAACTTCCTTCAGTGGCGTGGGTTCCTGCTGCAATTATTTGGTTTGGTTTATCGCCAAGCACCATTTATTGCGTGGTCATTTTGGGTGCAACACCGTCAATTGCCAATGGGCTTGCAGCAGGAATTGATCAGATTCCACCGTTGTATTTACGTGCAGCAAAGGTGCTCGGCATTTCCGGGTTTTCTGCCGTGAGACAAGTGGTGCTACCAGCAGCATTTCCTGGGTACTTGAATGGGCTAGAGCAAGGTTGGGCCTTTGCCTGGCGTTCGCTCATGGCGGCCGAACTCATTGCAGTGTCGCCCGAACTGGGTGCGGGTTTGGGCCAACTTTTAGAAGTGGGTCGCACGTTGGGCGATATGTCACTTATTGTGATGAGCATCTTCCTCATCCTTATTACTGGTATCTGTGTAGAGCGACTTTTCTTTGCTCCTCTTCGGCGACGAGTGTTACGGGCCCGCGGTCTTCTCGTTGAGTAGTCGCACCGTGCGCAAACTCTGGCGCTAATGTCACAGTGCATGTTGACTGTTGCCGCACACTCCATTGAAGAGATGAAACAACATGCTCTTGCTGGCTACCCCTATGAGAGTTGTGGGCTGTTGGTGGGTGTGCGCGAAACAGGAGTGGTGGCTCGGTTTGTGCCGTGTACCAATGTGGCCAACAGCGCTCGCGTGTACACCATCGACGCCAAGGAGCACTTTCGCGCCGAAATGGCTGCCGAAGACGACGGCTTGGAAGTGATTGGCGTGATGCATAGCCATACCCATAGTGAGGCGTACCCCAGCCCCACCGATGTGGCCCAGGCCCCCGACCCTGGTTGGCACTATGTGATTGTGACCCTGAAGCGGGAAGTGCCAGAGGTGAGGAGTTTCCTCATTAACTCCGCGGCTCCCGAGCCTGCCCAAATTGAAGAAGAAAGCATCTCTGAGCTGATCTGAGCATCCGAGCGAGCAATTCAGTACAATTCCGACAGTATTAGTCACGAATTGCCAAAGGAGGCCCTCATGTTGAACGACAGCGTGCTCGACCTCATTGGCAATACCCCGATGGTCGATGTGAGCGTTTTGTCGCCCAACCCACGGGTGCGTTTGGTGGCAAAACTAGAGAATCAGAACCCTTTTGGCTCGGTGAAAGACCGCATCGCAAAGTCGATGATTCAAACCGCTGAAAAAGACGGCACATTGTTGCCAGGTCAGCGCATTTTGGAGCCCTCGTCTGGAAACACCGGAATTGCTCTTGCTGCTATTGCGCAAATTAAGGGTTACCCCATCACTATTTTGATGCCGACGAGCGTGTCGATTGAGCGTCGTCAAATGTTGCAAATTTTTGGCGCCGACATTGTGCTCACTCCTGGTGAAGAAGGTTCAAACGGCGCCGTGCGACGTGCGCAAGAAATGTCTGAAGCGCACCCTGAGTGGTGCTTCTTGTATCAGTACGCAAACAATGCCAACCCGCAGGCACACTATGAAAATACGGGCCCGGAAATTTGGCGCGACTGCCCTGAAATTACGCACTTCGTTGCAGGTCTCGGTACTTCTGGAACATTGATGGGTACGGGAAAATTCCTCAAGGAGAAAAACCCGAACATCAAACTCATCGCTATTGAACCGCCACTAGGTGAGCGTGTTGAAGGTCTACGTAACTTAGAAGACGGCTATATTCCTCCAGTTTTTGAAAACTGGCACGGCTTTGAACTTCTCGATCGCAAGCGTGTGGTGCGACCACGCGAAAGCATTGAATGGACGCGACGCCTTGTTGCTGAAACAGGAATTTTTGCTGGTCTGTCCTCTGGAGCCAGCCTTGCTGGTGCAGTAAAAGTGGCACAAGACCTTGAAGAAGGTGTTGTGGTGTTTGTGGTGTGTGACGGTGGCTGGAAGTACTTGTCGACTGGTGCCTACACCGACGACCTCGATGCAGCTGAAGCTGCTGCTGAAAAAATAATTTACTTCTAATTCGCCACCAAAATAGCGAGAATGCTTTAACTTGCGTGCAAAATGGCCGCGCCGACCACAATGCAACCGTACTCGCGTGCCCCAGGCTCTAACCTGTTCTCGGAATGGTGCAGCCAATTGGAATGTTTGACTCGGGCTTTGGTGGCTTGACGGTTGCTCGCGCAGTTATCGACCTGTTGCCCAACGAAGATCTTGTTTACATTGGCGACACGGGTAGGTATCCCTATGGCAATAAGCCTGCTGCGGAAGTGCAACGCTTTGCTCACGAAATTGCCACCAGTTTGGTGAACGACTTCGACGTGAAGCTCATTGTGGTGGCATGCAACACGGCTGCTTCGGTTGCACTTGAGCAGTTGAAAGAAACCTTGCCCGTGCCGGTGGTGAGTGTCATTGAACCTGGTGTGAGTGCGCTCGTGCAAACCACACGCAACAAGCGAGTGGGCGTTATTGGCACTGTGGGAACCATCGACTCGGGTGCATATGAACACGCCGTTGGGGCAGCAGATGCTTCGGTGTCGCTGGTGTCGGCAGCATGCCCTGGGTTAGTGGAGTTCGTTGAACGTGGGCAAACAAGTGGAGCCGAAGTAACGCTTCTTGCGCAACGACTCCTTGCGCCCATCGTTGATGCTGGTGTCGACTCGTTGCTGCTGGGGTGCACGCATTACCCATACCTCGCCCGAGTAATTAGCGATGTGATGGGCCCCGATGTGGTGCTGGTGTCATCGGGTGATGAAACTGCTTTTGCGGTGAAAGAGATGCTTGAAGTAGCTGAGTTACAAGAAGACACAAGTCGCGTGGGCGAACATTTCTTTTATTCCTCTGGTGACCCAGAATGGTTTGCGCATTTAGGGCGTCGACTCTTTGGCCCAGAGCTGAGCGATGCACAATCGTGGATCGTAAAATAAACATTCACTAACAAGGAGACAACATGACACGACCAGACGGACGCGCGGCGAATGAATTGCGGCCACTCACATTTCAACGCGATTTCACCGAGATGGCAGCCGGGTCTGTTTTGGTTTCTTTTGGCAACACACGCGTGTTGTGCACAGCTTCGGTCGATGAAAATGTTCCACGTTGGATGAAGGGAACCGGCAAGGGCTGGGTCACTGCGGAATACAGCATGTTGCCAGGTTCGTCACCAGAGCGCGTCGACCGTGAAGCCGCTAAAGGCAAGCAGAGTGGCCGCACCGTAGAAATTCAGCGCCTCATTGGCCGCTCATTGCGTGCGGCATGCGACATGAAGCTTCTTGGCGAACGCCAAGTAGTGGTCGACTGTGATGTGTTGCAGGCCGATGGCGGTACCCGTACCGCAAGTATTTGTGGCGGGTTTATTGCTTTGCACGATGCGCTCACACGTGTGCAACAAAACGGACTCATTACAGCGCACCCATTGCATTCGCAGTGTGCGGCAATCAGCGTTGGCATTCACAATGGTCAACCCATTCTCGACCTCCCTTACGTTGAAGACAGCTCGGCTGAAGTTGATATGAACGTGGTGATGTTGCAGCCAGTTGCTGGCGGTGAACCAAGCTTCGTTGAAGTGCAAGGAACTGCAGAAGGTAAAGCATTCACCCGCGGTGAACTCGATGACCTTTTGGGTTTGGCAGCACATGGGCTGGGGCAGATCTTTACGGTGCAGCGCAATGTGTTGTCGACAGCACCAACACCTCGTACTTTGGGTCGCTAACCATGGCACTGCAACTGGTGTGTGCTTCGGCAAACCCCGGCAAAGTTGCAGAAATTGAACAACTCATGCCGCAAGGCGTTTCCTTATTGCCACGACCTACGTCGGTGCCCGACGTTGTAGAAGACGCCGACACGTTGGTGGGTAATGCGCGCCTCAAGGCGCAAGCCATTGTGAATGCAACGGGGTGCCCGGCACTCGCCGACGACACAGGGCTCTTTGTTGACGTACTCCAGGGTTTGCCTGGAGTACGAACAGCGCGTTATGCGGGTGAAGAAGCAACCGATGCCGACAACAAACGAAAACTTCTTGCCGCGTTAGAGAACTCCACTGAGCGTTCGTGCCGTTTTCAAACAGTGGTGGTGGTGCTGTGGCCAAATGGCGATGAAATTGTGGTGGAAGGCGTGTGCGAAGGCTCTATTGCAACCAGTGAAACAGGAACGAGTGGTTTTGGTTTCGACGCTGTGTTTATTCCGACCGATGGCGATGGAAGAACCTTTGCTGAAATGAATGCGGTAGAAAAAAATGCAATGTCGCATCGCGGACGCGCATTTGTTGAACTAGCGAAGGTACTTACCAACCACGTAGGTCAATAGCCCATTCGTCAACCACAAGGCCTTCGCGGTGCACGAAGGCACGCTCGTGTTGCGACATGGTGGGGTCGATGTGTGCAGGTGTAATGAGCACGCGTTCGCCCACTTGGGGGAGTGTGAGCGGTGCGGGAATGGGTTGCGATGCTGCGTCGCGCTTCACGGCAAAGGTGATGTGCTCATCGGAGCAAAACCACACGTCATAACCATCAACTTCGGGGTTGCCGTGGTCCATGCCGAGAGCCTTGAGCCCTACATCGGCAACAGCCCATTGTGCTGAGCGAGAAATCACAGTTCCTACAACGTGTGCGGCTTGGATAAACGGAAAACCCAACGTTGCATAGTGCGTGTCCATGAGTGCATAGCTGCCAGCTTGCAGTTCGGTAATGCCCGACGTGAGGTGTTCTTTGTACGTTCCCGTTCCGCCAGCAGAGATGATGTCGCCTCCAACGCTTTGTGCACATGCATGCAGAGTTTGCATCGCAGCATTTACCTGATGTGATTTGTCGGCGGTCTTGTCCATCATGAGGTGACCTTCGTAACCCATTACTCCGCGCACGGTGAGGCCAAGCGAGCGTGCTAGGTCGGCGAGGCGCCCGGCGTCGTCGGGCTCGCAACCACATCGTGGCAGTCCAACAAAAACATCGATGACAACTTTTTTAAGACCCGCGCGAAATGCAGCACGAATTGTTTCTTCAGAGTCAACAGCAATGGTGACGTTGGTTCCGGCCAGTGCACCAAGTCGTGCCACATCGACGCACTCATTGGCGAGCAAAATATCGGTGTTGAGGTTGGCCTTGGCAAGGCCAAGTACTTCACGTGGAGTTGCGCAGGTGAAGCCTGTGTGTCCGAATCGCTCTTGCACCTTTGCGAGCGCTGTGCACTTGTGGGCTTTCACATGGGGCCGCAAAGTGGTGCCGGGGTACGAGGCCGCCATGGCAGACAAATTGTGCTCGAGGGCGTTGGCTTCAATAATGAGAGCCGGGGTCGGCAGGTCGTCGATGTACACGTGCCGACGGAGAGACTCGAACTCTCACTGGCGGCGTCCTAAGCGCCGTGCCTCTGCCATTGGGCTACGTCGGCGACGGTGGAAGGCTACCGAGAGATCGCGAAGAGTCACGAAAATGGCAAAGATTCATTGATTTTGGCCAATGAAGGCAAAGGGCGGGGAATTTCTTTGACAGAATGTAAAAGTGACAACAACTCAGCACTCCACCAGCGTCTCGGGTCTTTCCCCAGAAGCCCTCATTACTCAGCTCGGTCTCGCCGACACGGTGGTCGACGAAAAGGCGCTCGCGAACAGCGTGAAGCGCTTTGCTGAGCAGAAAATTGTCCTTCCTACATTTGCTCAACTTGCTGACCCATCAAAAATCCCTGCAAGCATCACCGCTGGTGTCGACAAGAACGCTCCCGATGCTCGCAATCTCTTTCGCGTGCACTGGTACAACGACATGGCGGGTAACCGCGTTGATGTGCCGAACTACGTGGTGTTGCCACAAGCCCTCACCGGCGTAGAAAGCCCCATTGTTGTTGCCTTCGGCGACCGCTTTCCTATGATCACAGCGCACAAGGTGTTGGCTGCATTTTCATGTTTCGTGCCACGAGTGATTTCGGGTCAATTCGACCCCACCCGTCATCGTGCGGTGTGGCCAAGCACGGGCAACTATGCGCGTGGCGGAATTGCCATCAGCCGCATTTTGGGAAGTCGTGGCGTTGCGGTGTTGCCTGCTGGCATGTCGCAAGAACGCTTCGATTGGCTCGACAAATGGGTGGCCGACCCTTCCGACATTGTGCGCACGCCAGGCACCGAGAGCAACGTTAAAGAAATTTACGATGCATGTAACGAGATGGCCAAAGACCCAGGCAACTTTATTTTGAACCAGTTCTGCGAATTTGGAAACCACGTGGGCCACTACGCAGTAACAGGTACGGCACTTGCTCATACTTACGAGCACTTCCGCGAAAATTCAGCGAACAAAAACCTGCGTCTTGCAGCATTTACTTCTGCAACAGGCAGTGCAGGCACCATTGCTGCCGGCGACAAACTCAAAGATGTTTACGGCACCAAAGTGGTGGCAGTTGAAGCGTTGGAATGCCCCACCATGTTGGAAAACGGTTTTGGTGAGCACAACATTCAAGGTATTGGCGACAAGCATGTGCCACTCATTCAAAACGTCATGAACACCGATGTAGTGGTAGCGGTGTCAGACCGCGCAACCGATGAACTCGATGTGATGTTCAACACTCCAGCGGGCAAAGAGTACATGGCAACTCGTTTGGGTCTTTCAGTTGAACTTATTGATGCCTTGGAGCATTTTGGTTTTTCGGCAATATGCAATGTGATCGCGGCAATTAAAACAGCAAAACTTCTGAACTACGGACCCGACGATGTGCTCATTACCATCGCAACCGATGGTGGCGCCTTGTACCCAAGCGAGCGCGAAAAAACTCTTGCCCGCCGGTTCAAGAACGACTTCACAGCAGTCGATGCGGCCGAAGTTTTTGGCGAGCATGTGGGTGCCATTGGAACTGGTGCAATGATCGACTGCACCGAGCGAGATCGCAATCGCATCTTCAACCTGGGTTATTACACCTGGGTTGAGCAGCAGGGAACACCACTCGACGTGTTTGAAGCTCGTCGCTCACAGTCGTTCTGGCGCCACATCCGCACTTATCAGCCGGTGTGGGACAACATGATTACCGAATTCAACGCCCGCGTCGCTGCACAATAGAAACATGAAGACGCAGGTTATTGAACACCTGCAATGCGCGGTGTGTGGAACTCGCGTTGCGGTAACTGAGCCGTTGTCGTGGCGTTGCCCGCAAGCCTCAAGTCAAGATCGTCATCACGTGTTGCACTTTGTTGGTGCATCGAGCGATGAAGTTTTTCAACCACAAGATTCAGAGAACCCTTTTGTGCGGTTCCAGAAACTTTTGGCATGGGATGCATTTGCTGCACAACATGCCGCATCGTTGAATGAGCGTCGCGAGTTCATTGTACGCCTCGATGCGCAGGTGGCGAGCGTTGCAGGCGTCGGATTTCGTCGCACACCATTTGCTCGGCATGCAGAGTTGTCACGCCTTTTGGGCTTTGAAGAAACTGGTGGCTTGTGGGTAAAAGACGAAACACACAACGTTGCTGGCTCTCAAAAAGCACGGCATCTCTTCACTGAGTTATTGCATTTAGTTTTTGCCGAAGAAAAAGGTCTTGCTCCATGGGGTGCAAGTCGTCCCGAGCTAGCTATTGCTTCGTGTGGGAATGCTGCAATTGCTGCAGCCACATTGGCAGCAAGCGTGCAGTGGCCTTTGCGTGTGTTTGTGCCGGAGAGCGTTGATGCAGTGGTGCTCAATACTTTGAAGGCGCTCGGCGCACATATTGAAGTGTGTGGTCGCCAACCAACCGACCCTGCTGGCGACCCTTGTGTCTTGCGTTTTCAAGAACACGTCGCTCGTGGTTCTTTGCCTTTCGGTGTGCAAGGAACCGAAAACGCGTGGTGTCTCGATGGTGGTCGAATGATTGGTCTTGAGATGCTTGAACAATTTCCAAACACTCAACAACTTCACCGCATTTTTGTGCAAGTAGGTGGCGGTGCATTTGCTTCGGGCATTGGCGACGCCATGCGTATTGCAGAAGTGCAAGGAACACATTTGCATGCTGTACAAACCCAAGGCTGTAGCCCGCTTGCGCGAGCATGGAGTCGTGCTGAGCAAACCGGCGGAACCTTGAATGCGGGTGCACGCTGGAGTGAATGCATGTGGCCATGGGAAGAAGTGCCAGTCTCGTTGGCCGATGGCATCTTGGACGATGAAACCTACGACTGGATCTCTATTTGTGACGCCATGACACGTACCGGTGGATTCCCCGTTGTTGCCCCAGAGTCAGATGTTGTTGCTGCATTTGAACTGGCTCAAAAGAGTTCGGGTATCAATGTGAGCCCCACGGGTGCGGCGGGGCTCGCTGGGTTAATGACCTACATTGCCAAGAACAAGGGAAATTACGAGCAGGAAAACATTGCAGTTGTTTTCAGCGGAGTTTTACGTTCGTAAAGTCGCTTAAACGACTTCTACAAGCTTTCCATTTTCCACTTCATAAACGAAGCCGCGAATGTGGTCTTTGTGCAAGATGAACGGTGAGTGCCTGAGCCTGCTCATGCTTTGTCGAACATCTTCATGTGGGTCTTTGAATGCTTCCAAAGACCAGCCGGGCTTGATGCCACTTTCGCTCACTAACTCATCGTAGAAGTCGCCTTCATTCAAGTTTTCTAAGCCACAGTTGGTGTGATGAATCAAAATGATTTCGCGTGTATTCAAACGGCGCTGTGAAAGCACTAACGAGCGCACAACATCGTCGGTGACCACGCCGCCTGCATTTCTAATGATGTGGGCGTCACCGTGGTCGAGACCCAGCATTTGGAAAATGTCCATGCGGCTATCCATGCAGGCCACAATGGCGAGTCGCCGTATGGGCTTAACACTGAGACCGTGGTCGGCAAAAACCTTCACAAATGTGGCGTTGTGTTCAAGGAGTTCATCAGCATTGGCGAGAAAGGGGGATTCAGCGTTTTCCACGCCGACATTCTGCCACTTTCTGTCGGTGGTACGTCATTTTTATGGCTACGTAACTGAGAGACCGAGGGCGATGGGCACTAACCTAGTTACATGACTTCGCACGTGTCGCACAACACATCGTCCATTATCACTCCAATGGGAGCCGACTCGGGTTCAGGAGACGCACGTTTCGACGTGTTCGGCCGCCTCATGAAGAACCGCGTCATCATGCTCGGTACCGACGTCAACGACGACATTGCCAACCAAATTTGTGCGCAGTTGTTGTACCTCGAAGGCGAAGACTCCAATGCCGATATTTGGCTCTATATCAACAGCCCAGGTGGTTCCATCACTGCCGGTATGGCCATTTACGACACCATGCAGTTTGTTTCGTGCGACATTGCAACAGTGTGCATGGGTCTTGCTGCTTCAATGGGTCAGTTCCTTCTCACCGCCGGTGCAAAGGGAAAGCGCTACACCTTGCCAAATGCTCGCATCATGATGCATCAACCACTTGCTGGTCTGCGCGGACAAGCAACCGATATTGCTATTCAAGCCGAGCAGTTGCACCACGTGAAGCACAAGATGGCAGAACTCACTGCATTTCACTCAGGCAAAGAAATCGCCCAAATTCAAGCCGACAGCGAGCGCGACCGTTGGTTTACCGCCGAGTTGGCTCAGGAATACGGACTAGTCGACAAGGTCATTGTGAAGCGGGGCGAGATCCGCTGATATCAACCGCACACGTATCGAGAGTCCACTTCATTGCGCGTTGCGCAGCGGTGTTGCTTTCATAAGCGTGCTTGGTAACAGCTTCAACATCGGTGGCATTGCCGGTGTTAATGCGAGACGCGTCGGCAAGTAAGGCCGTGAGCGCATCCCAATCTTTTGACACGTCGATGGGTGCAACTTTGCCAATTCGCTCGTAACTAGCAACTAAAAGGTCAATATCGTTTTGTGTTGCAATAGGTGCGTTGATTTGCGCCATTTCTTTGGCCAACTGCCGGCAAAACTGAGTTCCGGTGCGCTTTGGCTCGGAGCATGAAGCGGCCCCTGCCATAAAAATTGCACAACTTATTGCCACAAAAGCACTACGTCGCCACACACGGAGATGTTGAGGTGATTTCTTCACTTTCGACAGTTTCCCACATGCATTTTCCTACGGGATGCATTTCATCGTGACGAAAGTGAGGTCTGGTGTTTTCGAGCATTAGGTCAGCAACATTGCTCGGTATTCAAGGAACGCCGATTTCTGTTGAAGTGCATATTGGTAGTGGTTTGCCTGGGTTTACAGTCGTTGGACTTCCCGACGAAGCGTGTCGAGAAGCACGTGACCGAGTGCGTGCGGCTTTGTTGTCGAGTGGCGCGCAATGGCCGAATAAGAAAATCACGGTCAACTTGGCGCCCAGTAGTCAACGCAAAGGTGGGGTGGGGCTCGACCTTGCTTTAGCCATGGGAATCTTGAGTGCGAGTGGGCAAATACTCAGCGACAACTTGGCCGAATATTCTTTTGTTGCCGAACTCGGACTTGATGGGTCGTTGCGCCCAGTGCCTGGTGCCGCGCCGCTCGTTGCCGGGCTGCGTGAATATCGCGTTGTGGTAGCACCACCCAATGCGCGCGAAGCAAAAGTAGCGAGCCCACGCAGTATTCATTGTGCAGCCACATTGCGCGATGTTGTTCTTGCTTTACGTGGAGAGGGCGAATGGGCCGATACTTCGTCTCAAGAGAGCGTGAAAGGAACTACTCGCTTTGCAGACATGAGTGATGTGCGCGGGCAACCCACAGCACGTCTTGCAGCAGAAATTGCAGCTGCTGGTGGGCACCATATTTTATTTGTGGGGTCACCTGGTGCGGGTAAAACGATGATCGCTGAACGATTGCCTGGTTTATTACCACCACTCACTAATGACGAGGCCGTCACAGCAACGATGATTCACTCAGCTGCAGGGGCGTCGTTGCCGCCGGGCGGGCTCATTACGTTTCCTCCGTTTCGCGCGCCGCACCACAGTGCTTCGATGATTGCAATGGTGGGCGGGGGAAGTGGCGTCTTGCGTCCAGGTGAAGCATCGTTGGCGCATGGCGGTGTGCTTTTCTTAGACGAAGTGGGTGAGTTCATGCCATCGGTACTCGATGCATTGCGCCAACCACTAGAAGAAGGAAAAGTACGTATTGCGCGAGCAAGTGCTGGAGTCACTTTGCCTGCAAGGTTTTTATTGGTCGGCGCTACCAACCCTTGCCCATGTGGTGGTGGCGCACCTGGGGCATGTGTATGCAATGAAACAGCGCGGGCCAGGTATTTGCGTAGGTTGTCGGGCCCTTTTCTCGATCGCTTCGATCTGCGCGTTGCTGTGGCCATGACGGGAGTAGAGGAGCTGCTCGATGTGTGCGAAGGAGAACCCAGCGCGGCAGTGCAACAACGTGTTGCTCGCGTGCGGGAACTCTCGTTGCATCGCTCGGGTGGCGTGAATGCTCGGTTGTCTGCTCAAGAGTTAGATACGTATGCACCACTCACGAACGCAGCACGCGATGTTCTTCGTAGCGAATTGGAGCGTGGTCGGCTCACAGGGCGTGGGTATCACCGCATTCGTCGTGTTGCTCGCACGCTTGCCGACTTGTCGGGCAATGACGGAGAGATTCAGCAAGACACTGTTCGCGTAGCGCTTCTCATGCGCACGCGCCTGCATGAAAGAGAAGTTGCGTAATGAGCAAGCTCCTCGGTTTGCCGGCATGGGCATATGCGGCTGCACTTTCTCAACTCGACGGCATGACGCCAAAGAAGTTACGTATTGCGCTGTTGCATGAAGACCCTGAAGAAGCCTGGGCAAGAGCAATATGTGATTCTGCCATCACCGATGAAGCTGTTGCACGCATTTGTGAACGTTGTGAGCAAGACAATATAGAAGTGGTTTATATAGGAGATCCGAATTATCCACGCACCTTGCGCTACGACCCCACGCCTCCAGCGGTACTCTTCTATCGGGGTTCACTCAGTGCTTTGCAGCAACGACGTGTGGGCATTGTGGGCACAAGGTCGCCAACGCCATCGGGGGTGTACACCGCGCGAGAATTTGGTGAGCAGTTAGCAGCTAACGAAATTGCAGTGGTGTCGGGTCTTGCTCGCGGAATAGATGGCGCGGTGCATCACGGAATGAAGTTGCATTACGAGGAGGTGGCGCTCGCGAGTCATGGCGCACTCGGCAAACCCATTGGCGTTGTGGCGTGTGGGCTCGATGTGGTGTACCCAAAAAGTAATGCTGAGTTGTGGGCATGGGTGGGTGACTGTGGGCTTTTGGTCAGTGAATACGGGCCTGGAGTGCAGCCCGAGCCCTACCGCTTCCCTCAACGCAATCGCATTATTGCAGCACTATCTGAAGTGGTGGTTGTGGTGGAGTCGCGTGAGTCGGGTGGTTCGATGCTCACCGTTGCTGAAGCAATTCGGCGCAACATTGAGGTCTTTGCTGTGCCGGGCTCACCCCGAGTTGCATCTGCTGGTGGAACCAACCTGCTCATTCAACAGGGCTGCGGGCCAGTGACCAGTGTCGATGACCTCTTTGCGGCTCTCGCGCTCGATCATCGCCGCGAGTCGAGAAGCAATTATGAAACGCGCGTTGCACCCGATGCCCACGACCAAGATGTCCTTCTTGCATGCACCGACGGAGCAGTGACGCTTGACCACCTCGTACTTTCGCTCAATAGACCACTCCACGACATTGCGGTGAGTTTGGGTCGCCTTGAAGCGCTGGGTTGGGTGGTTGATACCAATGGATGGTGGGAAGCGCTCATGAGGTAGCTCTACCTACTACCTTGAAGGTGTGGGCGGCACGCGGGCTACGCCATTGGCGGCATGGAAAATAGAGGACTTCATTGGTTCTCTCACTGCGATGTCGCCGAACACGCAAAGTGCGTATCGCTCCGATGTGGAACGCTTTGCCCAGTGGGCAAGTGAAGAACACGATGCACAGCGTCCAGAAGCGGTGACGCGCACCATGGTGAAGCAGTACCTTGCATTTCTCACCACATCAAAGCCAACGGAACATGCAAAGGGCACACATGCCAAGCGCACCATTGCCCGCAAGCTTGCAGCACTGCGTCGCTATTTCTCGTGGTTGCTTCGTCAATCGGGTAAAAAAGTAGAGAACCCCACTGTTGGCGTGCGTGCACCTAATGGCGAGGGGCGATTACCGCGCATCTTGAATGCCGATCAGCTCGATGCATTGCTCACTGGTTCGGAAATAGAAGATGACCCGGTGTGGCGTTCTGCGCGCGACGTGGCAATTGTGGAATTGCTGTACGGAAGTGGGTTGCGTGTGAGTGAATTATGCACACTCGAACTTGCCAACATTGATCTCAAAAACAAAGCGGCATCGGTGTGGGGTAAAGGCTCAAAAGAGCGGCGTGTACCTCTCAATGAGCCAACAGTGGCCGCAATTGATTTGTGGATGAAACATCGCCATGAACTCGCAGTGGCATCGTCAAATGCACTCTTCTTCAATGAGCGCGGTAAACAACTCACCCCGCGCGACGTGCGGCGAATACTCGATAGAAGATCTATTGACCCCACGCATCCACACGCACTGCGACACACTTTCGCAACCCACTTGCTCGACAATGGCGCCGACCTGCGTGCAGTTCAAGAACTCTTGGGGCACGCAAATGTTGTTACCACGCAGCGCTATACGCATGTGAGTAAAGAACGGTTGCAGTCGGCCTACCTCTCGTCACATCCGCGCGCATGAACATTCGACGCGCGCGCTATACGGTGGAATCCGCTTGGGAAGACTGGTCAAGTTCTCGCACCCCCCAAGCACGCGAATGGCTTGTGGTGAACTATTCCTCGCTTGTGAAGTTCGTTGCTGGTCGACTCGGTGCAGGGCTGCCAAAAAATGTTGATACTGCAGATCTCGTGAGCGCAGGCATTTTTGGCCTCATGGACGCCATTGAAAAATACGTGCCAGTTCATGGTGCAAAGTTTGAAACCTATGCAGTGCCGCGTATCCGTGGGGCCATTCTCGACTCATTGCGCGCTCTCGACTGGGTGCCGCGTTCTGTGCGCACCAAAGCGCGCTCGGTGCAGACCGCAATAACGCAACTTGAGCACACAATGGGACGTGCACCTAACGACGAAGAAATTGCTGAAGAATTACAGATCACTGTGGAGGAACTCCAGAAGTGGCTCGCCGATGTTGCTGTTGGCACCGTTGGCCCTCTCGACCACCTGGTTGCCGACCGTGCCCCCTCAGGGGTTGGCCAACAAATTGGCCCCGCCGATACCGCAATGGAAGAACAAGCAATGCGGGCGCACATGCGAGAGGAAATTAAAAACTTGCCAGAACGTGAACGTACTGTTTTGGTTCTCTACTACGACGAGAATCTCACGCTCGTGGAAATCGGCGAGATTCTGGGAGTCACCGAAAGCCGCGTTTCACAAATCCATTCAAAGGCTGTATTGCAATTGCGGTCGCGTCTCGCAGCAGCCGAGTACTAGTTCACTATCGGGGTTCTCATGTTGAGCGCCGTTCTCGCTGCGGTGCTCTGCGTTGCGAACACTGCTCCAGCCCCGGTGGCAGGCAAGGTCACCGACTGGTTTCGTCGGCCGCAATGTACGTGGTGTGCTGGTAACCGCGGTCTCGAGTTCGCCGTCGGGCAAAACACTCCAGTGCGCATGTCGTGGCCCGGAACAGTGACCTTCGTGGGGCCGGTGGGTGGAGTGCCCTATGTCGTGGTGGAAATTGACCAAGTGGCTGCTGGGATAGCCCCCGATAGGGGAGGTCAATCGGCTACACCTCTATATGAGGTCATGGGAGGGGTCAATGGGGCACTCGTGACCCTTGGCGAGGTAGTCATCCCGTTACGGGTGGTGGGTTACGCGAGCCAATGGTTCTATGTGGGTCTGCGGCTCGGGTCGCGGGTGGAGAATAACTATCTCGACCCCGCGGTCTTTTTTGGCCTCACCCGGCCCCGAGCCCGGCTGATTTCATCCGCGGCGGCGCGATCGTTTGTGGCACAAGGGGAATCGGGCAGTAGCCTCTCTTCTTGGCTGTCGTCACGCCATCGTCCACACGGTGGCATGGCGGGGGCCACGAATAACTCATCAACACGTCATTGCACTGTGTCTCTTCCTGTGGTCGCTTCGGCGCGGAGGCCAGTCTCTTAACCACAGGAGAGGAGAATCATCATGGCCGTCGTCACAATGCGACAAATGCTCGAAGCTGGTTGCCACTTTGGACACCAGACCCGCCGTTGGAACCCCAAAATGAAGCGATTCATTTTTGGCGAGCGCAACGGTGTGTACATCATCGATCTTGAACAAACAATGACTCGCGTCGAGACTGCTTATGTCTTTGCTCGCGATCTTGTAGCCGGAGGCGGAACCATTCTTTTCGTTGGCACCAAAAAGCAAGCACAAGATCCTGTGCGCGACTGGGCCGACAAGAGCGGAATGCCATACGTGAATGAGCGTTGGTTGGGCGGAATGCTCACCAACTTCGAAACCATTTCCAAGCGCGTGAGCAAAATGCAGGAATACGAGCGCATGGTGGAAACTGGCGAGTTTGAAGCAATGCCGAAAAAAGAAGCACTTCTCTTGTCGCGTGAACTCATCAAGTTGCAAAAGAACCTCTCGGGTATCAGCAAAATGACACGTCGTCCCGACGCAGTCTTCGTGCTCGACACCTTGAAAGAGCACATCGCGGTGACCGAAGCAAACAAACTTGGTATTCCCGTCATTGCAGTGGTCGACACCAACGTCGACCCCGACGTGGTGACCTTCCCTATTCCAGGAAACGACGACGCCATTCGCGCCAACGACCTCATGTGCCGCGTTATTGCTGAAGCTGCACTTGAAGGACGCCACATGGCATCGAAGAAGGCATCAGTTGCTGCAGCACAAGCCGCAGCCGCTGCTGTTGTCAATGCTGCTGCTGCAGTTGCTGCAGTCGGAGCATCGGTAGTTGAACCAAAACCCATCCCCGCACCCCCTGCGGCACCTACTCCAGGAGCCTGATTCACGAATGTCGTATACAGCTAAAGACGTAAAAACTCTGCGCGATTCCACCGGCGCAGGAATGATGGATTGCAAAAAAGCACTTGAAGAAAACAATGGCAATATCGATGAAGCCAAACAGTGGCTTCGCGAAAAAGGCCTTGCAGCAAGTGCAAAGCGCGACGACCGCGAAAACAACCAGGGTGTTGTTGCCTTGGTCATTCGGGGCAATGTTGGTGCAATGGCAAAGCTGAAGTGCGAGACCGACTTTGTTGCCGGTAGCGATGCTTTCAAAGCTGAAGCCGAAGCATTGGCAAACCTCATCATCGATAAGGGTGTTGCTGCAGTGGCAGAGCGCCAAGAGCAACTCGACAGCTTGAAGATTGTTCTCAAAGAGAACATCGACTTGGGCGAAGTAGTGCGCATTGAAGCAGCTGCCGGAAACGTCATCGACTCGTACTTGCACATTCAAGGTGGTCGCGGAGTCAACGGTGTACTTGTTGAGATGTCAGGTGCTACTCAAGAGTTGGCACACGATGTTGCAGTTCACATCGGTTTTGCTCGTCCTCGCTACCTCACACGTGATGAAATCCCAGCAGACGTTCTCGATCACGAGCGCGCAACGTTGGAAACCATTACACGTAACGAAGGCAAGCCAGAGGCAGCAATTGCGAAAATTGTTGAAGGTCGCATTAGCGGTTTTTACAAAGATGTTGCACTTGTTGAACAGCCATATGCGAAAGATGACAAGTTGTCAGTTGCGCAGTTCATTGGTTCGGCAAACATTCTTCAGTACTCACAGATCGAGATCGGCTAAATCTGAATGGCTAATGATGCAGTTTCAGCGAAGAAGAGTCCTCGTACTCAGCCACGTTGGAATCGCATCGTTTTAAAGCTGTCGGGTGAGGCTCTTGCCGAGTCCACTGGGTTTGGTCTCGACACCGACATCTTGCACCAAGTAGCAACCGAGTTGCACGAAGTGCATGAAGAGTTTGGCGTCGACATTGCTGTCGTTGTTGGTGGCGGTAACTTTTGGCGCGGCATGAAAGGTGCTGGTCAGGGTATGGACCAAGCACAGGCCGACTTCATGGGAATGCTTGCCACCGTCATGAATGGTCTTGCCTTGCAAGATGCACTCGAGCGCGTGGGTCAGCATTCACGTGTGATGTCGGCCATTGAAATGCCAAAGGTCGCTGAGCCCTACATTCGTCGTCGTGCAGAGCGGCACTTGGAAAAGGGTCGTGTAGTCATTTTGGCTGGTGGAACGGGCAACCCGTTTTTCACCACCGATACAGCTGCAGCACTGCGCGCCGCGGAAATTTCTGCTCAAGCCATTTTGAAGGGCACTCATTCCGGGGTCGATGGCGTCTATACGGCCGACCCAAAACTCGACCCCACAGCCACCCGCTATGACCGCATTTCTCATTTCGATGTCATGAGCAAGGGCCTCAAAGTGATGGATTCCACGGCCATTACCTTCTGCATGGACCAAAAACTGCCCATCGTGGTATTCGATCTTTTGCGCCAAGGCAACGTGAAGTCCATCCTCAGGGGTGAGGCAGTGGGTACGCTAGTCGGGTGACCGAAGAAGCTCTCCTCGACGCCATCGACAAGATGGAAAAAGCAGTCGAACATGTTCAGGGCCAATTCACCACCATTCGAACGGGGCGAGCAACCCCCTCCATCGTGGAAAAATTAGCTGTCGAGTATTACGGGGCAACGGTTCCTTTGCAGCAAATTGCTGGGTTCCAGGTTCCCGAGGCACGCATGCTGGTGGTGAAGCCACACGACCGCGGAGCCATTGCTGCTATTGAAAAGGCCATCCAGAGTTCCAATCTTGGGCTCAACCCATCCAATGATGGTGTGGTCATTCGTCTTGCATTTCCTGCGCTCACCGAAGAGCGTCGCAAAGACTACGTCAAAGTGGTGAAGGCAATGGCAGAAGACGGCCGAATTGCAGTGCGCAACGTGCGCCGTGATGTGCGCAAACATCTGGAAACTGCAGAAAAAGATCACGATATTTCTAAAGATGAACTTGAGCGTGCGGAAAAGGAATTGGAAAAACTCACGCATGATCATGTCGATCTCATCGATAAGGCTTTTGCTCGCAAGGAACACGAACTACTAGAGGTGTAAACCAACTGCATGGGTGTTGCCCATGCATTACCCGAAAGGGAAGATATGACTGACGATTGGAAACGACGCGACGACACGGGAAACCGTGACGCAGAGGGTTATGGCACCGACTTTGGTGACGACTTTGGCACCGTTCAATTTGGCGACGATGCCGTAGAGCCAGTTTTGTCCTTTGGTGACGACACAGGTCCTCTTCCTCATTGGACCGAGCCGCCAACTGGTGAACTGCCCAAGTTTTTGCAATCAGAACCAGCAGACGATACCGATGTCTGGTCAACATTTTCGCAGCCAGCAGTGCA
>ENA-OUVC01000744-OUVC01000744.1-marine-metagenome-genome-assembly--contig:-NODE-744-length-20516-cov-4.866383_pt1 | contig 20516 bp, 12 predicted proteins | sample MGYA00248622_ERZ508571 | MGnify/ENA primary metagenome ERZ508571 (study PRJEB26236, sample SAMN06267175) | marine metagenome | isolation source: Columbia River Estuary | place: USA:Columbia River Estuary... | reverse complement strand
TATGGGAGTATTTAGGCTGGAAAGCAGACATGCCCCAATGGGCACATTTACCCCTCATATTAAAACCAGATGGTAACGGAAAATTAAGCAAACGTGATGGAGACAGACTCGGATTTCCGGTATTTGCCATGAATTGGAAAGACCCCAACTCGGGAGAATTAACCCCCGGATTTAGAGAATTGGGCTTTTTACCCGAAGCATTTTTAAACTTATTGGCCCTATTAGGCTGGAACGATGGCAGCGACCAAGAAGTATTTAGCTTAGCCGAATTGATTGAAAAATTTGACTTGAGCAGGGTAAGCCATGCAGGCGCTAAATTCGATTTTGAAAAAGCCAAATGGTATAATGCCGAGTGGATAAAACGCTTAGACGAAACTCGGTTAGCCGAAGAGGTGCTTCGCTTTTTGGCGAAACCTGAAATTGTCAACGATGCCTATTTTAAGCACATACTTGAATTGGTAAAAGAACGCCTCGTGCTGCTCAGCGATTTCTGGCCACAAGCCTCTTTCTTCTTTACAGAGCCAACAAGCATAGATGTAGATTCGGTGAAACCAAAGTGGAGTGCCGAAAAAGGAGCCTTTTTTACTAACTTGATTCATCAATTTAGCCAATCAAACTCTTGGGATAGTACAACCCTTGAAGAGCTGTTTAAAAACCAAGCCGAACAAGCCGGTTTAAAAGTAGGCGAACTCATGCTACCTTTCCGCATCATGTTGGTGGGTGGTAAATTTGGACCTGCAGTGTTCGATATTGCCGCAACTATTGGTAAGGAGAAAACGTTACAAAGAATACAACACGCTTTACCGCTATTTGTAAACTAGGGCCTATGCGCAAAATTGTTGGAATCGGTTTATTAGCTCTGTTAGCCTCTTGTGCCAGCAACCCCTATAGAGGGAGTGAGAAAATATATACCAAGCAAATCAGAAGCTTTAGCAAAGATTTAAAAAAGAAGGAAACAAATGCCTTTGTAGATTCTGCAGGAAATGCGCTGGCAAGTCAGTGGGTATCTACCGTAAATTTTAATCTGCGTAAGCCCAATTATGTAATCATTCACCATACAGCGCAAAAAAACGTAGATGCTACCCTAAAAACATTCACGCTAGCTAAAACACAGGTGAGTGCCCACTACCTTATTGGCACCGATGGCACCGTAACGCAACTACTAAACGATTATTTACGAGCATGGCACGGCGGTGTAGCCAAATGGGGAAGTATTAGCGATATCAATTCGGTAGCCATTGGTATTGAATTAGATAATGATGGCTTAAGCCCTTTTAGTGATGCACAAATTAATGCGCTAATAGCCGTATTGCAAAAACTAAAAACAAGCTATACTATTCCACAATCTAATTTTATTGGTCATTCGGATATTGCCCCTACCCGAAAGGTAGACCCTAGTGTCTATTTTCCATGGGCAAAATTAGCCGAAAAGGGATTTGGTTACATGCCAGCTCCCTTACTTACCGAGCCTATTCCAACTACGTTCGACCCGCTACTAGCCCTCCGAGTTATTGGATACGATACCAAAGATGGCGCTGCAGCTGTGACTGCTTTCAAACGGCATTTTATAGGAAAAAACGATGGAAGCGATTTAAGTGAAGAAGATTTACGAGCGCTTTACAACGTATACTGCAAGTATTAATTCTCGGATGGAATGAAAAAATAAGCGCTTAAAAGTCCCTATAAAAGGCTAGCGTTGTGTAGAAACAGTAGCTCTTAATACCTCTTTAGAATTGGTACCCACCATAATATCGTATTCACCTGGCTCTACCACAAACACACCTTTATCGGTATAAAAGCCCAATTCGGCAGCAGTTAAGGTAAAAGCTACCTGCGTGCTTTCTCCTGGTTTTAGGTTAATTTTCTTAAATCCTTTTAGTTCTTGAACCGGACGCACCATACTGGCTACTTTATCTCTCATATACAACTGAACAACTTCTTCTCCAGCATATTTACCCGTATTAGTCACTTGTACACTTGCTAAAATAGTTCCATCTGCAGCTACACTGGTTTGTAAATTGCTGTAGGCAAATTGGGTATAGCTTAACCCATAACCAAAGGGATACAAGGCTTCGTTAGATTCATCGGTATAATGCGACCAAAATACTTCGGATTTAGGTCCCGGGCGGCCCGTAGAAAAATGATTGTAATACAAAGGCATTTGCCCCACACTTCTAGGAAAACTCATGGTTAATTTTCCACTCGGATTGTAGTCGCCAAACAATACCTGTGTAAGTGCGGTACCGGTGGTGGTGCCCAATTGCCAAGCTTCTATAATTGCCGGAATATGGGTATTGGCCCAAGTTAACACCAAGGGGCGGCCACTCATAACTACTAAAACAATGTTTTTATTTACTCGATATACCGCTTCTAAAAGTTGCTGTTGAACACCAGGTAAATCTAAATTACTGCGGCTACGGCCTTCGCCAGATTGCATGCCGTGTTCGCCTAAAACCATAACAACTACTTCGCTTTTTTTGGCCAAGGCCACTGCATTAGCAAAGCCAGTTGTATCGGTAGTATTGATTTGTAGTTCTACCGGAAAAGAAGCTTCGTTGGTAATTACATCAGCACCTTTTGCATAGTTAAATGAAATGCCTGCTGCGGCTAAGCCTTCGGTTACAGAAGTAGCTGAGTTATCATCAGATCCCATACGCCAATTGCCCAATGGACTATTTTTATCGGCTGCCAAGGCACCTATAACCGCAATATTTTTTTGTGACTTAGCTAGAGGAAGTAGGTTTTGATTATTTTTTAATAATACGATTGATTTTTTAGCCATGTCTAAAGCTGTAGCCAAATGAGCCGGGCTATACAACTCTGTTTTCTCCCGTTTTGTATCGCAATATTTATAGGGATTATCGAATAAACCCAACTCGAATTTAATGCGTAAAATTCTACTAACGGCATCATCAATTACGCTAATAGCTACTTTTCCTTCTTCTACCAATGTTTTTAGGTGGGCAACGTAGGCATACGATTCCATATCCATATCGCTGCCGGCATTGGCAGAAAGTTCGGTAACTTGTTTTAAATCTTTGGCGAAACCATGGTCAATCATTTCTATACCAGAGCCCCAATCGGAAACTACAAAACCTTTAAAACCCCAAGAATTTTTAAGAATATCTCTTTGTAAAAATTTATTGGCGGTGGATGGAACGCCATTAATTACGTTAAAGGAGTTCATAAACGTAGCTACACCAACATCGGAGGCAGCTTTAAATGGAGGAAAAATAGTATTGTATAGGGTATAGGTACCTACATCTACCGTATTGTAATCTTTACCCGATTCGGCAAAACCATAGCCGGCAAAATGCTTGGCACAGGCCGCAATAGAAGTTTTATCAGCTAAAGATTTTCCTTGAAAACCTTTTACACGTGCTTGTGCAATGAGCGCCCCCAAATACGGATCTTCTCCGGCACCTTCCATTACCCTACCCCAACGAGCATCGCGGCTAATATCTACCATGGGCGCAAAAGTCCAATTTACACCAACTGCACTAGCTTCTTCTGCAGCCATACGGGCCGATTGTTCCATAGCTTGCAAATCCCAACTAGCCGATTCGGCTAAAGGAATAGGTGAAAGCGTTTTATAGCCGTGTACCACATCGGAACCAAAAAGCAAGGGAATGCCCAAACGAGTTTGCTTTACAGCTATTTCTTGTAGTTTACGCACTTCAGCTACACCACGAACATTGAGCACTGCCCCAACTAAACCACTTTTTAAATGATCGTATTTTAGTTTGGCACTGCCTTCTTTGGGTGCTGGGCCGGTAGCCTCATAAAACCCATTGTACTGATTCATTTGTCCTATTTTTTCATCCAAAGTCATTTTGGCCAATAAAGTTTTTACTTTGATTTCAATGAGATCGGTTGCTTTTTGCTGCTGTGCAAATACGCCATTGTTGGCTGAAAAAAAGACAACACTGAAGCAAATGAAGAATAGGTTTTTCATGAATAAGAGTATAAAAACATGCATTTGACCCCTTTACGGGTCAAATGCATGCAAAGAAAGCAATTGTTATTTATAAATCCGAATGTAATCAACCTCCATCGTGGAACTTGTAAAGGCCGGATCTACAGAACCACCAAAACCACCGCCCATAGCCACATTTAAAATCAAGAAAAACTCTTGATTAAAGGGCAAAGCATTGGAATTAGCAACGGAATGTATCAGTTGGTCATCTACATAAATTTTAATACTAGTGGCCGACCAATCTACACTATATACGTGAAATTCGGTTGAGGCATTGCTGATAAGACGGGTAGACCCATCGGGGTTACCCCCAAAACGACCTGGGTAATGAAGTGTGCCATGAATCCGATTTTGATCGTTTCCTTTATGCTCCATAATATCAATTTCACCACAATTGGGCCAACCCACTGCATCAATATTGTTGCCCAACATCCACAATGCTGGCCAAGTACCACCACCCACAGGCAATTTGGCACGAATATCTATACGGCCATATTTTACCGAGAATTTTCCTTTAGATAATAATCTAGTAGAAGTAAAGGCAAAACCATTTGAGTTTTCACGTTTGGCTGTAATTTTGAGCGTACCGCCACTTACCGAAACATTGCTGCTGTTTTGGGTATAATATTGCAATTCTTGGTTGCCCCATCCACCTTGGCCGTTACCTAAATCGTAGCCCCAAGTAGCTGAATTTGGAGCACCAGTGCCATCAAACTCTTCGGCCCAATATAAGGTTGGTGCGCCGGGTACTACCGTAACCGAAACCGAAATGGTTTTAGAAACCGATTGCCCATTGCTTGCTGTTGCGCTTACCACTACACTAAAGGTATTGGTACCGGCAAGGGTATACTTATGTGTTAAAATACCTGTTGGTTCGGTTCGGGTATTACCATCGCCAAAAACAAAGCCATAAGAAGCTGCATTGGTGGCTGTGGCTGTAAAACTTACGTTGCCGCTGCCATCGGGGCTTACCTGCGTGCTCACTTGCAAATTGGCCGGGGCTGACGGCTTTACGCTATCGGCCCCTGCTTTTTTGCACCCAATCAATAACAGGTAGAAGAAGATATATACACTCAGTTTTTTGGTATAGTGCATATTATTTGACTTTAAATTTTTGGTACCACGCATTTCCATCGGCACCAATGCTACGCACAGAAAGTGTGGTTGATGTAATTGCCAAAATTTCATACGTATTAGTACCCACACCCCAACTCAATAAACCATGACCCGGTACTGTAAATTTAATGCGGGTAGAGTTTGCAGAGGTAGTATTGGACGTAGCATCGGTAAAGGCTAATGCTTTTGCACCTGTGGTATTCAATGTATTAATTCCACCTGCTAAAGTAGGATAGTAAAGAACACCTGTAGTACCAATTCCATAATCGGGTATAATAAAAGTATTACCCTTATTATCCAATACCAATGAAATAGAATTAGCCCCAGTTTTGGTAAAGGTCAATTCATCGTCGTATTGGTCAGAGCTACGATAACCTAGATCATTTGGATCATTTGGAGCGCCGTACCAACTAGGATAAAAGGTTTCATTGCCTCCTTGGTTGGGTCCAGGGCCAACACCAATATGACCCCAAGTATCTCGAGCGGCAATCCAAATTTTGGAAGTACCGCCGGTTAAGCCGGTCATAATGGCTGCAGGAATATCAAATAAACGGAATACGGTTATTTTTTTACTGAAGGTAGATACCGCACCGCCAGTACCATTGGCTGTTACAGTAATGGTATACTCGTTGGTACCAGGAGTAGCATATTGATGCACCAGGGTACCTGGAGAAACCAGTTGTGTTTGGCCATCGCCAAAATCTATTTTAAAATTGATGACGTTGCTAGCCGCCAAGGTAATGGAAACATTACCCGAGCCATCACCAGTTGGTGTAGCAGTGGCTGCACCTTGCAGTGTGGTTGTAAGGGCTAATTCTGATGGGTTTTTTAATTCCCCAAAACTGTACTCTTCTTTTTTGCAGGCGCTCAGTAAAGTGAGGCATACGATTGCAAAAAGAGTCAATGATTTTACGATTGTTTTCATAATCTAATTCGTTTTATCTGTTAATTAAGGGTAATATCATCCAAATAAATGGTATAATTTGAACTGCCATCACCTTGTGTACCATTATCCATAATTAATACTAAGTTTTTCCATTGCACTGCTTTGTTTAAACCTGAAAAATTAAAGGTTAATGTTTCCCACTGATTTGCAAGGGTTGTAGTTGCTGTAATTTCTGATGTAGCAGCAGTATTGGGCCACGGTGTAGCATCTTCAAATTTCATAAGCAACTTCAATCCGGCTCTTGGAGACCAGACTTTAGCGGTTATGGTAGTAGAATTTGTAAAATCAAACGGGATTGAACTGGTTATTTTCGAACCGGCCCATGGTTGCCCAGCACCTTTTACAAGCTTTAGAACTTTAGCTGAGGTGTTTCCATTATTATTTGGATTATTCACTACAGTAGTACCCCCACCATCAAATGCATCAAATGTAATGTTGGTCAAATTACCTGACTCAAAAGTTAAGGGTAATACTGATACCGATGGTGATTTATAAAAATAAACATTATCAATAAATACGGTTCCAGTTGCCCAAGGAGCGCCAACATATTTTAGTTGAGTTATATCTGCAACAGAAAGGCCTTGATTTGTAAAGGCAGAAATTGGTATATCTATACTGTTCCATTTATTTCCTTCTAAGGTTCTTGTAACCGGCTTTTCGCCGCTACTAACACTTATGAGAGACGTTTCTAGGTTCAATCCATCATCTGCTGTCCAAACATCCATATGTAAATATTCCATATTTCTAATATCTACGGTTGAATTGATTTGATTTCCCTGATAACTTAATTTGTTATACTTTAGCATTTTATCTCCGTTCAAATCGAATAATGCCCAGCTACTTCCCTGTGAAGCCTGACCCCAATCAGGAAAATAGTCAGTTGAAACATTGGTGTATGCACCACTAAAAATTGAAATTACGTCAGAAGTGATTCTGCTAGGTGGAGTTGGAGCAGAACTTAGCGGTTGTAATATAGCCGTAACCACAAAGTTTGCGCTATACTGTTTAGTTTTTACTCCGCCGCTTTTCGCTACTACCCTAATGGTGTATGTTCCTGGATTTTGATATTTATAGGTTACGGTACTTCCTATAGTACCAACTACTGGTGCAGCAGTTGCATTTTCACCAAAATAAACATCATAAGCAACTGCGAAATCAGCTGTTGCTTTAACATTAACTTGTTTAGAAATAGCTAGGTCATTTGTAATCGTAACTTGTAAATTTTCTGGTGCACGGAACGATACGGTTAATTGTGTAGTGGTATCAGAAATTTTACCGCTAATGCCATAGGCTACTGAACGTACAGAATACACCCCTTCTGGGTACACGTGGGTTATGCTTGCACCAGGTAATACACGAACTGCGGTAGCTGGACCATGACCATAATAAATGTCGTAGGCCGTAGCACCCTCACCATTTGGAGTAATGGTTACCAAGCCGGTATTGTCTTGGGTAATGTTAAAAAAAGGATTCAAGTTTGCAGGGGCGCTAGCTGTTTCTAAAAAGGATAGGTCGTTAAACGTATCTTTTTCACAACCTGCAAATACAAGCAGCACGAAGGCTATGCTTAGTATATTTTTGATTGATTTCATCTCTATTTATCTATTTAATAATTAATTATAACCAGGGTTTTGTGTCAATCCCGAAATATCTACCTCAGCTTGCGGAATTGGGAAAACCTCGTTTTTATTGGCTATCCAGCCCGTAATTTTACTAGCTGCTTGGCCGGTTCTTACTAAATCGAAGAAACGATGGCCTTCCATACCTAACTCTAAACGGCGTTCGTCCCAAATGGCTGTTTTTAAAGCAGTGCCGGTAGCAGTACTTCTGTGCAAAATATCGCCAAAAGCACGATCACGCACCCGGTTTAAGTATTGCAAGGCTTTTGCATCATTTGGTGTACCCGTATCATTTAGTGTGCCCATGCGGTTATTTGCTTCGGCTGCCATTAACAATACATCTGCATACCGAATAGCACGGTAGTTATTTAAATAGTTTAATTCTACTTGACCCGAAGTTTGGCCTACTCTAGGTAAATACTTTTGATTGTATAAACCCGTGTTTTTGTATGGAGCCACGGTATAGGTAATGTTCATACCTGCATTGGCTGTTTTGTAGGCTTCAATATCTAATACAGTAACTGCTTTACGGGTATCGCCGGCAGCAAATGCTGCTGCTAAATTAGCGGTTGGTAAGTTGGTACTCCAGCCCGAAGCATAGGGGCTAGTACCGGTTAGGTTACGAATACCGCAGATTTGCACCGCTAAGTTTCCTTGACCTCTACCCGGGTTAGACCAATCGTAAAAAGGACTTGCATTGGAGTATTGCACTTCAAATACCGATTCGGAGCCATTTTCACCAGCTTGTAAGAAAATATTACCATAATTAGTTACCAAACTAAATGGTCCGGTAACTACATTTTCTAACATGGCGGCTGCTTCTTTAAATTTATCTTGGTATAGATATACTTTACCCAATAAAGCTTGCGCAGCATATTTGGTTGCTCTGCCTTGTTGTGAATTGGTTACAGGTAAAGCTGCAATAGCTTCAGTTAAATCGATCTCAATTTGATTGTATACCTGCGCTTTAGTAGCACGTTGGAATTTCTTAGAATCAGAAACGGATAAGCGTTTATCAGTAAATAAAGGCACACCACCAAACATTTTTACCAACTCAAAGTAGTAATAGGCTCTTAGGAAATAAACCTCTCCGTAAAGTGCCGTTTTACCGGTAAAATCTAATTTAGCTTTGTTTTCTTCTAAATAGTTGGCACGGTTAATACCTTCGTAACAGGCTTTCCAAATTTCAGTTAAATTGCCATTATTTGCTACGATCTGGTAGTCGTCTATTTGTTGTAAAGCAATATTATCGGTGGCATTTTCTCCACCGCTCACTGAATTATCTGAGGCAACTTCGCCAATAACAGGAATAGACCATAACCACTGCATGGGTGAATAAACCCCAATGGCCATCTTTTGATAATCTTCGGCTGTTTTAAAATAATTATCGGCCGTAATTTGATAATCTTCTTGCGGATTGTAGTCGACAAATTTGGAACAACTGCCAAAAGTGCTTACTAAAAATAATCCGATGATGTATGTATACTTTTTCATGTGCATATTTTTAACTGTTAAAATTTAACATCAAGTCCGAACGACCAAGTTCTGGCTTGTGGATAGGCTCCACGATCAATTCCGGTATTGAAAATACCGCCCGAAATTTCTGGATCGTAGCCGGAGTACTTGGTAAATACAAAGGCGTTTTTAACTTGAGCATATAGTCTTACTTTGCTTACGCCTAAACGCTTAAGCGTAGTGGCGGGTAAGGTATAACCCAGTTGTACATCTTTAATTTTTAGAAAGCTTCCATCTTCTACATATCTATCAGATACACGGGTATTCTGATTGGCATCTGTAAAACTGTAACGTGGATTTCTTGGATCGTTGGTAGAACCTTCACCGGTCCATCTGGCCAATACACCTCTGTATTTATTGGTCATGGCTAGGTTACGCTCGTAAGCTCGGTAAATATCGTTACCTACTGATGCGTAAATAAAGGTGTTAAAATCAAAGGCCTTGTAGGTAAGGTTTAAACTCCATCCCATAGTAAAGGTTGGGAATGGATCACCAATTTTAGTTCTATCTAAATCAGAGATTTTTCCATCGCCATTTAAATCGGCAAAACGAATATCGCCTGGTACCGCATTGGTTTGCGTAGGTGCACCAGCAATTTCAGCAGCATTTTGGAAAATACCCACGGTTTTAAATCCGTAGAAATATCCTGGGCTTTGTCCTTTTTCAAAACGGGTTACGCTTTGGGTCGGAATACCATATTCACCACCGGTAATTAAACCATTGTTAGTTTCGGTTACTTCGTTTTTAGCAGTAGTAAAGGTAAGGTTAGAGCTTACTTTCCAGTTTTTACCTGTAGCATTGTTATAACCAAGGTTTAAATCGAAACCACTGGTTTTAGTGGTACCAATATTGGCAATTGGTGCCGCAGCTGTACCTAAGTATAGCGATAAGCTAGGTGTAAACAATAAGCCGCTAATTTGTTTCTCGAAATAATCTGCTGTTAAAGAGAATTTACTTTTCGCAAAATTTAAATCGAAACCGGCATTTAATTGCTGTTGTTTTTCCCATCCTAAATCTTCGTTTTTAAACGAAGCAATGGTTGCACCAATTGAGGTTTCATTGCCAAAAGTATAGCCGGCATTTTGACCCAAGTTGTATGCATAGGTTAAGGTAGAAATCCGTTGAAATTGTGGACTTACGTTTTCGTTACCTGTAATACCAAAACTTCCTCTTAGTTTTAAATAATCTATAAAGTTTACTTTAAAGAAATCTTCATCTGATACGACCCATCCTAATGATCCTGCGAAGAAATTACCAAATTTATTGTTGGTACCAAATGCAAATGAACCATCTCTACGGGCAGAGAAAGAGGCTAGGTATTTATCTTTGTAATCGTAATCGATACGGGTAAAGTACGATAAGTTTCTACGCTCATATTGATACGAACCTACATCTAAACCAGCGTTTATGGTGGTACCTACAAGTGTTGGAGTACCTGTTGCTGATGATATATCAGCAAAATCCCAGGAGTTAAACGGAACATCTTGACGAGAACCGCTAACTGAATTTCCGGTTACTTTGGCCATGGCCATACCCAATACGGTTTCGAAATGATGATCGGTATTGATATTGAAATTATAGTTCGCAAAGTTTTCTAACGTGTAATTGTAGTACGAGGTTTTTACTTCATACACGTTATTGTGCGCACCAACTTTGGTAGTACCATCGGCATTTAAAGTAGAGTTAATATGGCCGGTACCATAAAATGATAGCGGTGTAAAGGCCTTGCCTGTTACATCGGTATTGGTATAACCATAACGTGAGGTTACTTTTAAATTTTTAAGTAACTGATACTGTAACTCAAATTTACCGTACGTTTTATTGGTATTGTATTGGTTGTGTGTATCGTCTAACTGCGTAAGTGGGTTGTAAATTTCTGATAAAATAGTATTACTTACACTATACTTCCCATAAGTATTAGCCACAGTGTTATAAACGGGTACTGTTGGGTCGAAGTTTAAAGCGTTTGATATAACACTATTGATTGAATTTTCTGGAACACCTGCACTACGTATGTTTACGAAGCTGGTATTTACAGTGGCTTTTAATCGCTTGCTTAAATCAACATTTAAGTTTGCGGTAGCATTGTAGCGATTAAAATATGACTTATCGGCACCGCCCACAATACCGCCCTGACCAGTATAAGCACCGGATACAAAATAGGCCATATTATCACTTCCACCTCTAGCGGTTAAGCTGTGAGATGCAAGGCCTGCATTTTTGAAGATTTGATCTTGCCAATTGGTACCCACTCCTAAAGTGGATAGGTTAGGGAATAATATAGCACCGCCCGATGCTACGCTACCCTCATTCAACATGGCACCGTATTCAGAAGCATTTAGCACGCCAATAGTATTCAATACTTGTTGACTACCAAGGTTGCTACTATAATTTACTTCTGTTTTTTGATTTTTCTTTCCAGATTTAGTAGTAACTACAATTACACCATTCCCACCTTTCACCCCATAAATAGCGGTAGTGGCTGCGTCTTTCAACACGTTTACCGACTCTATATCGGCGGCATTAATTGAATTCAAATCGTCGAGACTTTGAATGGATCCATCAACCACCACAACCGGATCGGTACCGGTGTATGAAGGAATACCACGAATAAGCACCGTAGGTTTAGCACCCGGCGAACCGGTTGATACTACAGTTACCCCAGAGGCTCTACCCTGTAAAGCATCCTCAGCTCTAACTGGTTTTAGTCTTTCAATATCGGCACCTTTAACGGTAGATATTGCACCAGAAATCTTGGTAATTTTTTGGGTACCGTAACCTACTACTACCACCTCATTCATTAAGGTGTTTAGGTCTTCTAAACTTACTTGTATAGTTCCCGCTTGGTTAACTACATACTTGTAAGATTTAAAACCAGTGTAGGAAATACTTAAGGTACCTCCCTTGGTTACACCAATGGTGAAATTACCTTTGGCATCGGTTTGGGTTGCTTGAGCAGTTCCAACCGCACTTACGGTAGCACCTGCTAAAGGCTCGGCTGTTGACTTACTCTTTACTGTACCAGACACCTGAAGTGTTTGTGCAGCAGCTTGCTGAATAAAACAAGCCATAAGTAACCCAACACAGAACAATGTGAATTTGAATTTCATATTGAAATTGGTTTAGTTAATAAAATTTGGTTAGTAAAATTTATAATTGGTAGGGTAAATGTCAGCTATCCAACCACAACAAACAAAAAAATAACTACATCAATACTACATCAATAACTATAAATCATTCAATTTTAATAGATTTACAGCTTACACCACTACATCAATACATTTTAAATGCTTGCTCAAAGCATTAAATTTGAAAAATATGAAAAGAATTATTGTATTCCTGCTCCTGCCTTTTAGTTTAATGGGTCAAAACACAATTGGCTTGCCAGAAATTGTAAATCATACTAAACAAAGCTATGGCGCTGGTTTGCAAAATTGGGATATTAAACAAGATGAAACCGGCTTAATATATATGGCTAATAACGAGGGCTTATTAACCTACGATGGGAGTTACTGGCATCTATATCCCCTACCAAACAAAACTATTGTACGAGCAATAGCGCTGAAAGAGGAGAAGATTTTTGTGGGCGGGCAAGACGAGCTTGGCTATTTCAGCCCAACAGAGAATGGAACTTTGGCTTACCACAGCTTGGTATCGGCTTTACCAAGCAAGGTGCGATCTTTTGGAGATGTATGGGATATTGTAAGTATAAATAAACAAGTTTTTTTTAGAACCAGTGGGGCAATTTTTAAGCTGAGTGGAGAACGTATGAGTGTGTATACCCCAAATTCCGAATGGTCGTTTTTAGGTGTGAGCGAAGGCAAGATATATGCCCACGATTTCAAAACCGGGCTTAAAATTTTTGAAGATAACGCATGGGTACCCCTGCCGAATCAACAAAAATTGCCACCATCGGTAATTCCTACAGCCATTTTGCCCCTAAAAAACGGAAAATCTTTATTAAGTACCCTGAAGCATGGCCTGTATACGATTGATAAAAATGGTATAGCCAAACTACAAAAAAGCACGAATTCCCTTTTTGAAAATGAGCGCATTTACTCAGCTACTGCTATTGACGGAAAAAGTGTGGCACTGGCCACTACCAATGGCGGATTATATGTCATTAACCTCAATGGAGATATTATACAAGGCTTTTCTAAAAGAGAGGGTTTACAAACCAATAATATTTTAAGTGTATTTGCCGATAAGGAACATAATTTATGGCTAGGCTTAGATAATGGAATTGATTTTGTGGCATACAATAGCCCTATAAAGCAACTAAACCCATTGTTGCAAAATGCTTCGGGCTATACGGCTATGGTGTTTCAAAATAAATTTTGGTTGGGTACATCCAGTGGCTTGTATGCGGCTCCCTTACAAAACACTAGCGACCTTAGTTTTAGTAAGGGAGCATTTAGTTTGGTTGCAAATACCAAGGGGCAAACCTGGAGCTTATCAAAAATAAACGATCAATTGTTATTGGGGCACCACGAGGGTGCATTTATGATTAAAAATAATACGGCAATTTCTTTAGCAAATGGTAAGGGCTTTTGGAACTTTTTGGCGCAAAGCAGTACCATGCCCACTTCAGAAATTATTGCAGGAACGTATACTGGCTTAGTAAGCTTTAAAACACAGGGTAATACTCTTGTTAAAAAAGCCGATTTACTGGGTAATTTCAAAGAATCTTCACGTTTCGTTAGTATAGATGAGGGCGGGAATATCTGGGTATCGCATCCCTATCATGGTGTTTTTAAATTGGCCATACAAGCAAATAAGCCCGTATCTATAAGCAGGTATTCCGAAAAAGAAGGACTCAGTTCTAGTATGGATAACCAGGTTTTTAAAATAAATAACCAAATTTTGGTGGGTACCCAAAAGGGAGTTTATCAATATGAATCAAAAAACAATCGGTTTAAACCAGCACCTTTTTATCAGCAGCTTTTGGGTAAACAGAGCATTCGTTACCTAAAAGAAGATGGATTGGGGAATATTTGGTTTATACACGAAAAAACATTGGGTGTAATTGATGTTAGTGGAAAGCAGGCCAGGGTAATTTATCTCCCAGAACTTAGGGGTAAGCTGCTAAGCGGTTTCGAATATATTTATCCCTACAACATGCAAAATATATTTATTGCGGGCGAAAAGGGTGTATTCAATGTGAATTATGAAAAATACAAAGCCACACTCCCTAAACTACGTGTAAACATACGTTCTGTTAAAATTAGCGGACAAAAAGATAGTGTGCTCTTTGGTGGATATCGTACTGCTAAAATCCAAGACGACAATCCAAAAATGGATCATACTTGGAAAAGTATGCGTTTCGAATTCTCTGCCGCAGTTTTTGCAAGCTTGTCTACCTTAGAATACAGCTACCGATTAAAGGAATTAGATAAAACTTGGTCGGGATGGAGCCCACGTACCGAAAAAGAGTTTACTACACTACCAGCCGGTAGCTATACCTTTGAAGTAAAAGTTCGCAATAATTTAGGGAATGAATCGCCTATAGCCAGTTACCAGTTTGAAATAGTACCACCTTGGTATTTAACACTTTGGGTGAAATTGATTTATGCGGGTCTTTTTTTAATTGGCGTAGTATTTTTACGTGGCTGGTATAAACGTAAATTAAGATTACAACAAGCTAAGCATACAGATGAACAACAGAAACTTCTATACATACACGAGCTTGAACTCTCTAAAACGGAGAGTGAATTGGTAAACTTACGTAACGAGAAATTAGAAGCCGAAATAACCTTAATGAATACAGAGTTAGCCTCTGCAGCCATGCATTTGCTGAAAAAGGGTGAGGTGTTGGCTAAAAGTAAGGAAGAGCTGAGCAAGGTATTAAAAGTGGTTGACCAGCCAGAGGCCATTGGTGAGCTAAAGAAAATGTTGCGAAGCTTAAATGAAGATGAAAAGATGGACCAGGAATGGGAGAATTTTAGCAAAAATTTCGATAAGGTTCATAGCGACTTTTTAGTGGCTCTTAAAGAAAAACATCCTGCCATAACAGCCAATGAACTAAAATTATCGGCCTACTTACGCATGAATTTATCGACCAAAGAAATAGCTCAATTAACCAATATTTCGGTAAGAGGAGTAGAAATTAGCCGGTACAGGCTACGTAAAAAATTAGAAATACCAAGTGAACAAAATTTATTTGACTATTTAATGGGCTTTAAGCACTAGTAGGTTGTAGTCATATCTTCGGCTACACAAATTATATAGTCGGCCTTATTTTTGTTTTCTGAAAGCAGTTTGCCCAAGTCTTTTTGGCTCACAGTAGTTACCGTGGCCACCTTAAGCGTGGCTTGTGCTTGTTTCAAATACCAGCCAATTCCTTCGTAATTATCGGAATGGTAGCTGCCGTTATAGTGAATAAATAAATGGTCTGGCTTACGTGTTTTCAAGATGAAGTGAGCCATGGTAGCGTCTTTACTAGCTTGGGCTTTCACCATATTGATGGTTCCGTGGCCAGCCATCATGGTTAATATATTTTTATAGCCCGGTAAATCGGCATTAAAGCTAATGGGCAAAGGGGCAAACCACGATTTTTGTAACGTACTTAAAGAATCTAAAGCCTCAAAGCCACCTTTAGAAACCAAAGAAGCATACTTTCTGGGAATATTGGTGGCGGTAAAACTTAGTTTATTTTCTTTGGCAAAATCAACCAATGGGGCATAATCTGTGGTATAGTTTTTCCATAAACGAGCAGCAGAATCTAGGCCTTTTGCAGAAAGTTTACCAGCCAAATATTCATCTAACGCCGCTTGATTGTCTTGTTCAAACATTTCCGCTCCCAAATCTAGTTTCCGAGTTTTTGCACAATCTGTAGTAATACCCAATTCCATCCAATGGCTAATGGGATTGTTATGAAACTCTCCAATAAGCACCACATCTTGCTTGCTCAGTTGAGCAATCATCTTTGTATACGAAACCTTTTTACCTTGGGCATTATACAATACATAGGCTGGTTTTTGTTGGGCGCTAGCAAGTACTACACTAAAGCATGCCGCAATAAAGAAGAGTGTCTTTTTCATTAGGAATATGGTTTAAAACAAAAGCGCCTTTAGAGGCGCTTTTGTAAATGTTTTGTTATTTTTTCTGTGCTTCTTGCATCGGGTTGGTACCAGATGAGGCTCCGCGAATACTTTGTTGTTGTTTGTATAAATCGAAACGTGATGGTGTAAACCTACGTGGCCAAGAATTATTCACCTCATCAATATCGGCCGTTTCACGGTTTGGATCTAAACGAATAGATGCTACCTCTTTATCTTTTGCAAAAACTTTAGTTACTTTTTGTTCGTCTTTGCGCCAAATATAGGCCGGTATTTTATCCATTTCTTTGGTGCCATCGGTAAAGGTCCACTCAATAAGTAGTGGCATTACCAAGCCTCCTTTGTTTTCGAAATCAATTTCATAAAAATTACGTTTCTTGTCGTACACAGCTTTTTCGGCAGTAGTTAAAGTATTGTAAAATTTATCGTAGGCAGCTTTTGATGATGGAGTAATGGCATAGCGATCCCATTTATTATAAAAATCTAAAAGTGTAGTATCTGCCTCAACAGCAAAAGTAAGCCCAGCATCTTTGTTGCGTTTACGACTAATTACATAGGCTTCATGATCTGCTTTTTGCTTGTCATAAGTAAGTTCCACTTCCGGGTTTTTAGTATTCATACGGAAATAACGCACATCGTTAATGGCAATATCAACCGGGGTGGTTTCATAAAACCAGCCTCTCCAAAACCAATCTAAATCAACTGCTGAAGCATCTTCCATGGTACGGAAAAAATCGGCTGGTGTTGGATGACGGAAGGCCCAGCGTTGGGCATATTCTTTAAATGCATAATCAAATAATTCACGGCCCATTACCGTTTCACGCAAAATGTTTAGTGCTGTGGCTGGTTTAGCATAGGCATTGGGGCCAAAGCGGATGATGTTTTCAGAATTGGTCATAATTGGCTCTAACTCGTTTTTAGGGAGCTTCATATAATCAACAATTTTATGTGCCGGGCCACGACTAGATGGGTAATTGTTATCAAATTCTTGTTCGGTTAAATACTGAACAAAAGTGTTTAATCCCTCATCCATCCACGACCATTGGCGCTCATCCGAATTCACAATCATAGGAAAAAAGTTATGCCCCACCTCATGAATAATTACCCCAATCATGCCATATTTTATAGATTCTGAATAAGTTCCATCTTTTTCGGCACGACCGTAGTTGAAACAAATCATGGGATATTCCATACCACTAGCTGCTTCTACCGAAATAGCCACCGGATAAGTATACGGAATGGTGTATTTTGAATACGTTTTAATGGTATGTGCTACCACCTTGGTAGAGTATTTGCTATATAAAGGGTAAGCCTCCGGACCATAGTACGACATGGCCATTACTTTTCTACCCCCTTCTACTTGAGCAGGCATAGCATCCCACACCAATCTACGAGAAGATACAAAAGCAAAATCACGCACATTCTCGGCTACATACGTCCAGGTTTTTTTGGCTTTAGCTTTGCCTTTCATAGCTTGTTTAGCTTCCGCAAGTGTAATTACTTCTAGAGGTGCATTCGCATTTTGCGCTTGTTGCCAACGGCGATATTGTGCCGATGTAAGCACTTGGCTATAGTTTTGGCATTCGCCAGTAGCACCTACCACATGATCGGCCGGAACGGTAATATTTACCTTATAATCGCCGAAAGTTAAAGCAAACTCTCCCGAGCCCACAAATTGCTTGTTTTGCCATCCCTGAAAATCAGAATAAACTGCCATACGAGGATACCATTGTGCATTGGTGTATAGGTAATTCCCGTCTTCGGCAAAATATTCGTAGCCTCCACGGCCTCCACGTACCATGCGATCGGTAATGTTATACGACCACTCTACTTTATAGCGAAAACGTTCGCCAGGTTGTAAGATTTTAGGCAATTCTATACGCATCATGGTTTGGTTAATGGTATAGCGTAATGGAGTACCGTTTTCGGTAGTAATTTTTGCAATTTTCACCCCAGCATCTTCGGTAAAACCAGCAATGGCTTGCAATTCGCTTGCGCTCATTTGCTCACGCATTTTACTACCATTAAACAGTTGTTTATCGCTTTTAGCTTGATGTTCGTTTTCATCTAACTGCATCCACAAATACGTAAGTGGATCTGGCGATTGGTTGAAATACGTAACGGTTTCTGCACCAATGATGCGTTGTTTTACATCATCAATTTCTACGTTAATTTCGTAATCGGCTTTTTGCTGCCAATACTTGGGGCCGGGTGCACCCGAAGCCGAACGGTACATATTTGGCGTTTGAAGCATGGTGCCCAATTGCTCAAACTTGTTCCCGTGGTTAGAGCCGGGGTTGTTTAAATTTTGTGCCAGTGCTACGCTTGAAGTAAGCATAAAAAGGCAAAATAGGTTCAGCGGTTTTTTCATGTTTATGATAGGATTGTGGGTAATCGTTCTAAAGTTAATAATAGTGCTATACCAAATATAGCAGAAGATAAGAATAGTACCCAATCTCTACGTAAAATTTGTAGCGATTTGAGTGCCACTTGGGCTAGCAGTAAGAATATGCCAACCACAATAAGTTGGCCAGCCTCTAAACCTATATTGAAAGCGAAGAGTTGGCCAATAATAGAATCGTGTGTGCCTAATAGGCTTTTCAAATAGGCAGAAAAGCCCAGGCCATGTATCAATCCAAAAATGAGGGTAATTAAATACGTAGCTGGGCCGGTTTGGTTGGTGGGTTTAAATAAATTAAGCAAGCAGGTACTTAAAATGGTAATGGGAATTAAAAATTCAATCCATTGCGGAGAAATAAAAACGTAGTTCAATACACTCAAGGCCAAGGTAAGGCTATGCCCTATGGTAAATGCGGTAACCATGCCCAATACTTTGCGCCAATCTGCCAGCAGGTAGGTGGCACACATGGCGGCAACAAACAACATATGGTCGTAACCACGCCAGTCTAAAATATGTTGCCAGCCCAACTCCAGATATAAAGCAAAATCTTGCATTAAATTCTTTTTAGTAATTTGGCTATTAAAGTAGGGTTTTTGCCCTTTTATACCAAACACGTACCCATGATGTTACATATTTTTAGCCTGCTGCTTGCTATACTACACCCCTATTACGTAAGTGTAACCGAAATTAAACACAATGCCAAGGCACAAAGCATAGAAGTAAGCTGCCGCATGTTTAGCGATGATGCAGAGACTGCACTAAAAAAAATAAGTGCTGACCGGGTGGATATTTTGAATCCTAAAAGTAAGTCGCAAATAGACTTATTGATTAGTAAGTACGTCCCTCAGCATGTAAAAATATCGGTAAATGGCAAGCCCCTTGTATTGCAGTATATAGGTTACGAATTAGAAAGTGAAGCCATTTGGTGTTATTTTGAAGCTAAAAACGTGCGCTCTGTAAAACGCATTTCGGTAACCAACAATTTGCTGTACGCCGAGCATGCCGAACAAATTAACATGATGCACGTAACCGTAAACGGCGAACGTAAAAGTACGAAGCTAGATAATCCGCAAAGTTCGGCAGCGTTTAGTTTCTAAAGCTAGACACCAAAAAACCAGCTGGCAACAAATACGGCTGTAAATACGCAAATCAGGTCTACCAATAACATAGCCCCTAAGGTATAGCGGGTATTTTTCACATTTATAGAACCGAAATAAACAGCTACCACATAAAACGTGGTTTCGGCACTACACTGAAAAATACAAGAAAGACGCCCGGTAAAAGAATCGGGGCCGTAGGTATTCATAGAATCGAGCAAAAAGCCTCTCGAGCCACCCGAACTAAACGGACGCAAGAGTGCAACTGGTAGCGAATTGGTAATATCTTGGCTCACACCTACTTTGGAAAAAAGGCTGCTCAGGCCTGAGCTTATTAATTCGAACAAGCCACTATTTCTAAATAATGAAATAGCTACTAACATGCCCAATACATAAGGGAAGATTCTAACTCCGGTGTTTAAGCCATCTTTAGCTCCTGTTACAAAAGAATCGAAAATGGTGGTGCTGCTTTGAGTAAATTTTTTCTCGTTGATAACCGAGTACACCATAATAAATAAAATGATGCCGAACAAAATGATACTCGACAGGTTGGTGGTAAACAGGGTTTTGCTAATAAAATCGAGCTGATTGATATAAAAAAGTAAGCCGACTATGGCAGAAATAGCCACCATAATAGTCAGTATAAGCACTTTACTAAAAAAATTGATACGTTGTTTAAAACCCACAAGCAATAAGGCAGCTAAGGTGCCTACAAAAGAGGTAATAATACAGGGTATCATTACGTCGGCTGGGTTTTCTGCATTTGCCGCAGCTCTATACCCAATAAT
>ENA-OUVC01000741-OUVC01000741.1-marine-metagenome-genome-assembly--contig:-NODE-741-length-20601-cov-2.981583_pt1 | contig 20601 bp, 15 predicted proteins | sample MGYA00248622_ERZ508571 | MGnify/ENA primary metagenome ERZ508571 (study PRJEB26236, sample SAMN06267175) | marine metagenome | isolation source: Columbia River Estuary | place: USA:Columbia River Estuary... | reverse complement strand
AAGAACAAAAGATGGGCATTCGCGGTTCCGACACGCATTCGTTGATGTTCACGGACGTTAAGGTCCCCAAAGAAAACCGCATTGGCGAAGACGGATTTGGTTTCAAGTTTGCCATGAAGACGTTGTCTGGCGGCCGAATTGGCATTGCCGCACAAGCCTTGGGCATTGCGGCAGGTGCCTTGGAATTGGCCACCAAATACGCTCAGCAGCGCCGCGCTTTTGGCAAAATCATTGCAGACCACCAAGCCATTGCCTTCAAATTGGCGGACATGGCCACCCGTGTAGAGGCTGCGCGTCTGTTGGTGTACAAGAGCGCTTGGTTGAAAGACCAAGGTTTGCCTTTTGACAAGGAGAGCGCCATGGCCAAGCTGTACGCTTCCGAAACCGCCATGTGGGTTGCCACGCAAGCGGTTCAGGTGCACGGCGGATACGGCTACGTAAAAGAGTACCACGTGGAGCGCCTCATGCGCGACGCCAAAATCACGGAGATTTACGAGGGCACCTCAGAAATTCAGCGCGTGGTCATCTCCCGTGCGCACCTGCAGGAGAACGCCATCAACTCCTAACTCCTGAAATAGTGCCGGCCTGCGGGCCGGAACGAAAAGGGGCGGCCTCGCAGAGGCCGCCGCCCCTTTTCGTTGGTGCGCGAGCACTGTTGCCGTTACCGGGTCCAGTTTCCGGTGGTGAAATCCGTGGAACCTCCGTCGTTGATGTTGAGGGTGTAGGTTACGCGGTCCGTCAGGATGGAGTAGGAGCCGGAGCCACTCAACGTCAGGCCGTTGACGGTTTGTTCCGGGACCGTGAGCGTGGTACCGTTCACCGTGCCGACGGCCGTGAAATTCAGCCCTTGGTTGTACAGGCCGGAGAGCGTAACGCCGTCCGGTTCGGCACCCAAGTCAACCTCCACGGTGTACACTTGAGGGGCCAAGTCGCCGGCCTGCTCGTTGCACGTCCAGGTACCCGCCCAGTAATCCGTACGGGGGTCTACAGAGACTTCGGGTTCGCAAGCCACCAACAGGAAGGCGGTGGCCGCAAGGAGGGAGGACCAGCGTGCGGTCCGTTTGGCAAATAGGCGCATGAGCTCGACGGGTGTTGCTTATTTTTTTGGGGTGGACTTTTTGGGCTCCGGACGGTCCATTTTGTTCAAGACGTCGGCCAATTCTTGGGTGACGTCCAGCTTGTCGGAACCGTAGAGTACGTTGGTTTCGTAGACCATAACCAAGTCGTATCCTTTTTCTTTTGCCAATTGTTTCAGAGCGACGTCCATTTGGTCCTTGATCTGCGTGTTCAAACCGGACTCCTTTTCAGCCAGTTCTCCGGTTCGCTGCTGCTCCATTTGGCTATAGCCCATTTGGATGCGTTGGAAATCTGCCTGGGCGCGTTGCAATTGGATGGGGCTCAATGAAGGAGCGGCCTTCTCCAGGATGCTGTACTCTGTTTGCAAGTTTTGTTGGGCCCGAACCAGTTCGGCTTCCACTTTTTTGGCTTCCAATTCAAACTTTTCCGTCAATTCGCGGTGGTAGTCGTACAGTTGGGTCAAAGAATCCGCACGAACGTAGGCAATTTTTAGGCCGTCGGTTCCGCCGGTGGGCGTGGATTCGGAGGAAGTGCAGGAGGCGGCAAGTACCAGGGTGGCTGCGGCCAAAGAAGTAAAGATCAGTCTCATGAGGGTGAAGTTACGGAGTTGAGGGCTTTGCGCACCAAGGATTCGTCTGCAATTTGCGGCACGGTGACTTTCAACCGCGGAGTGCGTACCAACTCGCGCCCAATGGCAATGAGCGCTTCCGGGTTGCGGGCCCAGGCTCGGCGGGCAATGCCGTTGTTGACGTCGAAGAAGAGCATGGTTTCCAGTTTGCGGTCTGATTCTTCGGTGCCATCCAAAACCAGGCCAAAGCCGCCGTTGATGACCTCGCCCCAGCCCACGCCGCCGCCGTTGTGCAAGCTGACCCACGTGGCGCCGCGGAAGGAGTCCCCAATGGCGTTGTGCACGGCCATGTCCGCGGTGAAGCGCGAACCGTCGTAGATGTTGGAGGTTTCGCGGTACGGAGAGTCCGTGCCGGAGACGTCGTGGTGGTCCCGTCCCAAGATCACCGTGCCCAATTCGCCGCGGGCAATGGCGTCGTTGAAGGCGCGCGCTAGGGCAATGCGCCCCACGCTGTCTGCGTAGAGGATGCGCGCTTGCGAGCCCACCACCAAGCGGTTTTCCTCCGCTTGTTCAATCCAGCGCAGGTTGTCTTCCATTTGCAGGCGGATGTCGTCCGGAGCCGACGCCGCCAGGGTGCGGAGAACTGCTGCGGCAATGCGGTCTGTTTTGCGCAAGTCGTCCGGATTTCCCGTGGCGCATACCCACCGAAACGGTCCAAATCCGTAGTCAAAACACATAGGGCCCAGGATGTCTTGCACGTAGCTGGGGTAGGAGAAGTCCAGGCCGTTTTCTGCCATGACGTCTGCGCCTGCCCGGCTGGATTCCAGCAAAAAGGCGTTGCCGTAGTCAAAAAAGTACATGCCGCGGGCGTGCAGGGTGTTCACGGCCGCCACGTGCCGGCGCAGCGTGGCCTGCACCTCCGAGCGGAATCGTTCCGGGTCCGACGCCATCAATACGTTGGCTTCGTCGTAGGTAAAGCCCTGCGGGTAGTAGCCGCCCGCCCACGGGTTGTGCAAGGAGGTTTGGTCCGATCCCAGGTCCACGTGCACGTTGCGCTCCACCAGTTTTTCCCACAAGTCCACGGTGTTTCCCACAAAGGCAATGGAGGTATTTCCGCGCACCGCCTGTGCTTCCAAAGCTAAATCCAAGGCTTCGTCTGCCGTGTACACCAAGCGATCCACCCAGCCTTGGGCGTGCCGTTTCTCCGCTGCGGCCGCGTTGATTTCTGCGGAAATGCTCACCAAACCGGCAATTTTAGCGGCCTTGGGTTGTGCGCCGCTCATGCCGCCCAAGCCGGCCGTCACAAACAACTTGCCTTCCAGAGGGCCCTTGGTGAATTTTCGGGCGGCGTTCATCACCGTGATGGTGGTGCCGTGCACAATGCCTTGCGGCCCAATGTACATGTAGCTGCCGGCCGTCATTTGTCCGTACTGCGAAACGCCCAGGGCATTGAAACGCTCCAAATCGTCCGGTTTGGAGTAGTTGGGAATCACCATGCCGTTGGTCACCACCACGCGCGGTGCCCACGTGCCAGACGGGAAAACGCCTTGCGGGTGGCCGCTGTGCAGGTGGAGGGTTTCGTCGTCCCGCAACTGGGTGAGGTACTGCACGGTGAGGCGGTACTGGGCCCAGTTTTGGAAGACGGCGCCGTTGCCGCCGTAGGTAATGAGTTCGTGGGGGTGCTGCGCCACAGCCGGGTCCAGGTTGTTTTGGATCATCAGCAGGATGGAAGCCGCTTGGCGGCTCGCGGCGGGGTACTGGTCTACCGGACGTGCATACATCGCGTAGGTGGGGCGGTAGCGGTACAGGTAGATTCGGCCGTATTCGTGCAATTCCCGCGCGCATTCCTCCGCCATCGCGGCGTGGTGCGCCTCCGGGATGTAGCGCAACGCATTCCGAACGGCGAGGACTTTTTCGTCCGGCGTCAGGAGGTCCTTGCGCTTGGGCGCGTGGGACACGTTGGGGTCCCAACCCGGATGTTCGGGGAGAAAGTCCGGAATACCGGCGCGCAATTCGTCTTGAAACGTCATGTTTGGGTGCATTAGGATCCGGTGGTGGGTTTGCCAAACGGATGGAGAACTCTACCCGTGCCTTTGTCAAACCCATACGGACAGTGCCGGCAGCCGCTTTGGCAGCAGTGACCGCGCTTTCGGTGGTACGCTTCCGTGAAGACCAGGTAGCCTTCCGGAGTGCGGTAAAAATCTTCCGGGTCCAGGTTTTTCATTTTGGCAAGGGTTTTGCAAAGGTCGGGAAAGAATGATATTTGCAGCATGAGGCCATCGGGAATTATTTGCTCGACGGTGCTGGTTTTCAGCGCTGGGTTGGGGACGTTGCGGGCGCAGCCGTCTGTGGCGCAACGCATTCAGTACATTGAGGAACACGCGCCCTTGGCGGTGGAGGAAATGCGTTTGTATGGAATCCCCGCAAGCATCACGTTGGCTCAAGGCATTCTGGAGTCCGCAGATGGAAAAAGCAAGTTGGCGCGGGAAGGCAAAAACCACTTTGGCATCAAGTGCCACCAGGGGTGGTCCGGGCCGTCCCTGACGCTGCACGACGACCGTCCGGACGAGTGTTTTCGGGTGTACGGAAGCGTGCAAGAGAGTTTCCGGGACCACAGTTTGTTTCTGAAGACGCGCAGCCGCTACGCCGAGTTGTTCTCCTTGCCGACGGACGATTACCGCGCGTGGGCCGCCGGGTTGAAGAAAGCCGGGTACGCCACGGCTCCGGACTACGCGGACCTTCTCATACGTTTGATTGAGCAGAACGATTTGGACCAGTACGACCGACAAGCGCCCGCAGCCGCTCTGGCCCGACGCGACCGCAAAAAAGCAGCCCTAGCCTCCGGATTGCTGCAAAACGGTTTGCCGGTGTACTACGCGCAAAAGGGACAAACCTGGGACGAAATTTCCCGCGAAACGGGCCTGAGTACGTCCTCTTTGCTGAAAAAGAACGACGCCCTTACCTACACGCCCGTAGTGGACGGAATGCCGATTTACCTGAAGTCAAAAAAAGCCCGCACCCCCAAGGACCTCCCGTACCACACCGCAGTTTTGGGCGACACCCCGTGGACCATTGCCCAGCGCTACGGCATCCGCGTCAACTCCTTGTATGCGCTCAACAACTGGGAAGCCGGCGAGCAACCCAACCCCGGAGACCGGGTGGTGCTGCGGTGAAAGGTGTGCAGCCTGAGTAATTTATTGGGTTAGCATCCCCCTGAGGGGAATCGAACCGGCACGAACACTCGCTTAGGAAATTCTTGTGGTAAAGTTTGGGTGCTAAAATACAGAGATCTATATTTTTTTGGACTGCATGAAAATGGTACAATCGCTTACCGTTTGTAGTTTTTGCGCAAGGATCAAAAAAAATCAAATCGCGATGAACAAGATTGACGTTAATGTGTTTATTTAGAGGTATTTCCGAAAAAAAAAAATCATGAAAAGCGCCAAACTCTTCCTTTTTGCATTCCTTTTTGGCTTAAATAGCCTATTCGCTCAGAATTTGGACTTTTTTCCAGGTTACGTCCATCAGGACACGTGGCAATCACTTAGTGGGGATTCCGTTGTCTTGAATCAAGGATTTGACAATCAAGTGATTGGGCCTATTTCCATTCCCAACTTCACGATGGGTGGAGCATCGTACAACGAGCTATTCATCAGCTCTAATGGCTTCATTACCCTTGGTCAGGCTGCCTTGAACAATGAGTACAGTCCGATTACCAATGGAATTTTGGCACCAGTCATTGCACCATTTGCAGCAAACCTCGCGGGAAATGCCACATCCAATTCGACAGTCAGCTACAAGTTATCAACCTCTCTTCAGTCGAGCTTGGAGGTGCAATGGAGCAACGTTCACCGGGTGGGTCATCCGAATGAGTTGTTCTCCTTCAAGGTGAACATTGACTTTGGTACTTGGTGGAATTTTATAGGTTTCCAATACGGTGACTTCCAAAATATTGCTGCCGCGCAAAGTGCTGTCCAAGTAGGATTGCGCGTTGGAAGTGGTACTGCACCAAATCTCTTTTCAAGTCGTGAAATCAATCCAATCGACGGCTGGTTCCCCGATGTGGTGGCAGTAAATTCCTCGGCAGCTATGTTTTTTCCGGCTACAAATACCACGAATCCTATTCCCCCGAGCGGGCTTAAATACCAGTGGTTTCAATCCGTTAATGCGAATACAACTTCTACCAGCAACACGTTTTGCGATACCACAGGTAATCTTGTAGTCTATTCGAACTACGATGGAGGTGTCCTTAACATTAACTGTGACGAAAATATTCCAGACCTGAAAATTGGAGTGTGCACCTATGAACCTGTTCAAGTAAACATCAGTGGCCCATATGCCTCCAACGTTACTGAAGTTCTCTACTCGGGATTCAACAGCAACCAGAACAATGTTCATTGCGGTACAATCACCCCATCCACGACCACGATTAACGGAGTTAGTTCATCGATCGCTCAAGTCTTAACCATGCCCGCCATTGGTTATTATCCGATTCATGCTTTTGGACAGGCTTATCAGTCGGGAATTATGGTTGGTGCTTCGGGCCAATGCGACACCCTTTATCCCCACGGAGGTGGAAATACTGCCGATGAGATTGTTGGCCACTTCCTGGACACACTTGGCGGAACACTTCGTTTTCACCACACGCAGTATGGTTGCTGGTTAGGCCAAACACTTAATCTGTCCGACGGTGGCACCTGCTGCATCGGTGAACAAGTAGTTACCAATGTTCCTGGAGTTGGTTCGTCCGCTAATTCAAATCCCGGACAAAGTGGTGGAACATCTTCTACTATCACTCCATCGAATTCGACCAGAAGTATTTCTTTATTCCCAAACCCCGCAATCGACTATGTCGAAGTTCAAATGTCTGATGAGGGTTTAAAAGTGGTTCGGTTCACCAACATTCTAGGCAGATTAGAGTGGGTTACCACTACCTCAGACCAATCCGTGACCATTCCAATGCAAAACCTTCCTTCAGGACTTTATTTTGTTGAGGTTCAATCCGAAGACGGACGCGCTAGCCAGTTCGTAGTGAAGCGATAAACGATCGATCCGATTGTGAGAAGAAAGGGAGCACATGGTGCTCCCTTTCTTTTTTGGATTCAATGCAGTTGAAAGCCTGCTCCATTTATTTCCCCTCCTCCAGCGCGCCGGCCCAGACGGTGAATTGGAGTTCGTCGGGGGTGTGTTCTACCCACTGCACCCACAGCGGGAGGGCGGAGTCGTTGGGCCGACGTAGGCCAAAAGAGTGGCACTTTTGGGGGGCGTCGTCGAACGGAATTTGCGGAGCACGGAGGGCCTGGGCTAGGATGCGCAATTCTTCCTCGCTGGAGGCCCATACGGTGGCGGTGGGGGTGGCGCGCACGAGCGCTGAGGGCGCAGCCATCACCCACCGGTTGCCGTATTCCCTTTGGTTCCAAGCGGTGGTGGAGTCCGGAGCGCTCAACAGCCATCCGCGCACGGGAAGGCCTTGGTGGATGCCGTGGACCTGGCCCCACCAGTACCCCGATTCCCGTCCGGGAAGGGGTCTGCTGCGACCGAGCATGCGAACCGAATCCGGGGATCCGTCGACGGCTTCCAGTTGCACGCGGGTCCATTCCGGGGCCAACCACAGCGTCCAGGGCAAACGTCCCGGAGCGGGCAGGGTTTGGCCTCGGTCCAGCCGATCCCAGTTGTGTGTGGCGGTTGCGCGCCAGCCCACCCATGGGGTGCGCAGCGAATCCAAACGGGTCAATTCCATCGGTCCATTCGGTTTGCCGGTACCTATAGTGTTATCGGGCAGGAGGGAAAATCCTTGGTCGTAGTCCCACCAAGCGTTTGCCAAAGGAGGTGCGTCCTCGGGCTGTTCCACGTCTAACTGCCGGAAGGCCTCGTCGATCAAGGTTTCGTGCGCGGACAGCGCCACCAAGTCGTTTTTCTCCCCCAAATACAAGGGTATTTCGTCGGTGCCCAGGTTCCACACCGTTCCGCCCGCGTAGGCCTTGCTGGTGGGTTGCGCTCCCGGGCGGGAAGAACTTTTGGTGCGCCAGGCATCAAAATCCCGACGGTCCCCCAGCCAAAGCCACCCGGTGCCCTGAGCTCCCGTTCGGTGCCACACCAACCGACCTTGGGCGTCGGTTTGGGCGGAGTCCAGCCACGTGGCGGCCAAGGAATTGGAGGCGTCCGCGCGCTGCCAACGGCGCCAGGCGGCGGATTGGTTGCGCTCTTGGTGCATTTCTTGGTCCCAAGGCAGGGCCAGCAGACTCTGTGCCGGAACGGCGCGTTCGTAGGGAGTAGTTGGGCTGTTGGATGCGCAGCCGAAGAGGGCCAACGCCAGCAAAAGTGCGGCAAATAGCTTCAATTGAACTGGTTTCCACCGGAAGGTTTTGCGGTGGTGGGTACTTTCTCCGTGGGCTTCCAGGGCCTTGCGGTGGGCCTCCGTGGGGTAGCCCTTGTTGACGTTCCATTCGTAGGCGGGAAACTGTTCGTGGGCGTATACCATGAGGGCGTCGCGGTGGGTTTTGGCAAAGATGCTGGCGGCGGAAATGCAGGCAAAACGCGCATCTCCCTTCACTTCGCACCGATGCGGGATGCCGGGATAGGGGGCAAACCGATTGCCGTCCACCAGCAGGTCTGTGGGCGCGGGGTGGAGTTGGGCTACGGCGCGGTGCATAGCTAAATAGGTGGCGCGCAGGATGTTGCGATCGTCAATTTCTTCCGGGGAGGCGGTGCCGATGGCCCACGAACCGGGGGGGAGTTCCGCTTCCAGGCGCGCCCGCAGGCGGGCGCGCTGGGCAGCGCTCAGTTTTTTGGAGTCCGTCAGTCCTTCCAAGGCGTAGCCCGGAGGAAGCACCACGGCAGCGGCCACCACGGGGCCTGCCAAGCAGCCGCGTCCGGCTTCGTCAACTCCGGCTTGCCGCACGGCTCAAGACGTTGAAGACGGTTTCCGCGGAGCGGTCCCAAGAAAAGTCTGCCGCGCGGCGCAAGCCGCGCTCCACCAAGGATTGACGCTCAGAAAGAGGGAGGGCCGCCATGCGCTCCAGGGCGTTCGCCCAAGCGGTTGCGGAATGGGGATCCACCAGCCAGCCGGCGTCGCCCACAATTTCCGGCATGCAGGAGGCGGAGCTGCTGATGACGGGCGTTCCGGCTTGGAACGCCTCCACCAAAGGAATGCCAAAACCCTCAAAGAAACTGGGGAAACACAAGGCTTCCGCCGCGCCCAGCAAAGATTGCAGGGCGTCGGATTTGGCCCTACCCGGAAACACCACGGAAGACCGGTGCTGGGTGTTTTTCAGGGCCTTGTCAAAGGCGGGGTCCGCGTGCAGGGAGTCCCCCACCAGCACCAATTCGTGGTTGGAACCGGTCTTTTCTTTGAACAGATCAAAAGCCTCCAGCAGCAGGGCCAGATTTTTCCGGGGGGTGAAAGAGCCCACCGCCAAGAAATACGGCCGGCCGTTGGTCCAGCGGGCGCGTGCGGAATGCGCTTTTTCCGGAGACATGGGGGCAAAGGCGCGCTGCGGCGCGTTGTACGCGGTGTGGAGTTGGGATAGCGGATAACCGTAGGTCCGGTGGACGTCGGCCCGCGTGGTTTCGCTCACGGTCAAGAGGGCGTCGGCCTGACGAACGCTGCTGCGGTACATCCATCGGTAGTAGGCGCCCAACACCCGTCCCAAATCCTGCGGACGGTGCACAAAACCCAGGTCGTGCACGGTGCCCACCAGGGGCACGGATCCGCGCAGGGGCAGCATGCCGTCTGGAGACCAGTAGGCGTCCGGCAGGATGCGGTTTAAGGCGGCGGGAACCGCCGCGCGGTTCCACAGGTGCCACAGGGTCCAGTGGCGTGCTGGGGGCGGCAGCACGTGCACGGTAGCGTTGGCGAGGAAATCCCACGAGGCGGAGGACGGTCGGTCCACCAAAACGTGCCATTCCACTTCCGGATGCTGCGCCGTCAAGCGCTCCAGCAACGCACGCGTGTACCAACCGGTTCCGTCCAATCCGGAGGTCAAGAGCCAACGCCCGTTGACGGCAATGCGAAGTCTGCGGTTCATCCATTCAAAAGTAAGACCTTTGCACCGATGGCGAAACGGAAAATCCCCCCGCATTGGGAGCGTTTGTTGCGCGGGAGTGCTTTGGTGCTCGCGGTCAAAGTGCTGGGGGCCCTCTCCGGTTACGCCTTCGTGTTCCTTTTGGTACGCGAATACGGCAAAGAAGGCTACGGTTCGTTTGAGTTGGCCTTCACTATTCTTTCCTTGGCCAGCGCCCTCAACCGCTGGGGTTGGGATGGGATTGTGGTGCGGGAAGTTTTGGCCCGAAAAGGCAAGAAAAAGAAGCAGAATGCGGTGGTGACCGCGGCGTTTTCGTTTGTTTTTGCCACCGGCTTGCTGCTCAGCGCCGCGCTGTACTGGGGCGCCCCGTTGTTGGGCAAACTGTTTCATTCCGAACAACTTCCCCTGCATTTGTCCGTAGTTGCCGTCCTCCTGATTCCGTGGGGCTGGTTTCAGTTGCGGTCCGACGTCTTTCGCGCCAAGAATAATCTGCTGGCCTACGGCCTGTGGCAGTACGGCTCCCTCACGCTGTTGGCCTCCATCCTCTTGTTTCTGGTGCCGGTAGACGCCTACGGTTTTTCCCCAGTGACCTTATTGCTGTTGGTTTTGTTGCCGTTTTTAGCGTGGAACCTTTGGAAGTTGCGCGCTCCGGCGGCGTCCGTATCCCTGCAGGAACAACGTGCGGAGTGGAAACAGGCCTTGCCCGGCGCCACCTCCATGCTGGTCAGCAGTTTGCTGTACCTGGTGTTGATGTGGTCGGACACCCTCATGCTGGGGTATTTTTTGGACGAAAGTGCCGTCGGGCTTTACCGCGTTGCCTTTAAGGTGGCCACGCTCATTGTGTTTGCGCAATTTGCCGTTAATGCCCAAGCGGCGCCCGACATCGCCCGGTATTGGGCGCAAGGGAACAAGGAATTGCTGCAAAATGCCGTTCGACGCATTGCCTGGATCAATACGGTAGTGGCCGTTCCCTCCTTTTTGGTTTTGGTGGCGGCCGCCCCGTGGTTTTTGGGCTTTTTTGGAGCGGACTTTGCCGCGCAGGCCGGCACCCTCCGGTGGCTGGCGCTGGGTCAATTGACCAACGCGCTGTGCGGTCCGGTGATGTACCTGCTCAACATGACCGGTCACGAGAAGTCGGCCCGAAACACCATGGCCGTGGGGGTGGTGGTGAACCTCGTCGGAAATGCCGTGTTGATTCCCACCGTGGGCATTGCCGGGGCGGCGATTGCCACGAGTTTTACCATGGCGCTCTGGAACGGCTGGGCCATGGTGGCGGTGTACCGCAAAACCGGCATACGAACGTTTCTCTTTTGGCGTTGATAGGGGCATGATAGCGGCTCCTGATTTTGCCCTCATTGGCGCGGCGAAGGCCGGCACCACGCAATTGGCGGGGTGGTTGGCGCAGCACCCCGGCCTCTATTTGAGCCCGGTGAAGGAACCGCATTTTTTTGGTCGGGAGTTTGACCCCGCCCAGTTCTCAGACCCCTACCGACGCCAGCATCCCCCTTTGTCCGCAGACTATTTTTCCCAGCTGCCTCTGGCCCCCGTTCACTTGGCTTTTGTGCGCGACTCCGCTCAGTACACCCAGCTGTTTGCTTCCGCTGAACCCCACCAATTGCGGGGCGAGTGCAGCACGGGCTATTTGTTTTCCACCACCGCCGCTGCGGAATGGTCCGCCGTTCGGCCCGACGCCCGCGCGGTGGCCCTTTTGCGGGATCCGCGGGACCGAGCCCTGTCGCACTACAGCATGGCACTTCGCTACGGCTACGTGCAGGGGTCTTTTGCGGAGGAGTGGGCGGCCGACGCCCGACGCTCGCCCAAGGGGTGGGGGCGTTCCGAGAATTTTTTTGAATTGGGTTGCTACGCCGACGCCGTGGAGCGGTGGTGGTCTGCCTTAGGCCCTGACCAACTGTTGCTGGTGGATTTTGCCGACCTCCGCGATTTCCCCCTAGAAACGTACAACCGAATCCTCCTCCATTTGGGGGTGGTCCCGGTGGACGCCGTTCCGGAAGCGGAGCAGTTTTCGGCGCGCACCCCGCGGTTTCCGCGGGTGAACCGCTGGCTGCACGCCAGCGGTACGGCGCACGCGGCACGCCGCCTGTTCCCAAGCGCCTGGTTCCGTGCCCTGAAAAACAAGTGGCTGGCCCCGGGCAAGCCCACCTTGCCGGCGGACGTGCGCGCGGCGCTGCGCGCCGCCTACCTCCCAGACCAGCAGCGCCTGCAGGCGCTGCTGGCAGAAAAAGGCCTCCGACTCCGGTCCGTAGACGCCTTTCTGGCGGAAAACGAATAATCCCCACCGCACGCGGAACCTCACCCCGCGCAAATGCGTAAATTTGTGCCCGTTATGGAATACAACTCCACCTTTCTGCTTCAGTTTTTGTACCAATGGCGCAAGCCTTTGCTCGCGTTGCCGCTGGTAGCCGGGCTGTTGGGCGCCGTCGCCTCCAGCTCCTATTTCATCAAGCCCCGGTACAAGAGCTCCGTCATCGTTTTCCCGGCCACAACCAACTCCGTCTCCAAAGTTTTGCTCCCGCAAACCAGCTTTTCCGAAGACGACATGCTGGCTTTTGGCGCTGAAGAACAGGCGGAACAGCTCATTCAAATCCTAAATTCCGACGAGATTTTTGACACCATTGCCGTCAAATTTAAGTTGTTGAAGCACTACGACATCGACTCCAACGGGAAGTACAAGATGACCTACCTGCGCGAGGAATTCAACGACAAAATTTCCTTCCAGCGCACCCAGTTCATGTCTGTTGAAATTCAGGTTTTGGACACGGACCCCAAAATGGCGGCGGACATCGCCAACGAGATTGTGGACATGCTGGACCGCGTCAAATCCCGCATTCAGCGCAACCGTGCCGGGTTCGGCTTCAAAATCGTCAAAGGCGAATACGACAAGGTTCGGGACGACGTTTTGGAAATGGACGCGGAACTGCGCAATTTGCGCAAAAAAGGCGTGCACGATTACGAGCAACAAAGTGCCGTAATTTCCGAGCAGTTGGCCACCGCCATTTTGGAAGAAAAAGACAAAAAAATTGTTCGCGAATTGCAGAACATGTTAGACACCCTGGCGCGCTACGGCGGTCGGTACGTGGCCCTGCGGGACGAACTTTATCTGCTGAAGCAAGAGGAGGTAAAAATCCGCACGAAATTGGATCAAGCGCGCGTGGACGCGGAGCAGTCCATGCCCGCCACCTTCCGCGTTACCAAGGCCATCCCCGCCGAGCGTAAAACCTACCCCGTTCGGTGGTTGATTGTGGCAATCTCCATGTTTTCCGCCTTTGTGGGCACCATGCTCTTCATTTTGGTGGCCAACGCCATTAAAGACCTCCGCCTGAAAGAAGCGTGAACGCACCGCTTCCTCCGCGTTGGGTTTGGGCCGTGGGCTTGGCCCTGGGGCTGTTTCTTGCTGCTGCGGTAGCTTGGGAACAGTACGCCCTGCTGGCCGTGCCGGTAGTCCTGGCGGTGGTTTGGTTTGCTTTTGTTCGGCTGGACTGGTTGGTTTTGGCCGTGGTGGCCATGACTCCCCTGAGCGTCACCCTGCAGGACCGCGGGTTCAACGTTGGCCTCAGCTTGCCCACGGAACCCTTGCTGTTTGGCATCACACTCCTTTTGTTTTTCCGACTCATCATGACCGGCCGAATCAATCGGGAAGTTGCGAAACACCCGGTTTCTTTGGCCATCTACTTTTACTTGGGCTGGATGTTGCTCACGTCCATCACCAGCTCCATGCCGTTGGTCAGCATCAAGCACTGGGTAGCCCGCGTTTGGTTTGTGGTGCCCTATTTCTTTTTGTTGGTGCACGTTTTTCAAAGGAAATCCTACCGGGAACTCTTTTTTTGGTTGTACTTGATTCCGCTGGCCGTTGCCGTGGCCTACACCTTGAGCGTTCACGCTCAGTACGACTTCAGCAAGCAAACCTCCACGTGGGTCATGTTCCCCTTCTTTAAGGAACACACCGTGTACGGAGCCGCTTTGGCCCTCTACATTCCTGCCGCGCTTTATTTTGCCTTGCGCAAACAGTCTCTGCTCAGCCGCATGGGTACGGGCTTCCTGTTCTCGCTCCTGGTTGTGGGATTGGTCTATTCCTTCACGCGGGCGGCGTGGTTGAGTTTGGTGGCCGCTTCGGGAATTTTCCTCATCCACCGCTTGCGGATCAGTTGGTCCGTGGTGCTGTTTTTGGGTTTGATCGGGTTGGGCGGGTTGTACACAATCAAAGACCAAGTGCAGCGGAGTGCAGAGCGCAACAAAGCCGTTTCGTCGGATCAACTGGGCGAACACGTGGCTTCCATGAGCAACATTTCCACCGACGCCTCCAATCTGGAGCGCCTCAACAGATGGAATTCCGCGCTGCGCATGTTTCAGGAGCGACCCTGGACCGGCTGGGGCCCGGGAACCTACCAATTTCAGTACGCTCCGTTCCAGCACTCGTATGACCTCACCATCATTTCCACCAACGCCGGGGACAACGGAAATGCGCATTCTGAGTACATTGGGCCCTTGGCGGAGGAAGGCGTTTTGGGCCTGTTGGCTGTTTTGCTCTTGTTGGCAACTTTTTTACGAACCGGGGCTGCCGTTTTGCCGCACTACCGGGAAAAGTCTGCCTCCTTCGCCGCAGATTATTGGCTCGCGGTGGCCGCTGCAACGGGGCTCGTAACGTACTTCACCCACGGGGTTTTGAATAATTTCCTAGACACGGACAAGGCATCCGCTCCGGTATGGGGATTCGCGGCCTTGCTGGTGGCGCTGGATTTGCAAAAGCGCAAGGAAATGAACTGAAGGTTAGGAATTTGTGAACAAAAGTGTTGTTGGAATTAAATAATTCATACATTACACCACTTAACACAAAAATAACCTTTATGTCAAACAAACTGTTTGCTGGTGTGCTGGGCGCTGTTATGGCGTTTGGCGCAGGCGTGGCACCGGTTCGGGCGGCTTCAGCGGGATTCCCAGATCAGCGGGATACCACGAAGTCCGGTCAGCTGGGTGAAGTCACCGTATCTGCTTTGGGGGTTCAAAGCAGCAAGGACAAGAAGGGCATTGCTTCCGTGATTGTAGCGGGAGGAAGCGTCCAGAAGTCTGGTGAAAGCGGAATCATTCAAGGTCTCGCGGGCAAGGGCTCGGGAATCCTGGTGACCCGCAACTCTGGAGACCCCGGTGCTGGGGCGTACATCCAAATCCGCGGTCAATCTACCATTACCGGTTCGATTCAGCCGTTGATTGTGGTGGACGGTATTCCCGTGAGCAACTCCAGTGTGGGCCAAGACGTGGCCGGCGTCGTACAACAAAGCCGTTTGAACGACTTGAACCCAGACGACATTGCTTCGGTTGAAGTACTGAAAGGTGCCGCAGCAGCGGCCGTTTGGGGTACTCGTGCGGCCAACGGTGTGATCATGATCACTACCAAAAAGGGCCGTGCCAATGCCAAGGGCTACAGCGTGGAGGCACGTTATTCCGTGGGCGTAGACCGCATCAACCGCGAGTACGAAAAGCAGAGCACCTTTGGCCAGGGCGTGAACGGCAACTTCGTCCCGAACAACGCACTGAGCTGGGGCGACAAAATTGCAGATCGTGTGGGCGGTGCAGATTCCGTAAACACTACGGGTCGCTACTTTGAAGCAGCGGACGGCACCAAGTACTACCCCATTGCGGAGCGCCGCAGCACGGACGTGTACAACCAAGCCAACCGCGATCAAGTCTTCCGCGACGGTTTGACGATGGACAAGAGCATCAGCTTATCCGGCGGCAGCGAGCGCGGCAACTTGTTTGTGAGTTTGTCGGACTGGGACCAAAAGGGCATTCTGAACGGTTTCTCCGACTACCGTCGTACTACCGGCCGTGTGAATTTCACCAACAACCTGAACAACAACCTGAAAGTGGGCATGAACGCGTTCGTGTCCAAAGTGAGTTCGAACCGCGTTCAGCAGGGATCGAACTTGAACGGTTTGTACTTGGGTTACTTGCGTACGCCGGCAGACTTTGATAACTCCGACTACACGGGTACCTACTACGACGCCAACGGAATCCCCACCGTGGGAGCTCACCGCGGCTACCGTCGCTACCTGGGAGATGCCGTTCCTACCTACAACAACCCAGGTTGGACGCTCAACAAGCAGGTCAATACATCGGAAGTGAACCGCATCATCATCACCCCGGAACTGAACTTGCGTTGGGGTGGCACACACCAGTTGACGGCACGTTACGGTTTGGACTACAGTGGCGACGACCGCATCACCTTCTTCCCGGTACGTTCGGCAGCCAGTTTGGCCAACGGTTCTTTAACGGATGAGCACATCAGCGAGACGGAGTCTTCGTTGTTGGTCTTTGACCGTTCTACCTACAAGTTGAACCAAGCAACCAATATGGCTTTAACGGTAGGTTACACCACCAACTCGCGTCGTTTCCGATCCATCGGCGGCAACGCGTTCAACTTCATCATTCGCGACCAAGAGCGCTTCACACTGGGCAATGCCACAACGGCGAACAACAGTCCTTTCAACAGCCGCTCTACGGTAATCAACAACCGCGGGTACGCCGTAGTGAATTTGGATTGGAAAGATCGGTTGTTTGTAGAATTGACCGGAGCGGCGGAAGCAGCTTCTACCTTTAAAGGTCAGTTCTTCTACCCGTCTGCCAACTTGGCCTACGACCTGACCAAAGATTTGAACATGGACCCAAGCGGTCTGTCTTTCTTGAAGGTTCGTGCTTCTGCCGGTACGGTGGGTGTTGAACCGCCCGCGTACATTTGGACCACCAACTATGTTTCTGCCAGCTCAACTTCCGGATGGGGTGAGGTTCTGGACGCCAGCTACTACGGTGGTTCTACGTACCGTTCTACCGTTCAAGGAAATCCGAACATTGCACCTGAGCGCAAGACGGAATACGAAGTAGGTTTTGACGCTCGTCTCTTCAACAACAAGGTGAGCTTGAGCGGTACCTACTACCAAAACACCACCGTTGGTGCCATCTTCGCCGTGGACGTTCCGGCCTCTACCGGTTTCTCCTCTAAGTGGGACAACGCCGCCACCATCTCCAATACCGGTTTGGAATTGGATGCGAAATTGGACGTAGTAGACACCCGCGATTTCAAATGGAATTTGTACGGCAACTTCACCCGCAACCGCAATATGGTTGAGGATTTGCAAGGTGTTCAGTCCATCTTCTTGGCAGGCTTCACCGGTTCTTCTTCCCGTGCGGTTGAAGGACATGCCTTGGGCGCATTGTGGGGCGGTAAGTTCCAGCGCGGTGCCGACGGCAAGTTGATCTTGGACGAAAACGGATTCCCGCAGCAGGCTATTGAAGAGGGCGTTATTGGCGACCCGAACCCCGACTACCGTGCTGGTTTCGGAACTTCTTTGACCTTCAAAGGAGTGTCCATGAACGTTTTGTTTGAAACGTCTCAAGGTCAAGACATGTGGGCAGGTACCTCCGGCGTATTGAAGTACTTCGGTGTGGATCCTGAGACCGCCAACGAGATCACGGTTACTGCGGAACAAGCAGGTTTGGTGAAAAACATTTACGGCGAGTCCATTGCGGACGCTGCGAATGCAAACACCGACGGAACGTACACCGTTCGCGGTAATCTGGGCAACTTCGGCACAGAGAACGACGTGTGGTTGGACCAAAGCTGGTACACCGGCTTGGGCGGTGGCTTTGGCCCGGTTTCCGAGCACTTCATCACCGACGGTTCTTGGACTCGTTTGCGTGAGTTGAGCTTGGGCTACAGCATCCCGCGCGCTACGGCCAAGAAAATGGGACTTTCCTCATTGGATTTGGGCTTCACCGGCCGCAACCTGTTGCTCTGGTCTCCGTTTAAAGGGGTTGATCCTGAATTGAACTTGACGGGCGTTTCCAACGGTCGCGGTTTGGATTACTTCACCAACCCCGGCACGAAGTCGTTCATCTTCTCCGTGCGTTTGGGCCTTTAATGAACTCCCATAAAAAATAGAAAACATGAAAAATTTCGTGAAATTCGGGAGTGTAGTTGGCGTTGCCGCAGTCTTGCTGACGGCGTGCGAACCCAACGACATCAACTCCACCAATCCCAATCAATTTTCGGACGCATCTCCGGAATTAATGATCACCGGTGCCCAGCTGGCCAACGTTTTGGTTCAGGAGGGTGAGCTCGCCCGCATGGGCGGCATCTTTGCCGGTTACTTCCGCGGCTCTGATCGCCAGTACATTTCCGTTGACCAGTACAACGTAACAGCGGGCGATTTGGACAACATTTGGGGAACTTTGTATGCCGAAGGCATTGCGCAGTCCCGAATTGTACAAATCAAGGCGGAAGCCAAGAACAATCTGGTACTCAAAGGCATTGCCCAAGTCAACGAGGCGCAGCTCATGATCACTGCTGCAGCGCTGTGGGGCAATGTGCCGAATGTTGAGGCATGCGATGTGGAGAACTTCCCCAATCCATCCTACGACAACCAAGCAGATGTTTATGCTGCTGCCATTGTTTTGTTGGACGAAGCTATTGCCAACGGGGTAGGCGGTTCCACCAAGTTTCGTGCGGCGTATGCTGGTTCGTTTGACTGGGAAGAAGTTGCCAATACCTTGAAGGCGCGTGCTTACCTGCATTTGGGCAACTACAGCGCTGCCAAAACAGCAGCAATGGCCGGTATTTCTGAGGGCAACGACATGTATGCTTTGCACGATGCCGGTTACACGCCGGGCAAGCACAACTTGTTCTACGACTTTTTGGATTGGAACCGCGGCGGCTACATGAGTTGCTCCGGATCGCACATTGAGAAGTTGATGGACGCCTCCAGCGCCGACTACCGCGGCAACACGAAGACCGATGAGACCGAGCGTTTTAACTACTACTTCTTCCCCGGTGGTTATACGTCCTTGGATCCCAACTGGGACGATGCTTCGTACGGCGATCACTACGGCATCTTCGCGTCGGACAACAACTACTTGCTGGTGTCTTACGTAGAGAACCAAATGATTTTGGCGGAGTGCTACGCTCGTGAGGACAACCTCGCGGACGCCGTGGCCGCTCTGAACAATGTTCGCGCAGCACACGATGCTCAGTTCGGTGGCTTTGACGCCTACGTTCTGACGGACTTTGGCCCGGCCGCGTTGGTAGTGGGTGCAACGCAAAAGGAAGCTTTGATGAAGGAAATCTACACGGAGAAGTACATCTCTATGTTTGGTCACATCGAAGGGTTCAACGACGTTCGCCGCACGGGCAATGCCTTGGGCATCACGCCACACATTGGTTCGTCTTTGCCGCAGCGCATGCTGTACCCGCAAAGCGAAATCAACGCCAACACGAACGTACCTAATCCACGTCCGACGACGTTTGATAAGGTGCCCATTTGGAATTAATTTCGGGGCCTACAGGTCCTTATTGCCAGCCGCCTCCCTCCGGGAGGCGGCTTTTTTATGCGCGTTCGCCTCTGCCCGGCGCGCGGTTAGGGCAAACAAAAAGGGCTGCCTCCATCCAGAGGCAGCCCTTTTTGTTTGGGAGCGGTTGGCGATTACTTCGCGCGCTCTTTGTAGGTGCCGTCGGCCGTGTTGACTACAATCTTTTCTCCAATTTCCATGAAGAGCGGAACGCGGATCTCTGCACCGGTTTCCACGGTAGCGGGCTTTAGGGTATTGGTGGCGGTGTTGCCTTTCATGCCGGGCTCGGTGTAGGTTATTTCCAAGACCACGGTTCCCGGGATTTCACACGATACCGGACGGTCCTCGTCTGCGTGCCACAGGATGATGCACTCCATGCCGTCTTTGATGAACTGGGGTGCGTTGATGACGCTTTTCGCCAACGTGATTTGTTCGTACGTCTCCATGTTCATGAAGTTGTATCCGTCGACGTCGTTGTACATGTACTGGTAGTTGCGGTACTCCATGCGGACTACGTCCAACTTGGTACCGCTGGGGAAGGTGTGCTCCAAAACTCTGCCGTCGTTCAGGTTGCGCATTTTGGTGCGCACGAATGCATTGCCCTTGCCCGGCTTAACGTGCAAAAATTCAATGATTTGGTACGGAGCGTGGTTGTGCTGGATGCACAGTCCGTTTTTGATGTCGGCAGTTGTGGCCATGGTTCAAAATTTGGGCAAAGGTACGTCACGGGACGTCAATGCGCGTTCGTCGGGGTCGTTGTTGGTGGCCACCACCAGGATGCGCTCGCCCCAAGGAGCAAGAGCTCCGCAGTGGTTGCGAACCAATTGAGCCGCCCAGTGTCGGCCGGCAGCGTCCAGGTTGCTGAACGGTTCGTCCAGCAGCAGGATGGGGGTATTTGCCAGAATGGCCGCGGCCAATTTGACGCGTTGCTTCATTCCGGACGAAAAAGACTTGATGGGGCGATCCCATGCGGCCTCCGGCAAATCCAGGAGGGTCAAAGCATCGGCTGCAGACACGCGCAGGGGTTGGAATTTTTCGTGCCAACTCAGGTGTTCGCGCGGCGTAAATTCTTCAAAAAGCTCGGTGTAGGGCGCGGCCAGGGAAACGCATTGAGGCCAGGAACCGTCGGGCAGGCCCAATGCACGGGCCAATCCGCGGGAGGGATCGTTTTGACCGCTCAGCAGCTTGATGACCGTGCTTTTTCCGGTACCGTTGGCGCCCAGGAGTGCCACGCAGTCGCCCTCGTTCAGGAGCAGCGAAAAGTCTTGGAGTACGCGGGTGGCTCCAAACGACTTGGAGACGGACTGCAGTTCCAGTTGTACGGCCACGCGCGGAGGCTTAACGCCCTTTGACTATACCGCGTTCGGCGGCTTGAACAAAGGACAAGATGGCTTCGATTTCCGGTCCGCCGGTTTCTTCCGCAATCCGGTCCACCGCTTGCGTGGTGTTCAGACCGCTTTGGTACAGGAGGCGGTAGGCGCGGTGGATGCGTTCGATTTGTTCGGGGGTAAAACCGCGTCGCTCCAGTCCGATGGCGTTCACGCCTTCAAAGGAGAGGGGTTCCTTGGCCACTTTGAT
>ENA-OUVC01000740-OUVC01000740.1-marine-metagenome-genome-assembly--contig:-NODE-740-length-20605-cov-3.668648_pt1 | contig 20605 bp, 21 predicted proteins | sample MGYA00248622_ERZ508571 | MGnify/ENA primary metagenome ERZ508571 (study PRJEB26236, sample SAMN06267175) | marine metagenome | isolation source: Columbia River Estuary | place: USA:Columbia River Estuary... | reverse complement strand
GTCGCTAAAATGAATGAAGCATGTGCCTTCTTATTTGAATATACAGATTTTGAGAGTTTTTCTAAAGTACATACCGATGTGAATACCTTTAATTGTAAAATAACGACGGCACATTGGAAACAAGAAGGAAATCAACTTATCTTTACCATCACTGCCGATCGGTTTTTACGCAATATGGTAAGAGCTATTGTCGGAACCATGGTCAATATCGGATTAGGCAAAATAGAAGTTGCTGATTTAAAAACCATTATTGAAAGTAAAAACAGATCAAATGCTGGTGTCTCGGTGCCGGCTTGTGGCCTAGTGTTAACAGAAGTTCATTATCCATATATATAACATGGCCGCTATTACCGGAAAAGCAGTAGATATTAAGCTCTTAAGCAGAGTGTTTGCCTATGTAAAGCCTTATAAACGAAGTTTATTTTGGGCGATCATTTGCACCATTTTGCTGGCTGTTTTGGCTCCCTTGCGTCCTTTACTAATCGAAAGAACTATAGATAAATACATTGTGTTAAACGATGCGCAAGGCTTGTTGGATATGACCTTGCTCATGATTGGCCTTTTATTGACGCAAACAGGCATACAATATTACCATACCTTTATTACCAATGCGCTCGGCCAATCGGTTATTCACGATTTGCGTATGGATATCTTTACCCACATTTCTAATTTACGCTTACGTTATTTTGATCGCACGCCCATAGGCCAATTAATTACACGAACGGTATCCGATTTAGAAACCATTGCCGATATTTTTTCCGAAGGCTTAATTTCTATTGTGGGCGATGTGCTGCAAATCGTGACCATTATTACCTGTATGCTTATATATAGCTGGCAATTGACACTCGTAGTTTTGGCGCCCATGCCTTTACTTTTACTAGCTACTTATGTATTTAAAGAGGCCATTAAAACAGCTTTTCAGGAAGTTAGAAAACAAGTATCGCAATTAAATACTTTTTTGCAAGAGCATATTACGGGCATGTCTATCATTCAGTTTTTTGGCCGCGAAAGCCAAGAGTTCGAGAAGTTTAAAACCATCAATGCCAAACACCGCGATGCGCATATCAGTTCCAACTGGTCGTACTCGGTCTTTTTTCCGGTGGTAGAAATTATTTCGGCGCTATCTATGGGTTTATTGGTATGGTACGGAGCGAAACTCATTTTGGGCGAAGCCGAGGTAACCAATATTTTGCAATATTTTAAGGTAGAAAAAGCGGGTCCAGGTTTAATAGTAGCTTTTTTGCTGTTTATTAATATGTTGTTTAGGCCTATTAGAGAGTTAGCCGATAAGTTTAATACGCTGCAAATGGGTATGGTAGGAGCCGAACGTATTTTTTCGGTATTAGACACCAAAGAAAGTACCGATAACTCGGGAACCTATACGCCTGCAGTATTTACCGGAAAAATTGAATTTAAAGAGGTGTGGTTTGCCTACCAAGACGAGGATTGGGTACTTAAAAATATTTCATTTAGCATAGAACCCGGGCAAACGCTGGCCTTGGTAGGCGCAACAGGTGCAGGTAAATCATCCATCATTAATTTATTAAATCGTTTTTACGAAATTAATAAAGGCAGCATTTTAGTAGATGGCGTAGATATACGCAGCTACGACCTGGGCTATTTGCGTGCTAAAGTGGCTACCGTATTGCAAGATGTATTCTTGTTTTCCGATACCATTGCCAATAACATCAGCCTCTACCATCCAAACATTACAAAAGAGCAAATGTTGCAAGCGGCAGAACAAGTAGGCGCCAAAGCTTTTATTGATAAATTACCTGGAGGCTTTGATTATCAGGTGATGGAACGTGGCGCTACGCTCTCTACCGGACAAGCCCAGTTGCTTTCTTTTATACGAGCCATGGTCTACAATCCAGCTATTTTGGTATTAGATGAAGCCACTTCTTCGGTAGATACGGCCACCGAAACTTTGATACAAGATGCTGTGCTAAAGCTCATGAAGGGCAGAACCTGTGTAGTAATAGCACACCGTTTATCTACCATACAACACGCAGATAAAATTATAGTGCTCGATGCTGGAGAAATTAAAGAATCGGGTACCCACCAAGAATTGTTAAAGCTGAATGGCTATTATAAAACCCTCTATCAATTGCAATTTTCCGATTTAAAAAAGGGTAGCTACTTCGCAGATTGCTAGGAATACAATCGCATAAAAAAATCGTCTTATTTCTGAACTTACTTTGATTCTCACTTGCTTTCTAGTAGCTTTGCGCTACAATTAACTATACAAAATGAGCGTACTCGTAAATAAAAATTCTAAAGTCATTGTACAAGGCTTTACCGGTAACGAAGGAACCTACCACGCTACCCAAATGATTGCCTACGGAACCAATGTGGTGGGTGGTGTAACTCCAGGAAAAGGTGGTCAGCAACATTTAGAAAAACCCGTATTTAATACCGTAAAAGATGCGGTAGATAAAACTGGTGCCGATGTATCGATTATTTTTGTACCCCCAGCTTTTGCTGCAGATGCCATTATGGAAGCTGCTGAAGCTGGAATTAAGGTGATTGTTTGTATTACTGAAGGTATCCCAACAAAGGATATGATTCAGGTAAAAGAATATATTTCAGATAGAGATTGCCGTTTAATTGGCCCCAATTGCCCAGGCATTATTACTGCCGATGAAGCAAAAATTGGTATCATGCCGGGCTTTATCTTTAAAAAAGGAAAAGTAGGGGTGGTATCCAAATCGGGCACCTTAACCTACGAAGCAGTAGACCAAGTAGTAAAAGCGGGCATGGGTATTACAACCGCTATTGGTATTGGTGGCGACCCAATTATTGGTACCCCAACTAAAGAAGCTGTGGAATTGTTAATGAACGACCCAGAAACTGAAGGCATTATTATGATTGGTGAAATTGGTGGCGGTATGGAAGCAGAGGCTGCTCGTTGGATTAAAGCCAATGGTACCAAACCTGTTGTTGGCTTTATTGCCGGCCAAACAGCGCCAGCCGGACGTAGAATGGGACATGCTGGAGCCATTGTTGGTGGCGCCGACGATACGGCAGCTGCTAAAATGAAAATTATGGCCGAATGCGGTATTCGTGTAGTAGCTTCACCTGCAGAAATTGGCGTGGCTATGGCCGAAGAATTAAAAAAAATAGGCAAACTTTAAGCCCAGTTTATAATACAAAAAAACCTATGCCGTTTAACCTGCATAGGTTTTTTACTTTATATGCAGCAAATTATGAAAAAATATATCAGCATTGCCCTACTTTGTTTTGGTTTTCAACTTAGCGCATGTGCGCAAAAGCAGAGTACGGGTACACAATCAACTAAAAAAATGGAATACAATAAATTAAGTCCTGAAGAAGAATACATTATTCTGAATAAAGGTACCGAGCGCCCATATACGGGTAAACTTTTAGCCAATAAGGAGGTGGGCACCTACGTGTGTCGCCGTTGCAATGCGCCTTTATACCGTTCCGAAGATAAATTTGATTCGCATTGCGGCTGGCCAAGTTTTGATGACGAAATTAAAGGAGCTGTTAAACGTACAACCGATGCCGATGGCATGCGTACCGAAATTACCTGTGCCAAATGTGGCGGTCACTTAGGCCATGTTTTTTTAGGCGAAGGGCTAACGGATAAAAATACACGTCATTGCGTTAATTCCATTTCGATGAGTTTTGTGCCTGCTAAAAAGCAGTAAAATTTTAGTCGATTTTAATTAAAATACCTATTTTCAATTTTTAAAATACCTATTAAGCATGAAATTATTAGAAGGAAAGGTGGCCTTAATCACGGGAGCATCGAAAGGAATTGGTCGTAAAATTGCCGAAAAATTTGTGGAACAAGGCGCCCAGGTGGCCTTTACTTATTTATCATCGGTAGAAAAAGGAGAAGCCTTAGAGAAGGAATTGCAAACCGGTTCTGCTAAAGTAAAAGGCTACCGCTCTGATGCCTCTAATTTTGCTGAAGCTGAGAAATTAATTGAAGATATTGTAGCCGATTTTGGCACCTTAGATATTGTAGTAAACAATGCCGGTATTACTAAAGATGGCTTATTGATGCGTATGACCGAAGAAAATTGGGATGACGTATTAAACATCAACTTAAAATCAATTTTTAACGTAACCAAAGCGGCTTCTAAAATTATGATGAAAAACCGCCAGGGCGTGTTTGTAAACATGAGTTCGGTAGTGGGTGTACAAGGTAACGCAGGCCAGGCGAATTATGCAGCTTCAAAAGCCGGAATTATTGGCTTTTCTAAGTCTATTGCAAAAGAATTGGGTTCACGTAATATTCGTACCAATGTGGTAGCACCGGGCTTTATTCGTACCGAAATGACCGATGTATTGGATCCGAAAGTGGTAGAAGGTTGGGCCCAAGCCATTCCGTTGAAACGTGCCGGCGAAACCGAAGATGTGGCCAATGTATGTGTGTTCTTGGCTTCGGATATGAGCGCCTATGTAAACGGACAGGTATTGTCGGTTTGCGGAGGGATGTTGTAATTGATTTAAATAAGGGTATAAAAAAAGCCTCTCCAATTTGGAGAGGCTTTTTTGTTTAGAAGAAAAAGAAACGTTTCTTTTTCTCTTTCTTTAGTTCTTCTACAATAACGAAAATTTCTTCGTTGGGTTTTTTCATTAAATATTTTTCGCGGGCAAACTTTTCCATGGTGGCCGGTTTGGTATTTAATTCTAAAAGATCTCTTTTCACCAATTTAGTTTCATGGGCATAAAACTCTTTTTCTGATCGTAGTTTAGCTACTTGTGTGCGGTAATCGTACTGTGAGATAAAATCATTTGAATCGAAAAAAAGCATCCATGCTAAAAAGGCTACGCTAGCTAAGAAGAACTTATTGCTAACTACGTTGAAAATCTTTTTCATAGCGTTTTAAGAGCTTATTGGTTATTTTTTGTTTAGATATTTAAAATCTTTACCTATAAAACGTGCAGATGCACCTAATTCTTCTTCGATACGTAATAATTGATTGTATTTGGCAATCCTATCAGACCGTGAAGCAGAACCGGTTTTAATTTGTCCGCAATTTAAAGCAACGGCTAAATCGGCAATGGTTACATCTTCGGTTTCGCCAGAACGGTGACTCATTACGGAAGTATAGCCATTGTTTTGAGCCAATGAAACGGCGTTTATGGTTTCGGTTAAAGAGCCAATTTGATTTACTTTTACCAAGATAGAGTTGGCGGTATTGGTATCTATACCTTGTTGTAAACGTTTTACATTGGTTACAAACAAATCGTCGCCTACCAATTGTACTTTATCGCCAATTTTCTCGGTTAATAGTTTCCAACCTGCCCAATCGTCTTCGGCCATACCATCTTCAATAGAAATAATAGGGTATTTAGCGGCCAATGAAGCTAAATAATCTGCTTGCTCTGCACTGCTACGAATGGCTCCTTTGGCGCCTTCAAATTTGGTATAATCGTATTTGCCATCTTTAAAAAATTCAGAAGCGGCACAGTCAAAGGCTAAATAAATATCTTTTCCTGGTTTGTAACCTGCTTTTTCAATGGCTTTTAAAATAGTTTCTACGGCATCTTCGGTACCTTCAAAAGTGGGTGCAAAACCGCCTTCATCGCCTACAGCTGTAGATAAACCACGATCGTGTAAAATCTTTTTCAAGTTATGAAATACCTCGGTACCCCAACGTAAGGCTTCTGAGAAAGAAGAGGCTCCGGCTGGCATAATCATGAATTCTTGGAAAGCGATAGGCGCATCTGAGTGCGAACCACCGTTTACAATATTCATCATTGGAATAGGCAAGGTATTGGCGTTTACACCACCAATATAGCGGTATAGAGGCTGGCGACTTTCTTGTGCAGCAGCTTTGGCTACGGCCAAAGAAACACCCAAAATGGCGTTTGCGCCAATTTTACCTTTATTTTCGGTGCCGTCTAGTTTTATCATGAGGCTGTCGATGGCATTTTGTTCAAATACATCTACGCCTATCAATTCTTCGGCTAAAATTTCATTTACGTTTTTAACGGCTTGTAAAACGCCTTTACCCATATACACAGCCTTATCTTCATCGCGAAGTTCTACCGCCTCGTGAATGCCTGTAGAGGCACCAGAAGGTACGGCCGCACGGCCTAGTATTCCATTTTCGGTAATTACATCTACCTCAATGGTAGGGTTGCCTCTAGAGTCTAGAATTTGGCGGGCGTGTACATCTAAAATTAAGCTCATATTGTTTTTGTGTTCTAAAAATAAGGTTTTATACGTTCATTAGTTGAATAAAATCATCGAATAAATAGCGGGAGTCGTGTGGGCCTGGCGATGATTCGGGGTGGTATTGCACCGAAAAAGCTTTTTTACCCTTTACCCGAATTCCCTCAATAGATTGGTCGTTTAGGTTGATGTGGGTAATTTCTACTTTATCGGAGCTGCGCACATCTTCGGGCACTACGCCAAAACCGTGGTTTTGGGAAGTAACTTCACAATGATCGATGATGATGTTTTTTACCGGGTGGTTTAAGCCACGGTGACCGTTAAACATTTTCACGGTGCGAATATCGTTGGCTAAGGCTAATAATTGATGCCCTAAACAAATACCAAATAAAGGTTTATCGGCGGCTAAAATAGTTTTCACGGTAGCAATGGCGTATGGCATAGCCGATGGATCGCCGGGACCGTTGGAAATGAAATATCCGTGAGGCTTGAAGCTTTCCATTTCTTCGAAAGTGGTTTTAGCCGGAAATACTTTGGCATAAATATCGCGACTTTCGAAATTGCGTAAGATATTTTTCTTTACACCTAAGTCCAATACAGCTACTCGGTATTTAGCTTTCTCGTTACCAACAAAATAGGGGGTTTTGGTAGATACCTGCGATGAAAGTTCGAGACCGTCCATAGAAGGTACATCTGCTAATTTCTTTTTAAGCGTATCTATATCTAAAATCTCGGAAGAGATGATGGCATTCATGGCGCCCTTGCTACGAATATGGCGCACCAGAGAACGGGTATCTACATCTGAAATACCCACAATTTCATCGCCTTCAAAATATTCTTGAATAGATTGATTGGCTTCTTTTCGGCTGTAAGGCACGCTAAAGTTTTTACAAACTAGGCCGGCAATTTTTATGCTATCCGATTCAATTTCATCGTTTTTGATGCCATAATTTCCAATATGTGCATTGGTAGTAACCATCAGCTGGCCAAAGTATGATGGATCGGTAAAGATTTCTTGATAGCCGGTCATTCCGGTATTAAAGCAGATTTCGCCGGTGGTGGTACCAATTTTTCCGGCAGCTTTTCCGTGATACACAGTGCCATCTGCAAGTACTAAAATAGCCGGTAGGGCGGTTTGTGCTGTCATTTTTGTAGAACAAATTTAGGTGTATTACAAGAAAAAAGAGTGAAATGGGCTAGGAGTTCTCCTGCTTGTTGAATGGCCCAATGAGGTGCAATTACGCTTACTTTCACGGGAAACAAAGATACTATTTTTTTCGTTTTTTGCTTAAATATGAATGGCTTTTTAAGCTATTTTTATCCACACAAGCATTTTAAATTTTACCTTTGTTTAAATCAAGCCTTAAAATACCCAAGCACCATGTCTATACACAAAGAAATTAAGCGAATTACTACCCATACCTTGCAGGAAATGAAAGATCGTGGCGAAAAAATTGCGATGCTTACCTCCTACGATTTTTCGATGGCAACCATTGTGGATGATGCCGGTATTGATGTGATTTTGGTGGGCGATTCTGCTTCGAACGTGATGGCGGGCCACGAAACTACCTTACCCATTACCCTCGATCAAATGATTTACCACGCCGCTTCGGTGGTACGAGCGGTAAAACGTGCGTTGGTGGTGGTCGATTTGCCTTTTGGTTCGTATCAAGGAAATTCGAAAGAGGCACTTAATTCGGCCATTCGCATTATGAAAGAATCGGGTGCGCATGCCGTAAAATTAGAGGGTGGTGCCGAGGTGAGAGAATCTATTGAGCGTATTGTAACGGCAGGTATTCCGGTTATGGGGCATTTGGGTTTAACGCCTCAATCTATTTATAAATTTGGTACCTATACCGTACGAGCCAAAGAAGAAGCTGAAGCTGAAAAATTAAAATCAGATTGTATAGCGCTGCAAGAAGCGGGTTGTTTTTCTATTGTATTAGAAAAAATTCCAGCAAAATTAGCTACAGAAGTAAGCAAAACCTTGCAGGTGCCCACCATAGGTATTGGTGCAGGCTCGGCTTGCGATGGACAGGTATTGGTTATAAACGATATGATTGGGCTTACCAAAGGTTTCCGCCCACGCTTTTTACGCCAGTATTTAGATTTATACACCGAAATTAACGGGGCAGTACAATCCTACATCCGCGATGTGAAAGCGGTTGATTTTCCGAACGAAAAGGAGCAGTACTAATGCCCATTACGGATAAAGACATTTTATTTGAGGATAACCACCTGATTGCTGTAAACAAACGTGCCGGCGATATTGTACAAATAGACGATACCGGCGACGAGCCTTTAGACGAGCAGGTTAAAAAGTACATTGCGGCTAAGTATAACAAACCCAATGGTGCTTTTTTAGGTGTGGTGCACCGCCTAGACAGGCCGGTAAGTGGGGTCATTTTGTTTGCCAAAACCAGCAAAGCGCTAGAACGTATCAATCTCATGTTTAAGAGCCGCGAAATGAAAAAAACCTATTGGGCGGTAGTGCGCAACCGACCACAACCCACCGAAGGGAATTTGGTGCATTGGTTGGTAAAAAATTCGCAGAAAAATGTAACCAAAGCCCACGATAAGGAAGTGGCCGGCAGTCAACGTGCCGAATTGAATTATAAATTGATTGGGGAATTAAACGGCTATTATTTAATTGAAGTAGACCCCATTACAGGCCGCCCACACCAAATACGGGTACAGCTTTCTACCCTCGATTGCCCCATTGTGGGCGATAATAAATACGGCTACCCTCGAGGTAGCTTGAAGAAAAGCATTTGCCTGCACGCCCGAAAATTACAATTCACACATCCGGTAAAAAAAGAACCGGTGAGTATTTTTGCTCCTTTGCCCCAAGATGGTTTTTGGGAGCGTTTTGAGGGGTTTTAGTGATACTTTTTAAAATCTTTTTTTAATTCAAATCTGCTGTTTTCGTATTGTTTAGCGTTGACTAATTAGCACGTTTAAGCATTTTATCTACATTAAATAGGAGTACCAACCCACTGAACACAAAAACCATCAATACTTCCAAAGAAAGTATGTAATAAGGCCATGGACCTAACAAATCGAATATGGTTTTTACTTGTGGTTTTGCCATTAAAAAGAGGTAATTGCTACCCAAAAACAGGTTGATGGGTGTTACCAATAAGGCAAAAATATTGAGCCCAATCATGGAGTTTACCATGTCTTTCCAGGTAATTCGCCAGCCGTAAATTTGTATGGCAAAAATTCCGGCAAAGGGTAAAAAGGCGTGTACGGCCCAATATCTAAAAAATTCGTGGTGCGGAAAAGATTCTTCTAAAGAAGGCGTAAATAGGGCTTGTAGCGTTCCAGCAATTACCCAAAAAAAGGCAATACCCCAAAATTTTCGCCATTTATAATACATAATAAAAGGCATGAGTATGATCATGGCATTGCAGAGGTGGAAAGGCAAATCTTCGCGAACATCGAAACTGCCTGCCGCAAGCGTAATAAATGGCTTGGTAATTTGCAAAAGCAATCCAATACCTAAAATAATGGTAATGGCATTACGCGATTGTGCCTGCGTAAATCGGTATTTTGCTAGTAAAACAAGGGTGAGGGCTATAGCCACACAAACGGCAACAGCTATACCGTGTTCTTGCGTGTAACTTTTAAATTGCCCGTTTTCGTAAAGTATGGCGCTCCAATTCATTAATTGAAAATACAAAATAATTGTTTAAACCTATAATTTGATCCAAAAAAAAGCCCCCAAAAATTGGGGGCTTTTAAAAGTTAGAGATGTGTAATTAGGCTAATTTGGCTTGCAAATTGCTGTTAATGGCTTCTAAAAACTCTTCGGTATACAAATAATGTTCGCCATGGTTTACTTTGTTTCCGTGAATGTTTACGGCTAAATCTTTAGTCATTTTGCCACTTTCTACAGTTTCTACGCAAACCTGTTCCAAGGTTTTACAAAAGTTTACCAATTCGGCGTTGTTATCTAAAATGCCACGGAATTCCAAGCCCCTGGTCCAAGCGAAAATTGAAGCAATAGGGTTGGTAGACGTTGGTTTTCCAGCTTGGTGGTCGCGGTAGTGGCGGGTAACCGTACCGTGAGCCGCTTCGGCTTCCATGGTTTTGCCATCGGGAGTAACCAAGGTAGACGTCATTAAGCCCAAAGAGCCAAAGCCTTGTGCAACGGTATCCGATTGTACATCGCCATCGTAGTTTTTGCAAGCCCAAACAAAGTTGCCATGCCATTTTAGGGCAGAAGCCACCATATCGTCAATAAGGCGGTGTTCGTATACTAAACCTTCTTTTTCAAACTTAGCCTTGTAATCTGCTTGGTAAATTTCTTCGAAAATATCTTTAAAACGGCCATCGTATTTTTTCAAGATGGTGTTTTTGGTAGATAAATATAAAGGCCATTTTTTCATCAATGCCTGGTTAAAACAAGCATGAGCAAAACCACGGATAGACTCGTCGGTATTGTACATGGCCATAGCCACGCCATCGCCTTTAAAATTGTATACTTCAAATTCTTGTACGGTACCGTCTTCGCCTTCAAATTTTACGGTTAATTTCCCTTTTCCTTTGGTTACAAAATCGGTAGCACGGTATTGGTCGCCAAAAGCATGACGGCCAATGCAAATAGGAGCGGTCCAGTTGGGTACCAAACGAGGTACATTGCTCATAACAATCGGTTCGCGGAATACGGTACCATCTAAAATATTACGGATGGTTCCGTTTGGCGATTTCCACATTTGTTTTAGGTTGAACTCTTTTACACGAGCCTCATCGGGTGTAATGGTAGCACATTTAATACCTACTCCATATTGTTTAATGGCGTTTGCGGCATCAATGGTTACTTGGTCGTTGGTTTCGTCGCGGTATTCCATACCTAAATCATAGTATTTAATGTCTAGGTCTAGGTAAGGGAAAATCAATTTATCTTTAATGAATTTCCAAATAATGCGGGTCATTTCATCGCCATCTAATTCTACAACGGGATTGGCTACTTTAATTTTTTGTATACTCATGAGGGTGTAACGTGTTTTTTTTGCTTGCGGCAAAGATATAAAAATTGTGTAAAGGCTATATTCTAGAGTTCTAAATCGAGGTTAAAGGTTTTGCGAAACTCTTCTACCGCCGGATTTTTTTCTACCATGTATTCGTATTTTTCGGTACTGGTATACAATCGCTTACCTTCTGCTTGCTCGGCAACAATCGTTTTTAGCTCTAGTTGGAAATTATTGAGATCGGTTCGTAAAAAGTTTAATAAATCTACTCGTTCGTGGAGCAGGAGTTCTTCTTGAACTTTGTTTTCTAGAGTAAACTCAATAAGATGCCCATCGCTAAGCGTTGGGTTGCCGCTGTTTAGCAGCGTAAACAAATTAATTTTTCCGTCTTTTTTTACCTGTTCGCAATAGGTTCTCCAGCGGTTAAGCAACATTTCTTGCGTTACACTTTCGGCACTATCTCCGGTTAAGTATTCGGGTTTTTTCTCCTCAACCACCGTTGCACTTGCCCATTCGTTTAGGTTGGGTATAAGCGTGCTAGGGGCCACTAAATTGATACTTGGAGGTGCTTCCGGCTCGATAATAGGTGCCTGGCTTGGAGATTCGGCAACAGCTTCAGGTTCTGCAGGTGCTTCGGGTATTTCCACTACCGGCTCGGGCGTGATTGCTGCAGGGACTATTTCTATTACTGCTTCTTCGGCAATTTCTTGCTTTTCGGGTATAGAAACAGGGGATTCAGTTACAGGAGCGGGCTCAACTCGTTTTTTTTTTACTTCCTCAGTTTCGGGGAGGCTGCTTAAATTTAATACCGATGGTAGGTGAGCCAACTTAATAAGAGCTAATTCTACTTGTAAGCGTTGGTTTTTGCTGCTGCGGTAGTTTAAATCGCATTGGTTGGCAATAGAAAGCGCCGATACCAAGAACGAGGCTGTGGTTTGTTGCGTTTGCGCCAGGTATTTGGTACGGATGCTTTCGCTTACCTCTAATAATTGTGTGGTGCTGGGGTCTTGCGCTACCAATAAATTGCGGAAATGACTAGCCAAACCAATAATAAAATGGTTGCCATCAAACCCTTTGTTTAAAATTTCATCAAAAATTAAAAGAGATTTAGCCGCTTGTTGGGCTAAAAGTGCTTCGGTAAGCTGAAAGTAGTAATCGTAGTCTAAAATATTTAGGTTTTCAATAACTGCTTTATAACTGATGTTTCGGTTCGAAAAACTTGCCAATTGATCGAACATCGATAAGGCATCACGTAAACCGCCATCTGCTTTTTGTGCAATAATGTGTAAGCCCTCTGGCTCGAATGCGATACTCTCTTTTTGTGCAATAGCTGCCAAATGCTGGGCCATATCTTCAACCTTAATGCGGTTAAAATCAAAAATTTGGCAACGCGATAAAATGGTTGGAATGATTTTATGCTTTTCGGTAGTGGCTAAAATAAAAATGGCATAAGGTGGCGGTTCTTCCAACGTTTTTAAAAAGGCATTAAAAGCCGCCGATGAGAGCATATGCACCTCATCTATAATATATATTTTGTATTTGCCCGTTTGTGGCGGTATGCGTACTTGTTCGGTCAGATTCCGAATATCTTCTACCGAGTTGTTCGAGGCCGCATCTAATTCATGAATGCTAAAGGAAGTGCCATTTTGAAACGATTGGCACGATTCGCAGGTGCCACAAGGCTCTGCAGATTGTTCGCTTTGTTGGCAATTGATGGTTTTAGCCAAAATACGAGCACAGGTAGTTTTACCCACACCACGTGGCCCACAAAACAAAAAAGCCTGAGCCAACTGATTGGTTTTAATAGCATTTTTAAGCGTATTGGTTATATGGCTTTGGCCAACCACGCTCTCAAAGGTTACTGGGCGGTATTTTCGGGCTGAAACGATAAAATTATCCATCGCTCCTAAATTAGCCATAAGATCTTGGTTCTACAAAAAATTCCCCAAATTGCCACTGAAGGCTTCCTTATGTTTGGTTTGTAAACTACCGTTTGTCGGATATTATGTTCGTTCGTCTACTAAAAGCTACCGTTAGTCGTTTTTTCATAGGAGAGATTTGCAGAATGCCGCAACTTAGTACCATAATATTAAACTTAGTAAATAGGTTTTAATATTTCTAATGTTTCAATTTGGTGTGTTAAAAAGCGGCAGAGGTTCCCAAAACTTCGCCGCTTTTTTTTGTATGCAGTGTTTTGCGCATAAAAGCCAGCCAATTATTTGATTTTATGGAAATAATCTCTAAATTTGCGTCCCGCTTAAAAAGAGCGGATTATTAAAAAAACATTTATGCAACAGTACGAAACCGTAATTATTCTTACCCCGTTGTTGTCTGAAGAAGCTGTAAAAGAGGCAATTGCCAAATTTACTAAGCTGCTGAAAGATAATGGAGCCGAAATTATCCAAGAGGATAATTGGGGTTTGAAAAAACTTGCATACCCAATTCAAAAGAAAACAACTGGGTATTACCACCTAACTGAATTTAAGGCTCCGGGTGAATTTATTAACAAACTGGAGGTTGAATTTAAGCGTGACGAGCGTGTTATGCGTTTCTTAACTACCGCTTTAGACAAGCACGCTATTGCGTACAACGAGAAAAAACGCAGTGGTGCCTTCAATAAAAAGAAAACTGAAAAAGTAGAGGAGGAAGTAAGCAATGGCTAAAGAGCAAATTCAATACGTTACTTCTCCCAAAGTGGAGGATAACCGTAAGAAATACTGCCGTTTTAAAAAGAACGGAATTCAGTATATCGATTACAAAGACGCTAACTTCTTATTGAAATTCATTAACGACCAAGGTAAATTATTACCACGCCGTTTAACCGGTACGTCGTTGAAATTTCAACGTAAAGTAGCCCAAGCTGTTAAACGTGCTCGTCACATCGGCTTGTTACCATATGTTACAGACTCATTAAAATAACAGGGGGACACACGAAATGGAAATTATCTTAAAACAGGATATTAAAAGTCTTGGCGAAAAAGACGATATCGTAAATGTAAAACCCGGTTATGGCCGTAACTTCCTAATTCCTAAGGGATATGGAATGTTGGCAACCGAGTCTGCAAAGAAAGTATTGGCTGAAAACTTAAAACAAGCTGCTTTTAAACAAGATAAAATCAAGAAAGACGCAGAAGCAATTGCTACTCGTTTGGACGGAGTTAAATTATCTATAGGTGCAAAAGCGGGCGAAACCGGTAAAATCTTCGGTTCTGTAAATACCATTCAAATTGCTGATGCTTTGAAAAAAGCGGGCTTTGAGGTAGATCGTCGTAGAATTACGTTCGAAACTGATCCTAAAGAAGTTGGTGAATACTTGGTAAACTTAAACTTACACAAAGAAGTGAAAGTTCAAGTTGCTTTCGAAGTAGTTGCCGAGTAAGGTTTACTCAACAAAAAATACCAAAGCGTTCCGATTATTCGGAACGCTTTTTTTATGCTCCTAGAATTTCTACTTTAGTACATCCAAACCCGAGTCCATGTTTAGTATCCTAAAAAAAATTATTTTCAGTTTTCTTATCCTTACTAGTGCATGGGTGCTCTTTTATCGTTTTGTAAACCCGCCCATTACCTGGTTAATGGTGCAGCGGAGTATGGAGCGCCAATCGGATGGTAAATCGTTTAAAATGGAGCGCAAATGGCTTAGCTACGATGAATTATCCACCAATTTAAAACGTGCCGCTTTGGCCGGAGAAGATGCCGGGTTTATGAATCATTGGGGTTTCGATTTTAAGGCAATTCAACGTGCTTACGAGAAAAATCAACGGGGCCGTAGGGTAAGCGGAGGAAGTACCATTACCCAGCAAACTGCTAAAAATGTGTTTTTATGGCCCGGCCGTTCATGGGTCCGTAAAGGTTTTGAAGCCTATTTTACCGTATTGATAGAAGTACTTTGGTCTAAACAACGCACCCTAGAGGTTTATTTAAATGTTATTGAAATGGGCGATGGTATTTATGGTGCGGAGGCGGCTACCCAAGCCTATTACGGCAAATCGGCCCAGAGTTTATCTAAAGGCCAGGCCGCTATGCTCATTGCCGTATTGCCCAATCCCTTGCGTTGGAGTCCGGCAAAACCAAATGCGAAGGTGTACTTTCGCCAAGCACTTATTTTACGCAATATGAGCAGGCTTAGGAAAGTGTCTTTAGATTAAGAATTTACTGAATAATGTACTGTGCCAGCTATGTTTGGCTGGTACTTCCCAAGCTGTTTTTAAAGCCTCGTAGGTTTGGGCTAAATTATTAAATACCACAGTATCTTCAGTTACCAAGCCTGTTGCAATTAATGTTTCAAAAGTAGCTTTGCTACATACCTGAATGCCATGTTCGTTACGGTAAGCCAGTTGCATCCGATCGAAAAGACTCAAATTAAACTCCTGCTCAATGGTTTTAAGTACGGCTACCGATTTGTCTATAGAGCAACCTGTTACCGAGGCTTGTGCCTCATCTACCATAAAAATGATAAAGCGATTGTATTTGATTTCTGCTGCAGCTTTAAGGACTTTTCCATGCGCTTCCCAAGTAGCGGTAAACGTGTTTAACCGGTTTTGAATGGAGGTAAGCTCTTGTGGCGCCAAATTTCTATCCGCTTGATAAATCCAGACCCTAGAATTTTCAGAAAAGTTCATGTACAAAGGTATCAAATTATTAATTTGGGATGAATTTTATGAAGTCATCCTATTTTACTCGTTTTAGAGGAGTTAGTTTACTGGTTTTACTTTCCCTTTTTGCATTTTCTAGCCCCGATATTTTGGAGTGCTTGCAAGCTTGTCAAGATAAATTAAACCTGAACTATGCCCCCGAATTAGATCGGGTGCAGGTAAAAAAAGTAGATTTTCAGCTAACTAAAGAAGGTTTTTTTCGTTATCGCCGCACCTTGGCCAATGGCCGACAAGAATATTTTGCTTTCAATTTAAGCCAGCTGGAAGACGTAGATTATTTAGGAACTACCCAAAGCGGGTTTTTAGTGTTACACACTAGGCCCGAAAGTGTAATTGTGCAAACCTTTCGTGATAGTAGAGGGAATATAGATTCGATGGCCAATGAAGTGCGGTTACCGCTAAAAGGCATGCAGGCAGAAGATTTAACGCAACTACATACCTGTTTCATGCAGGTACGCGATAAACTGAACTTTCGGAATTAAAGACCGTTTGCTCGGGCTGTAATTTCTGCAATATCCAATACCTCTACCTCTTTTTCCTTATCAAAATTCTTAATGCCATCGCTCAGCATGGTCATGCAAAATGGACAACCTGCGGCTACAATTTGAGGCTTTGCGGCTAAAATTTCTTCCGTACGTTCTATATTGATGTCTTTGTTTCCTGCTTCGGGCTCTTTAAACATTTGCGCACCACCGGCGCCGCAACATAAACCATTCGATTTGCAACGTTTTAATTCTACCAAATCGGCATCTAATACTTCTAAAGCTTTACGTGGAGCTTCGTACACATTGTTGGCTCGGCCTAAATAACAGGGATCGTGGAAGGTTATTTTTTTGCCTTTAAACGATTCGCCACCTTCGGCACGCAGTTTACCTTCGTTTATTAATTCTTGAATCAACTGGCTGTGGTGAATAACCTCGTAGGTGCCGCCTAAACCCGGATATTCGTTGCGTATGGTGTTAAAGCAATGCGGACAGCCGGTAACTATTTTCTTTACGTTGTAGGCATTTAAGAGCTCAATATTGGTCATGGCTTGCATTTGGAACAGAAACTCGTTACCGGCCCGTTTAGCAGGGTCGCCAGTACAACTTTCTTCGGTACCCAATACGGCAAATTTTATGCCCACATGTTGCAATATTTTACAAATATCGCGGGTAATTTTTTGTGCACGTTCGTCAAAGCTACCGGCACAGCCTACCCAAAATAAAATTTCTGGCTCTTCGCCTTTGGCTAGCAATTCGGCCATGGTTGGTATATTCAATTCGCTCATTTTTTTATTCTTTACTTGCCCAGTTAAAGCGGTCGCTTGGGGCATATTTCCAAGGTGCACCGTTGTTTTCTAAATTGCCAAACATGCTGTTTATACTTCCTGCAGCTTGGGCTTCTTCCATTACCGCAAAGCGGCGCAATTCTACAATAATATTGAGTGGATCTAAATTAATGGGGCAAGCATCTGTACAGGCATTGCAGGTGGTACAGGCCCAAATTTCTTCACGGCTAACATAGGTATCCAATAAAATCTTATCCTCTTTAAAATCGGCTCCATGCGCATCTATGCCTTTGCCTACCTCGGTTAAGCGATCGCGTGTATCCATCATTATTTTACGTGGAGATAAAAGTTTGCCCGTTAAGTTGGCCGGGCACACGGAGGTGCAGCGCCCACATTCGGTGCAGCTGTAGGCATCTAACAAATTTTTCCAGCTTAAACCTTGCACATCTTTGGCGCCAAAGGTGCTTCCCGCTGCAACCGGAGTAGGGGTGTAACTGGTATCGAGCATGGCTTTTACCTCGTTGCTCACCGAGTCCATGTTGTTAAACTGACCTTTAGGGCTTAATTTACTGTAATAGGTTGCCGGAAAGGCCAATAAAATATGCAAGTGTTTAGAATAGGGCAAGTAATTTAAAAAGGCAAAAATACCAATGATATGGAACCACCAACAGCCTCTTTCTATCCAAACGAGGCTAGTGCTCGAGTCAGGCAAAAGCCCAATTAACCAAGAGCTTACCGGAAAAGTACCCACCGGAATGTAGTGCGCCACGCCCAATTGCTGTAATTTACTATCGGCGGCATTCATGGTTAAAAATGCCGACATCAATAATATTTCAATGATGAGAATATAATTGGCATCCGATTTTGGCCACTCGGTCATTTCGGCACCGCTAAAACGGCGAAGCTTCATTACATTTCTTCGGATTAAAAAGATGACGCAAGCTACCAACACCAAGAACGCCAATACTTCAAACGCACCAATGAGCACACCATAAGCTTGCCCAAGTGGTTCTGCAAATATGCGGTGTGTACCAAATAAGCCATCTATTACAATTTCTAAAACCTCAATGTTGATGATAACAAAACCCAGGTACACAAATAAGTGCAGAATGGCTGCCACGGGGCGTTTTTGCATTTTTGATTGCCCAAAGGCAACCCATAGCATGGTTTTTAGGCGTTCCGATTTACGGTCCGAACGGTTTTCGGGTAGCCCCAAATGAATGTTTCTGCCAATTTTACCTGCGTTTTTGCCAAACAGATAAATGGCAAAGGCGCTAAGGGCTAAGAAAATAAGTTGTGCAAGCATAAGCGGTTATAATCTGAGCGAATTTAATGAATTAACCGAAATTCAAATTGCTATGCATACATAAAATTTAATTTAGAATTTTTCTAAGCAAGCTAAGGGGGTTTAAGGCTTAAAATAAGCCATTTTATGCGGGTAGCTATTTATTTTCAAAAAATATTTTCTGAAACGAAAAAAGAGATTACTTTTGCAGTCCCCAAGGGGAAAAGGGGTACCATAGCTCAGTTGGTAGAGCAAAGGACTGAAAATCCTTGTGTCGCTGGTTCGATTCCAGCTGGTACCACAAAAAACCTCAATCAGAAATGGTTGGGGTTTTGTTGTTTTAGGGTTTTTTTAACCCCTTTTTCCTTCCTTTACTTACTATTTTAAAGAACATCTCCCTCGAGTGGGTCTGGTTAACACTTGGGTTGATTAGCTGCTAATTTAAGAATAATTTGACTCATATAGTGACTCACTTTTAGAATTAACTTTGGTCAAAACCAATACCATTAATAATTTCTGTTTAGAATGATGTGCGTTTGTTAGCTATTAGAGTGATTCATTTTAACTGATTCTGTGAGCTAAATACCTTTAGATTCCATAATTAGCTCAAGTTTTATTTGATTGTTAGTATATAGAGGGTAATTAGCAAATATTTAAGGTTTTACTACGCCTGTGGAAAACTTACATAGTAAAATTTTTAGTATTTAAGGTAAAAATGGTATATTTATGCTAATAAAATTAGTTACAAAATTCGATTCTGGGGTATATAGTATACTAAATGCAAAAAAAATGTAACCCCAGCTTTGAGCTGTATAATAGAAAACCTAAATGCTTATACTAAATGCAAAGAATTGACTGTGGCAATTTTTCTTATCTCGGAGAGGTTGAAGAATTTAATAGCAGCTTACCTAAAGACTGCATATTTAATAAAGTCAAAACTGGATGTGGAGGTACTACTATAGCTCTTACTGACAGCTCACCAACTATCATATGCGTTCCACTGACCGAGCTTATTGATAATAAGATTAATCAGTCTAACAAGGATAAACGTAGTTATCCATATGAGATATTAGGTATTTACGCTGGCTTTAAACCCTCCGATGTTACATCCTATTTGAAGAGAGCAGAAGTTCCTAAGATAATGGTCACTTATGATAGTTTAATGAAGCTATCGTCTTGTTTAAACCCCAAAGACTTTAATTTGCTCGTTGATGAATACCATTGCTTGTTAACTGCATATGATTATAGGTCAACAGCTTGTGATACTGTACTTAATAATTTCAAGAAGTTTAAGTCTTATACTTTTATGTCTGCCACTCCAATTCCAGAAGATTTCGTATTTAATCAGCTGAAGGGGATAGAAATGGTAGAAGCCTCTTGGACAAACCTTAGACTTCCAAAGATTATAGGTGTAATGGCTGAAAAATCACTGACTGCTACTCTAATAAACAATGTGAATAAGTTTTTAAAGAATGAGATAGAAGGAAATGCCTACATTTTTATCAATAGTTTAGATACAATTGACAAGGTTATTAAAGAGTGTGATTTAAAAGAATCCAATACCAGGGTTATTTACTCACGACACAGTGAAAGAGTCCTGAGAAATGGAATAAAGAGGTCTAAAAGTTCAGACATTCCTAAACGAATAAATTTCCTGACCAGCAGTGCATTTGAGGGATGTGATATCTATGACCCTGAAGGTAGAACTATCATAGTTACTGACGGAGCAAGAACGCATACTCTTTTAGACATAGAGATGCAAATAGTTCAAATAATAGGTAGAATACGTGATACAAAATATACCAATGAGATATATCATATTTTTTCGAAACGATATAATACAGAAGAGCTAAGTTACCAAGAGTACAAAACTAACTTAGATAATAAGATGGATAAGGCAAGAGGTAAAATGTACTTTTATACGCTCCCAGAACAAGCCCCGTTCGTAAAGGATATGTTCATAAATACAATTAATCACAATTATACGATTTATGATGAGTTGGATTTTATCTCTATAGACAATGAAACAAATGAACCTTATTTAGATTCTAATCAGTACAATACGGCACTGTTTAAGTACAAGCTTCACAATGAAACATATTCAGATTTGCTTTCATTCGAAAAGGAGTACACCACTTATAGAGATATTGAATTACTGACTACTAAGGACTCTTCCTACTTTTTAATACTACCTCATTTCATAGGTACCAATATTTTAGACTTAACTATTAAACTAAAGCGAGAAACAGACGGGAATACGAGAGATTT
>ENA-OUVC01000739-OUVC01000739.1-marine-metagenome-genome-assembly--contig:-NODE-739-length-20615-cov-3.833382_pt1 | contig 20615 bp, 13 predicted proteins | sample MGYA00248622_ERZ508571 | MGnify/ENA primary metagenome ERZ508571 (study PRJEB26236, sample SAMN06267175) | marine metagenome | isolation source: Columbia River Estuary | place: USA:Columbia River Estuary... | reverse complement strand
CGACTAACCATGAAACCGAAAAACAGGGTTTGATAGAGACATAACGTTCACAGGAGTCAAAATGTCATTACCCCCATTGGTTGAACCAGCTGCAGAGCTGACCGTAGATGAAGTGCGCCGCTACAGCCGTCACTTGATCATTCCTGATGTTGGCATGGCCGGACAGAAACGTCTTAAGAACGCAAAGGTGTTATGCGTTGGCGCAGGTGGCCTTGGTAGTCCAGCACTTATGTATCTAGCAGCAGCTGGTGTTGGAACTTTGGGAATCGTTGAGTTCGACACTGTAGACGAATCAAATTTGCAGCGCCAGATTATTCACAGCCAAAGTGACATTGATCGTCCAAAGGTTGATAGCGCTGCTGACACCGTGAAGGGAATCAACCCTTATGTAAATGTCATCAAGCATGAAACTCGACTTGATTCCACTAACGTGATGGAAATTTTTGCGCAGTACGACTTGATTGTTGACGGTACAGATAACTTTGCAACACGTTACTTAGTTAACGACGCATGCGTCTTGTTGAACAAGCCTTACGTTTGGGGTTCGATTTATCGTTTCGATGGACAGGCAAGTGTGTTCTGGTCTGAACATGGTCCGTGCTACCGATGCCTTTACCCAGAGCCACCACCACCAGGCATGGTGCCATCGTGCTCTGAAGGTGGCGTACTTGGTGTGCTTTGTGCATCGATTGGTTCAATCCAAGTTACTGAAGCAATCAAGGTGCTAACTGGAATTGGCGATCCACTTGTTGGCTCCCTAATTGTTTATGACGCACTTGAAATGACTTATCGCAAAATCAAAATGCGTAAAGATCCAAACTGCGCAGTGTGTGGCGAAAATCCAACTGTTACTGAGCTAATTGATTACGAAGCATTCTGTGGCGCCGTTTCTACTGAAGCTGCGGAAGCGATCGTTGATTCAACCATCAACGTTAAGCAACTAGATGAAATGCTAAAGGCTCGCGAGCGTGGCGAGAAAGACTTCATGCTGATCGATGTTCGCGAACCAAATGAATACGACATCGTGAGTATTCCTGGTGCGGTTTTGATTCCAAAGAACGAATTTTTGATGGGCGATGCGCTAACCAAGATGCCAACCGACAAGCAAATCGTTTTACATTGCAAAGTTGGCGGTCGTTCAGCTGAAGTTTTAGCTGCGGTTAAGGGTGCCGGATTTAAAGATGCCATTCATGTTGGCGGCGGAATCCTGGCTTGGGTTAGCCAAATCGAACCTGATAAACCTTCTTACTAGTTCGAGTTAGAGATCTCCGGTTCGCTGCAGATTTCTAAATGCGAACCAACCAGGAATGGTTGGAATCCAGAAAGTCATCAAGCGAAACACTAAAGTAGCTGAAATTGCGATGCCCGCATCGATACCAGCTGCAGTTAAGCCAGCAGCAAGAGCCGCTTCAACTGCACCCAAACCACCTGGAGTCGGCGCGGCTTGACCAACTACAGAAGCCGCTAAGTAAACCAAGGCAATTGCAGCGATTGATGCATCAGGTGTGAATGCTCTAACCGAAGCAACTAAACAGGCGCAGTAAGCAAGATTAAGCAGCAGAACTCCGAAAACACCTGTAACTAATTTGGCTGGCTGGTTTGCAAGCGAGGAAAGTCTTGGCAGCACTTGGGAAAAAATCGGTTGAATCTTTTCGGTTGCCCAGCGCCTGACATTAGGAATTGTGAAAAGTGCAGAGGCTGACAGCGCTACGACAAGGAACACAATGATCGCGGTGCGAGGTGGACGGAAAGAAAAATCGCTTGATGTTCCGGCCACAATTACCGCAATAAACAATAAGAAAATATGACTAAAGAACGCCAGGGCTTGGGCGACTGCAACACTAGCTCCGGCTAACGCAGTATGCATTCCTTGCTTAGACAGGTAGCGCACATTGATTGCAACTGAACCTAATGTTGGGGGCGCAACCAAAGTTGCAAATGATGCGGCCCATTGGGCTTGGAATGTCTTCCAAAACGAAAGTCTTTCTGGAACTACACCAGACAGTGCCAAGGTTGCCGCAACGTAAGTAAGCGCCGACAACGCTAAGCCAATCAACAACCAACTTGTATCCGCTGTGTTGAATACTTCGGAAAAGTTGACCCGACCAAGTTGTGTTAACAAAAGATATGCGGCAATAGTTCCGGCAAATATTGCTATTAAAGTTCTTGGTTTAACCCGTTCGATTTCGATTTCTTCAGCATCAGTCTCAGGCATGTTATGCAAAATCGTTGCTCGGAGAGTTGTGAGGAGATCGCGATTCTCTTTTAGCTGTGCCCGAGTGTGAGGGGAAAGCGCAACTGGCTGCAACGCAGGTAAAGCGCGCGCTAAGCCGGCGTCACCAAGCACCACACGACCAGCTTGAATTGCGCGCATTGGGTCTGACTCGATTGAAAGCGTTACTAATGCCTCAGCAAGGTCAATACGTAACAAAACTTCAGATGCGGCAATAGTTCCATCTTCAAGGCCTTGTATGTAAACCTTGCCATCATTAGCTTGGAGAAAGTTTTCTGAAATCAAGGAACGATGCGCAATTCGCGCGGACTGTAAATCACGAACAATTTCCCAAGCGCCTGCAAGTTCAGCATCCCCAAGTGAGTGGCCTACTGAATCAAAGGTGCGGCCTGGAACATGCTGAAAGGCAAGCACTGCTGCATCTGGCCCAACTTCTGCAACTGCAATCAAATGTTGTGTTGGAATTCCAGCGGTCGAAATTGCCCAGCTGTTTAGCGCAATGCGTTCTAGTCGCCTACGCATAGAAGTGCCAGAGCCACCGGAATCATCGCGCAATCTCACGGAGCGATAAATAGCCTGTGCCAATCCTGCACCTTCGAGATCGCGATCTAACACGATTAAGTCAATGCGTTGACCATCAGTTGTGCTGGCATCGTATTTGCGTCCAGACTCTAAAACTTCTGCAGCTCTGAGCAATGTGAGCGGTAGCCCAAGTGCAGTCATAGCTTTGGCAATTTCATTACCAGATGGGCGAGTGGTGTCTGTTCCCAGTAAGTAGCGAATCAACAGACCTGTTGCCCAACCAGCAAGCAAGGAAACACCAAGACCAGCGGCAGTCACACCGCCGCTAACAATGTTTGCTAACGCAATTGAACCAATAACAATTCCGGCAACAATGTTCCATCTTGGTCGGGACATGATGCGAGCCACAGTGGTGAAAGCCGCTAGGCCACCAACGACAATGCTGAATGGAACCGCAGTCGCGGGATCAGTAGTTCCAGCAAACGTTAAGAGCAGACGTTCCGAACCTGATTGGATTAGCGCCCAGGAAGAAACCGAAAGAATCACGACTGTCACCAGCAGCGCAGCAATTGATTCAACTAGTTGCCGAGTGCGTTTACGAATGAGTAAATCTAAGGCAGCGGCGGCTGGGAAAATCAAAGCACCAAATCCACTGACTAAGTTCGTGATCAAGATAATTGCAGATGGAAGCCGATTGGCACCTTGAGCAATATCTTGATCAATTCCAGTGGTTGTACTTTGTGCTAGAAATGCCAAAAGCCCAACGATTACGATGGTAAAAACCGTGAAGGCAAATCGAGCCAAGTCAGCTGGTCGGCGTAATCGACGATTTATAACCGCGTCTTCGATGACCAAGGTCGAGGCAGATGCCGTTGGTGCCACGGACATCCCCCAATCAATAGGTCAATAAGAAAAGTACTTACTTACATAATCTTGCCTGAATAATCAAGGATTGCGAAAGCCTGATGCAGATTTGTCACCCTTACATGGTGGAATAAGGAGCAATGACTCGCTTAATCCTTGATCGCACCCCGGCATTGCCTTATGTTGCGCCAACCCTGGATGAGGATCAACTTCGCGTTGTGAATCATCGCCATGGCGCCATGCGGGTTTTGGCAGGTCCAGGCACTGGCAAGACCACAACTCTGGTGGCTGCAATGGCTGCGCGCTTATCGGGGTCGGATGCACTTCGTCCCAATCAAGTTTTAGGTCTAACTTTTGGTCGCCGCGCCGCCATCGATTGGCGAGATCAAGTCACTGCTGCTGTCGGCGGTGGCGTGGTTCCGCTAGTTAGCACATTCCATTCGTTTTGCTATGCGTTAGTCAGACAGTTTCAATCTGACGAGGCTTACATTTCAGCCACTCGACTTTTGTCTGGCCCTGAACAACAGGTTCGTTCCCGACAACTTTTTGCAGATGCGATTGCTGACCAAAGACTGAATTGGCCCGCAGACTTAATGCCAGCAGTTGGCACCAGGGGATTGGCGGAGGAAATTCGCGCAGTAATGTCGCGCACTCGATCGCACATCATGGACCCAGAAGATTTAGTAAACCTTGGAAACAAAACCGGTCGACAAACTTGGGCTTCCATTGGTGTATTCATGGATGAGTATTTAGATGTATTAGATGCCGAAGGTGTTTTGGATTATTCAGAATTGATTCATCGAGCAGTTTTGTTAAGTCATCGACCAGATGTTCAAGAGTATTTACACAAAACTTTTAGTGCGATTTATGTTGACGAATACCAAGATACCGACCCGGGCCAAGTTGCACTCCTAAAGGCGATGGTCAATGTTGATAGCGCATTAGTAGTCGTTGGCGATGTCGATCAGGCCATCTATGGTTTTCGCGGTGCAGATGAAGCTGGGATTAGAAATTTTGAGCAGGAATTTGAAGCGGTATTTGGAAAACCAGTAGAAAATGTTGTGCTCTCAACTTGCCGACGCTTCGGTTCGGAAATTCGTTCCGCCGCCAGTGCTGTAATTGGTGATCGAGTACCAGCTGGTTTCAACTCGGTTGATATACATAAGCACCGAAATCCAAAATGCATTTCTGAAAATGTTGGTGAACTAAAGGTAAGAACTTTTGATTCACCTGGCGCAGAGGCATCACACATCGCAGACATCATTGCTCGAGCGCATGCGAATGAAAACTTGCAGTGGTCAGACTTTGCCGTAATTGTTCGATCTGCAGTTGTTTCAATTCCAACGATTTATCGAGCATTCGTTGCTGCTGGGATTCCAGTTGAGGTTGCTGCAGATGAGATTCCGTTACATCAAGATCCAGCTGTCGCACCTCTAGTTACTGCGCTGCGCATAATTGACAATCCACGCCATGCCACGGTTGATGTCGTCGCTGATTTATTGAGTGGTCCGTTAGCCGCTATTGATCCCGTTGACCTGCGACGATTTGGCAGTTACCTGCGAATGAAGGATCGAACTACCGAGCATGCACCACGTCCAGCCTTGGTCTTAATTGGTGCTGCGCTGCTTGATCCAAAGTTGCTATTGGATGTCCCTCCTGGCAGACACGATTCAGTAGTTGCTGCGATACAAAAAATTGGCACAGTTTTGATAGCGGCCCGAAAGCTTATGCAGTCGGGTGCAAGTCCGCATGAAGTCCTTTGGAGTATCTGGCAGGGCACTTCCTGGCCAACTCGACTACAAGAGCAAGCTCTAGGTTTTGGCACGCCAAGCACGCGAGCTCATCGAGACTTGGATGCCATCTGCTCATTGTTTGATCTTGCGAATCGATTTGTGGCTCGCGGCAGAGGTAAAGACTTAACAAACTTCCTGGATGAAATTGAAGCGCAAGAAATTCCAGCTGAAGCATTGGCCGAAAACGACGTTCGCAACGATTCAGTGCGACTTCTAACCGCACACCGATCCAAGGGCTTGCAGTGGAAGTATGTAGTTGTTGCCGGCGCTCAAGAAGAACTTTGGCCAGATCTTCGTCAGCATCAAAGTTTGCTGCAATCAGATCGCATTGGGCCGAATCTGGAATTAATGCCGCTCACGATGCGGGAACTTTTGGCCCAAGAGCGACGCTTGTTTTATGTGGCACTCACTCGTGCCATGCAAACCCTTTTGATTACGGCTACCGATACCTCCGTTCGGGATGATGGCGTTGCTCCCACCAGGTTTATTACCGACATCGTCACTGCGATGCCACAAATTGAAATCTTGCATACATCTGGACGTCCAAAACGACCACTAAGTCCAGAGGGCGTTATTGCGAATTTGCGACGCACACTTAGCTCTCCTGAATCTTCCCAAGCATTGAAACTTGCTGCAGCCAACAAGTTGGCTCAGCTTCACAAAACTCATGGATCACTGTTTTTCCATGCGGACCCAGATAAGTGGTGGGGTGTGCTGGAGCAAACGCAAAACCAGCGCCCAGCTAACTCTCAGGTCTCAATTTCAGCTTCCGGAATTACGTCGATAGAACATTGCCCGGCGCAGTGGTTCTTGGAACGAAAACTGAATGCGCTTTCTCAGTCTGCAACACCAATGATTTTTGGAAACGCACTGCACGCAATTGCGCAAGGTTTGTCATCGGGTGAACTTGCTTACGACATTTCTGCAATCGACGATCAGCTTGATCGCCTATGGCCTGGCATGGGATATGAGGCAGAGTGGGAAAGTTCACGAGAACGAAATGCAGCCCATGATGCATCAGTTCGCCTCTTAACTTGGATGCTCGACCATAAAGATCAAGTAAGCATTACCGAATCTGGCCTTTCTTGGAAAACCAAGATTGCAGTCGAAAATCCTGATGGTTCTTCACGTGATGTCGATTTAGCAATTACTGGGCGAGCAGATCGGATTGAATTCACCGAAGACGGAATAATGATTTTTGATTTCAAGACAAGTAAAGATGCCAAGAAGAGCAAGGATTTGTTCAAGGATGTTCAGCTAGCGCTTTACACATACCTTTTAGAAAACGGCAACTTCACAAAAGATAGTGAAGAAGTTACGCGAGAGTCGGAACAACAAGTCAAAGGCGCTGCCTTAGTTCAGTTACGTGTTGGTGAAAAAGATAACTCAGACTTGGCGCTGGTTCAGCAAGTTTCGCCCGAGACCCATGACGAGAATTCAACGATCGCACTCGATCAAAGAATCGGCCAAGCAGCTTTAGTAGTTCTAGACGAGCGCTACGAAGCGCGCTACGAAGATCAAAAGTGCAAATTGTGCAAGGTGCGAACTTTGTGCCCAGCAACACCTGAAGGAAAGCAGGTGTTGTCATGAAAGAAATCACAACATCTGACTTAACGAAAGTCCTTGGGTTTAACCCAAGTGCCGAACAATTAGCAGCCATAGTTTCGCCACTGGAACCGAGCATGATTGTTGCGGGAGCCGGCACTGGAAAAACCACGGTTATGGCTGGACGAATTGCTTGGCTGATCATGACCCAGCAGGTTGCGCCGGATCGAATTCTTGGCCTTACCTTTACCACCAAGGCAGCGAACGAATTACTGACTCGAGTTCGAAGCTTTTTGCCAGCAGCACTCAAGTACTTACCCGATGAATCTGCTCACGCAGATTTGGGCGAACCAGTTATATCCACTTACAACGCATTTGGCTCACGGCTTCTTAAAGAGCATGCGCTTCGCTTGGGTCTGGAGCCGGATGCTCGAGTTGTTGTCGACGCAACGCGATATCAATTAGCCATGCGAGTAGTTTGCCAATCGCACTATGACTTGGGCGGCCTTGGCTACAGCCCAACCACAGCAGTTACCGAGCTGTTAAAACTTGATGAACAGTGCTCAAACTATTTGGTAGACCCAAATCTGATTATCGAAAGTGACATCCAGAGATTAGTTGGCCTGGAAAGCATTGAAAAGAAGCAAGAACTTACGCACGAAATGATCAAAACCTGCAAGAAACGAATTGAACTTGCCAAGTTGGTAATGGATTTCAGGCAAGCAAAGATTGCTAACGATGTAATCGATTACGCAGATCAAATTCGTCTTGCTGCTCAGGCTGCGCAAAATTCGCAAGCCATGCGAGATATTTTGAAAGATCAATTTCATGTGGTCTTGCTGGATGAATATCAAGACACCTCGTTGTCACAGAAAGTTTTGTTACAAGAGCTGTTTGGACATGGTCATCCAGTTATGGCAGTCGGTGACCCATGCCAAGCGATTTATGGTTGGCGCGGTGCCGAGATCACCAACATGGAAAACTTTAAAGATGACTTCCCGCGTGAGTTAGCAGGAAATTGGGAGCCAGCCAAAATTTATAAGTTGACGGCTAACCGTCGTTCTGGAGAAAACATCTTGACTGCAGCAAACTCTTTGAGTAACAAGTTGCGGGAAATTCATCCTGAGATTGTCGAGCTGGTGACCGCTGATGATGCAAAGCCAGCTGGCGAAATTCACACCGCTTTACTTCCGACCTTTACCGATGAAGTTGAATGGGTGACTGAGCAGATTGCAAAAATCAAGCCAGTTAAAAGCTGGAATGAAGTAGCAGTTCTTTTGCGAGAAAAGAAGAATGCCCAGTATTACGTCAATGCTCTAGAGGCCAAGGGAATACCAGTCCAGGTTGTTGATCCGGGTGCGCTAGTAAATCTGCCGGAAGTTCGCGAAGTAGTTAGCTACCTAGAAGCAATTTACGATCCAACTGCAAATACTGCGCTTGCCAGAATCTTGCTCAGCCCGCGCTGGCAAATTGGATCTCGTGATCTGGCAATTCTTGGTCGACATGCATCGGAATTAGTTCGCGTCGATGTCACACCCGAAATGCCAATTGACGTTCAACTCGATCACATCGTTTCGGCAGTTGATAAGTCCCAACGCGTCAGCTTGCTGGATGCCCTAGAACTAGTTGCTGAAGACGAGTCTTTGCCTTATTCGCCTGAGGCTAGAGTTCGGCTAGTTGAATTGGCATCACAACTTCGCATGCTACGAAAGTTTTGTAATGAGTCAGCAATTGATTTGATTTCACGAATCATTCGGGTCACTGGAATTGGCATTGAAGCCATGGTGGTCAATTCGCCGGAAGGTTCAACGCACTTCGATCGACTAGCTGCGTTGATTGATTTAGCTGGCAACTTCAGAAACCTTGAAGGTGACTCGAGCGTTGGTGCGTTTTTGGAGTATCTGCGCACTGGACAGAGATTCAATTCACTTGTTGAAGCCGATGTCACACTCAGTGACAATGCAGTAATTGTGATGTCGATTCACAAATCCAAGGGCTTGGAGTTTCCAATCGTGGTAGTTCCGGATCTCACGGTTGGTGTCTTCCCATCCACACCTAAAGATCGGCATTGGCCAAAGAATGCATTCCGAATTCCATCGGATGCCCTTGGCGCGCCAATTAATCCATTGTTGCCAGAGTTCCCGGGTCCGGTCGGACCTCGTGGTGTGGACTTCAAGGCGTTCACAACTGCTGCTGGCGAGCTTGCCACAATTGATGAACGTCGGTTGGCCTACGTTGCCATTACTCGTGCGGAACAAAAAGTTATTGCCAGCGGATCTTGGTGGGGTCCAACGCAATCAAAACTGCGCGGACCAAGTGCCTTCTTGATCGACTTACATGAAGGTGCCACTCAGCCAGATGTTTGGACCGAAACTCCAGACCCAGATGCAACTAATCCGTTACTAGCTGATGTGCAGTATTTAACTTGGCCAGTTCAAGTCGGCTCCACTCAGCGACAGGCAATCCAGCACGAAGCGCAACTTGTTAAGTCAGCCGCGCTTGAGTTGCATGATCAATCCGGACTGAGCGATCAAGAAATTGCTTTGGTTGAGTCTTGGCAACAAGATATCGATGCTTTGGTTTTGCAGGCTAGCCAGTACGAATCAGTTGAGAGATTGGTTCGACTTCCTGCCTCGCTATCGGCTAGCCAGTTAATAGCTTTGAATACCAATGAAGAAGTTTTCTTGAAATCACTAGTTCGACCAATGCCACGCCAACCATCAAGTGCGGCAGATCGAGGAACTACATTCCATTCCTGGGTGGAAACTTTTTATGGTCGCCGAACTCTGATTGATACTGAGATGCTCTCCGGCGCGATGGATGACGAAATCTATTCGGATGAACAACTTCAAGCACTTAAGTCGGCATTTGAATCCGGACCATTCGTGGATCGAAACCCAGCCTCACTTGAACTCCCCTTTGCCTTAGTGCTGGGTGGGCGAACGCTACGTGGTCGAATGGACGCTTTGTTCACAGGCACATTGGACGATCCTTCGGCAAAAGACCGTTGGCTCGTGGTTGATTGGAAAACTGGAAAACCTGGATCAGCCAATGATTTGCAGTTATCCATCTACCGACAAGCAGCAGCCCTAACTTTGGGTGTTAATCCAGATCAGATTCAAGCAGTCTTTTACTACGTGGCAGATCAAGAAGTAACTTCGCCGACAAACTTATTGTCACTTGAAGAGTTAGCGGAACTTATTTCGTAACTTCGACTACAAGTGCGCAGTGATCGCTAATTGGTAACTGCAAAACTTCAGCTGATTCCTGAGCTTGCTTAATTGATACATCGCTCAATCCTCGAGCGATGATGTGATCGAACTGAATTCGTGGCTTGAAAGTTGGATAAGTCGGCAACTCAGCAAGACTGTCCCAACGCGAAATAAACTTGGCAAGTTTTCCTGGCAAGTTAAAGTCACCAAATATCAGTACCGGATTCTTTCGCTCGCTTAGCTGCTTTGTAAGTTGGCGAAGTTGCTTAACGTTAAATCCAGGAACAAAACTCAAGTGAGTTGTTGCAACTGTGAATGTCCCAAGTGGAGTTTCAACGTCAGCAATGATGGCAACCCGTGGCTCGTCAGCAACCTTAATCATTCGAGGTCGTGGATTACTTGGCACTAGAAGCGGTAGCGAAATCGGTGCAGCTGTAAATCGCAGGACTTCAATGTTTGAAATTGGATAACGCGAGGCTAAGCCAACGCCGTAATGCGGTTGTTCCTGACCGGACTCGGAATGTTCATGCGAGTGAATATGAGAGTCAGTTGCACCTTCCCAGGATTCGCCAGGTGTGCCGGTAATTGCTGGAGCAAAAACCCAATATGGAAGTCCCATGGCATCAGCAACAATCTTTGTTTGGTGTTCATTGTTGCTTCGCTCTTGATGTCTATCTACTTCTTGCAAACCGATCAGATCCGCAGTTATTGAACCTGCAACCTGCGCCAGGCTAGGGGCTTCCAGTGGATCTACCAAGGCGATTCCATGTAGCAAATTCCACGTAGCAACTCTCATATCTGCAGACTATGCGCAAGCGCGTAAGATCGCTATTTGTGGACTCCTTAATGAACGATTTACCGTTAGCGCGATTCACTGTTGATCGCTTGGCGGAATTGCGGGCTAATCCACAATGGTTTGACCAAGCTTGGGCATCCGAAAACACTCGAGTTTTAGTTCTTCACGATCGAAACATTCCAGTTACCGATGAGCTTTCTATTGTTTGGGTTAAACCGTGGTCACTAAAGATGTCCCACGCTGATGCGGAACAGGTTGCCGTTTTCTTAGGTGCTGATGATGATCACACCTACATCGCAATCATGGAAGACGAAGTTGGCTTAACAGATGTCACCTGGGCAAGCCTGCGCGATATTGGTGCGGCACTTTCTGCCAAAGATGTTGGTCTTGCAACTGCCGCAATCGCACTAGCTGCTTGGCACGACGGTCACCAATTTTGTCCAAAGTGTGGAGCCAAGACTGAAGTTGCAATGGCTGGCTGGTCTCGCAAATGTAATGTGCATGATTCTGAGCACTATCCTCGAACCGAACCAGCGATGATTGTTGCTGTTGAAGATTTAGCTGGACGAATCTTGCTTGGACGTCGCCGCGAATGGCCAGAAGGTTGGCTTTCAACTTTGGCTGGATTTGTTGAAGCTGGTGAGTCGTGTGAAGCCGCAGTGATTCGCGAGGTCTACGAAGAATCTGGAATTCATGTAGATCTGCAGTCACTTAAATACATGGGCTCACAACCGTGGCCATTCCCAGCTTCGCTAATGCTGGCGTATCGCGCAATTGCAACCAGCACTGAAGTTGAAATGCACGACGAAGAAATGACCGAAGTGCAATGGTTCTCTCGGGACGAATTGTCTGCTGCCTGTGAAGCCCAAACTCTCAAACTGCCAAGTCCAGTGTCTATCGCATTTAGACTTATTCAGTCTTGGTACGGTAAAGACATACCAATCAAGTGGTGTCGAAGTTAACTAGTTAAACCGAGTACGGAGAAGTCATGAGTGAAAAAGTAACTATGTACAGCACACCATGGTGCGGCTACTGTCAGCGCTTGAAAGCTCAAATGGGCCGCGAAGGTATCGAATATAACGAGATCGATATCGAGCAGGATCCGACAGCTGCGGACTTCGTAATGGGAGTCAATGGTGGCAATGCCGTAGTTCCTACTTTGGTTTTCCCAGACGGCTCAACACGGACAAATCCCAGCATTGGTGAAGTTAAAACCCTGCTAGGTCTGTAAACCTGCAGATACCTATGACGTCCCTTAAGGGACTGTCGTAGGGGCTTGGCACAATAGGGCAGTGCCCGACATTCTTGACGCCCTCGACGACCAGCAACGCGCTGCTGCAGAATGCGTCTCTGGACCAGTAGCGATTTTCGCTGGAGCCGGCACAGGCAAAACTCGAACCATCACCCATCGCATTGCGCACGCAGTGGAAAGTGGTGTCCATGATCCAAGCCAAACTTTAGCCGTCACGTTTACAACTAGAGCTGCTGGCGAACTGAGAAATCGGCTAGGACAACTTGGAGTCTCTGGAGTTCAAGTTCGAACTTTTCATAGCGCGGCGTTAAGACAACTTAGATTCTTTTATCCGCAATTCTTCAATTCCAGCCTGCCAGATTTAATGCCTAGCAAATTTCGCTTCGTTGCAGATGCAGCAACACTTTGCCGAGTAGCAAATGATAAAGATTCAATTCGAGATCTGGCAGCCGAAATTGAATGGGCAAAAGTAAACATTCTTTCGCCAGATGCTTATCGCGAAAAAGCGGTTCAAGTTAGACGCGACCTAAGTGGCGACCTAACCATTGAAAAGGTCTCTAAAGTTTTCGAAGCTTACTTAACTCGTCTTGATGAAGCTCATGCCATGGATTTCGAAGACGTACTTCTATTGACGACTGCGATGATGGAAAACTATCCCGAGATGGCGAATGCGGTACGCAAGCAATATCGACATTTCACAGTCGATGAGTTCCAGGACGTTAGCCCCGTCCAATTTGAGTTACTAAGTCTTTGGCTCGGAGACCGAGATGACGTATGCGTTGTTGGCGATCCGGCTCAAACTATCTACTCATTCTCGGGTGCAACTTCTAAGTACCTAATTGATTTCAAGTCCCACTTTGCCCGCACCCAAGATTTTCAATTAAGCCATTCCTACCGAAGTACTGAGCCAATTGTTGCCGTCGCAAATCAGGTCCTTGCTAAGGATGCAACTAGTCCAGTGCGATTAGTTTCCCAGCGTGGTAAGGGTCCAAACGTGAGCCTAACTTCGTATGCAAATGATGAAGAAGAAGCCAGATTAATTGGACAGCAGATTTTGGAACTTATCGCTAAAGGCATCGCGCCAAGAGACATTGCTGTGCTTTATCGAATCAATAGTCAGTCTGAAATCTTCGAAGCAGAGTTAAGCGCATTAGGAGTGCCAATCTCGTTACGTGGCGCTGAGAGATTCTTTGAACGTGCCGAAGTCAAGAATGCCTTGTTAAATCTGCGTGCTGGCTTACATGTAACTGGAACCAAGGCCATGACCGAAACGGTCCGAGACATATTGAGTTCAGTTGGTTGGCGAGCCCAGGCTCCAGATAGTGGTCGAGCAGCTCGGGAAACTTGGGAATCCCTAAACACAATCGTGGACCTAGCCGACGAACTTCAAGCTAAAGATTCAACTGCGCAGCTTCCAGACTTCGTTAAGTCCTTGGATTTACGAAGTGAAATGGAATTTGCACCAAGTGCGAATGCGGTAACTCTGGCATCAATCCACGCTGCTAAGGGTTTGGAGTGGGAAGCCGTATTCATAGCCGGCGTAAGCGAAGGCTTACTTCCGATTTCTCACGCCACAACGGCTACTGAGTTCAATGAGGAACGTCGATTGCTTTACGTGGCCATGACAAGAGCAAAAACTCATTTGAGTATTTCTTGGGCTAAATCCCGCCACACCGATGGCAAGGGATATCGCGAACAGTCCACGCTGTTGCGCGACTTAAAGTTTTAGCTTTTTACTTCTTCGGCAAAGCCTGGGACCCATTGCGCAAATTCATCTCGAACCGAGAACTCTGATTCAAGCTGGCACAAAACCCCGATACTGCCCAACCAAACCCGATGAATCATTACGTAGTTTGGTGGCAGATTAATCTTCATGCCAATTGACCAGTCTGCATTTCGTGGATCGCTGGTTCGTTCAAACTGTTCGCGAATCCATTCGCGATTGTGCTTGAACACTGGAACTTGAGCTGGCTCAGTAAATGGCCCAAGGTAATCAAGTAACGACTGAGGATCCAACTCAATACCTGGACGAATGAATCCTTCTTCGCGCAATCCAGCCACTACTGATTCGGAATCCCCAACGAGAGCAATCTTTAACAAAGTTCCCATTGCTGGCGGCAGACCATCAGGCAGGTCTGCAGTTGCGCCAAAGTCAAGAATTGCAAGTCGGCCATCTGGCATTACTTTGAAGTTTCCAGGATGTGGGTCTGCGTGCAAAAGCCCAACCTGGCTTGGTCCAGAAAGCAAGAATCGCAAATACATCTTTCCAAAGTGATCACGTTCTTCTTGCGTGCCAGATTCAATTAGGCGAGCAAGGGATTTACCTTCAACCCATTCAGTAACAATCACGTTCTCGGCGGCAGCCAATACATGTGGGATGAAGTAATCGGGATGACCATCGAATCCAACTGCGAACTTTCGTTGAACTTTGGATTCATGCAAGTAATCGAGTTCTTCGGCTACGCAATCTGTAAGTTCGCGCAAAATTGCCCGAACGTCAATTCCAGGAAAGAAGCCGGCAAACAATCTGCCGAATCTAGACAGTTGCTGTAGATCGGCTAGGAGTGCGCCCGATGCTCCTGGGTATTGAATCTTTACCGCTACGTCGCGACCGTCATGCCAAACTGCTCGGTGCACCTGTCCGATCGAGGCAGCCGCGGCTGGCTCATCATCGAATGAGGTAAAGCGCTCTCGCCAATTTTCACCAAGGGACTCTTGCAGCACTTGATGGACTGATTCAATCGCCATTGGTGGAGCGGAATCCTGCAGCTTGGTAAGTGATTCTCGGTACGGGCCAGCTACGTCATCAGGAAGCACGGACTCAAAGACGCTCAGCGCCTGTCCTAGCTTCATGGCGCCACCCTTGAGTTCGCCAAGGACACTAAAGATTTGTTCTGCAGTCTTTGCCTGAGCTTGCGCAGTGGCATCTTGGGCAGACATTCCGCCCAAGCGCTTACCTAGACCAAGAGCACGTCGGCCAGCATGGCGGATCGGCAGTGCTGCGATACGAGCACTTCGGGTCATGCCACTTTGGGATAAATCGCTCACACCCAATTGTCAGGCAGTTAAGTCCCATCGGCATCCGCAGGAGGGGTGAAAGAACGTGGGATACGTCTCAACAGAATTCTGGCCAAGCCCCAACTTAATCAGTTGAGTATCAACAGATTCGGTCTTATCAACCCAGGCTGAAATTAGCTGGACCACCGCCATTGCAGTATTCAAAACCAGCGAGATTGGAGCGCTATCAAGAGCCGGATTTTGGGAAACCTGGAGATCTATGAGCGGCCACTGAGAATCTTGATCACATCGATGTAGGTGCAAGCAGCGAAGGCACGGAGTTTTCCCAGGCACAATCACCGAACTAATCAGACTTGCGCCAGTGCTGGTAGTTGCAAATAGATGAGCAGTATCCGTTGCCACAAACTGGTCTGCACTTGTTGCAGAAATCCAGGGGAAATCTGCCCGTTGCTCGGGGAGCAGGACTTCAATTTTCTGGTTGGGCCGATACCGCAAAAAGTTCTTATGTGCGGAAACTCCCTTAATCATTCGTTCAACTAAATTTTTGGCCACCGCATCCCGACGCATCCCAACATCAATTCGGGAAGCGCCCCAAGGGGTTAAATCAGACTCGCTAACCAAAGTTGAATCGTGAACTGTGATGTTGGGAAATCCTGCACTTGCAAGGAGCAGGCATACCGTCATACCAAGACGACCAGCCCCACGAATCGAAATTTCACACCCAATTCGGTTAGCTATTTGATCTAAATCTCCTGAAGTTTCTCGCGCAAGATTCAAGCGTTGAATTTCAGAAACAGGATTTTGCAGATCGTAGGTTGCAGCGATTGGACCAGGTTCAACTAACCCAAGTGCGATTAATTGACCCAGAAAATTCTCACTTGACTGTAAGTCATGCCCGGCTTCTACTAATTGATTGCAGATTTCAGAGATTGAATTTGCTCCGGTAAGTAGTCGTCCAATTGTTTCGCCGACTCTCTTATCAACAACTAATGCTGAGTTTGGATTAATCCCAATTTGAATTTGAGTTTGACTGCGTTCATAAAGCCGAACGCCAGGTCCTAATTTTGGATTTGTTATTTTCACTCCTGAAGTTTGCAGAATGAATCTTGTGTAGAAATTCAACATTCCACAAAGCCTTTGTGTTACTTTCCAAGTCACTTTTAATACCCAACTAGTTTGCTCAAATGAGCTCGGTAACTGTGGACTCAGACATAACCCCCATGGGGATAAAACTTTTTTCTTTCCACATTCCGTGGACAAGATAACCCCTGATTAAACGCTATATTCACACGGTCACAAACAATCTATCCCCAAGTTGTTCACCAGTAATCCCCAGATAACTTGGCATCTATCCCCAGTTAGTCCCCAACCTTGTCCACAGCAAAATTCAATAGTTGTTCATTTACGTTGCATTAGTGCGTTACTTGCGCGTACGTTGCACTAGTTGAAGCTCTCGAGATAACGAGCCGACATTCGCAAGGGGAAGGCGAATGATTGAGCACGCGGCTCGAGAGCTTCATCATTTTTGACAGGCGACTGGGCTAGCCTGAGTTCTGTGACCGGACCAAATCAGCCATCGCTCTTCGATCCTGAAGATGCCGCTAATGCAGAACATGCAAATGAGTCCGTGGAATTTATCTACCAACGAACTGATTTAACAAAAGTTGAAGTTAAGCGCAGCAAGCGGGCAAAGCGAAATGTAACTGCCTACCGTGACAACGATAAAACGATTGTCACGGTGCCAACCCGAATGGCAAAACGTGATATTGACGCCTACGTAGCTGAACTGGTCAATCGCTTAGATGACCGAGACGAACGAACTAGTTCTCAAGAGTCCCTGGAACAACGAGCCCGGGTGCTTTCAAAGAAATATTTGGGTCAAGATCTTTTTGATACCCACAAAGTTCCAGTGAAGATTCGTTGGGTTACAAATCAAAATTCTCGATGGGGTTCTTGCACTCCAGATGAAGGTTCGATTCGACTCTCACATCGAATGCAACGAATGCCAAGTTATGTCATCGATTCCGTGATTGTTCACGAGTTGATTCATCTGCTGGTAACTGATCACAGTCCAGAATTTTATGAACTTATGAACAAGTTTCCACAGCATGAAAAAGCCAAAGCTTACTTAGACGGCTACTCGCACGCACAGCAGTATTTCAAGCCTGAATAGTTGATTAATTCAGTTAACTCAGCAACGTGAGTTACGAATTACTTTCTGGATCCTCTTTAGCCGATTCAATAGCCTTGTTAAGTTCAGCCATTAAGTCTTCAGTTCCGGTTGCTAGGAACGCATCGATGTCATCAATGTCAGAGTCTCTTGGAAGCAAGTCAGGGTGAGACCAAAGTGCGTCTCGGGCGGCTATGCCTTGGGTTTCTGCTAGTCGCTGCCACAGCGCTGCAGCTTCGCGCATTCGACGCGGACGCATTTCCAATCCGATTAGCCCGCCAAACACTTTTTCCGCTGGCCCACCCGCTGCCCGACGTCGCCTAAACACTTCCTCAAGCGCCCCAGCGGATTGCAGACGGGTTCCCGCTGCTTGAGTTACCACGACAGTGACCCAACCTTCAATGAGCGCCAAGAGCAGTTCAATTCGGGTTAGAGCTGCTGCTTGCTCCGGAGTTTGAGTCGGCTCGAATAACGAAGACGTCATCATGCTGTTGATGCTGTCTGGATTTGATGGATCAATTTGCGTCATGGCTTGTTCGATTGCACTGGTGTCAATCTTGACGCCTCTGGCATAGTCCGAAATCGCAGCCATCAACTGGGACTGAATCCAAGGGGCAGCGGTAAACAACCTTTGATGCGCGAGTTCGCGAAGTGTTATGTAGAGGCGTGCTTCAGATTCATCGATTGATAGACCCTTGATAAATTCATTCGCGTTTGAAATAACTAAGCCAGGTTTACCAGAAGCATTTAATGGAATACCAACATCAGAGTTGCTCAAAACTTCAGTAGTCATTTGTCCGAGTGCCTGACCAAATTGCGTGCCAAACATAGTTGCGCCCATCGACTTTGCCATTGCCATAAGCGGGCCGGTTATCGCAGCAAAGTCAGGTGAAGCCAAAGTTTCGCGAAGATTTGCTGCAACCTCATCCGGAAGACTTGAAAGCAATTCCTCTGGGATGTTGATAGTCCCTGCATCGTTACCAGAAGGCAGCATGCCAGTCATGACACCTGCCATTGCATCGGCAACAGGTTGCACAACAACCTTCCAGGAATCAAAAGTAGAAGCTAGCCATTGAGTGCGAGTTACGCCGTTGATTGTGTGACCCGCGCTTGGAATTGTGGTTGCATCATTAAGCCACAAATCCGCCAAGTCAGCAGCCGAGCGCAATTTCTCATTTTCTGACTCATTGATTGCCGGATCGCCAGCTTTGCTTAAGGCTTGATCAGACGCGGTGTGGGCGCTAGTCCAATTAACTGAGCCACCAGATGGATCGCCACCGTTACGGAGCATGCGTCCCATGTTTTCGAGCATGTCAGCTAGTTCATTGTTCTCGTCGCCACCAGGGGCGAATCCAAACGGCATACTCATTTTTCCTACTTATCTTTTTTCTCAGAAGAACAAAAGGGCCAGTTACTTCCAAGGTTATGCCCAGTCCCACTAACCCTGAATCATTTTGCTTCTAGCCCACGGCGAACATCCAGATTCTTCACGTACGCTGTAAGCCTAGAAACTTATTGTTTTCCTGAAAAGAAATGGCATTTGGATGCGCTCAAGATTAAAGCCCACTCTGACGTGGACCCTCTTGATTTTGCTGGGCGCGGCAATGTTCATTCCAGTTCCATATGTGATGACCTCACCTGGGCCCGTATTCAACACCATCGGGGAAGTTAACGAGATCGAACTGATTTCTATTTCAGGCACCGAGACTTACCCAACTGAAGGCGAACTCGATATGACAACAGTCAGCGAGTATGGGGGACCGCAAGAAGGCTTGGATATGTTCCAAGCAATTTGGGGTTGGATAGATCCGGATCGACGAGTTGTGCCGCGCGAATCGGTTTACCCAGAAGGTGAAACCGAGGAAGAAAACGCTGCAAGAAACGTTGAGGCATTTAGTACCTCGCAGAGCTATGCAATCGCGGCCGCAATGGATTACCTAGATCAGCCAATCAAAGAGCAAGTAATTGTCACCAGCGTTGGACTTGATACACCTGCGCAAGACAAGCTCCGTGCTGGTGATGAGATCTTGACAGTTGATGGTGTTCCAATGACAACACCCGAACAAGTTGTTGAGGCAGTGCGATCCAAGCCAATCGGAACCGATCTGAATTTTTCAGTTATGCGAGGTGGCACAAAGCTTGAAGTAGTTGTCACATCTGAAACCCGCTCTGATGATCCGGAAACGGAACAAAACGAAGCAACAATTCCATACATCGGCATTGGCATCGATATCAATTACTCAGCTGAATTTGAAATTAAGTTTGGAGTAACCGGTGTTGGTGGACCAAGTGCTGGCACATTGTTTGCCATTGGAATCATCGACAAGTTAACTCCTGGCGCATTGACGCAAGGAAAGATCATTGCTGGCACCGGCACGATCGATCCTGACGGAAACGTTGGCGAAATCGGTGGGATACGGCAGAAGTTGATAGGCGCTCGAGATGCGGGAGCAGTTTTGTTCTTGGCGCCAGCGGGCAATTGTGATGAAGTTATCGGTCACATCCCTGATGGCTTAACTGTGGCCGCAATTGAGACGCTTGAGGACGCTATGGATGAAATTGAGGCATTTAATAGTGGTGCTCAGGTAACAACCTGTAACTAACTCAGAAGCCCTGACTGATCAAGATAAAGGCTGCTGCAAAAGTTACGAATATCGCAAATCCTTTTTGTAGAGTTCTAGCGTTTAGCTTTCCTGCAAGTGGTGCAGCTAAGAATGACGAAGCAATTGCAGCGAGCGTGAACGCAGCGATTGGCCCGATTGGTATTTCACTCCAGTACTCAAAGCGCATCAAGAATGCAATTGCAGAAGTGCTCGCTATTGCAACCAGGGAAGTGCCAGCTGCAGTTTTTGTCGGAACTTTAAGGATTAGTACCAGCGCTGGAACAATCAAAAAACCACCACCAACTCCGAGTAATCCGGTAAGAACGCCAATTGCAGTGGCAACGAAAAAAACTAATGGCCACTGCGACTTAACTTGAGCATTAGATTCTCCAACTGGACCACGCCACATTGCAAGTGCTGCACCAAACATCAAGGTCGCAAACAAAATCATTTGAACAGACTCGGGAACTACCTTCACAAGTTGAGTACCAACAAAAGTTCCGAGAATTCCAAGCGCTGAAAATGTTAGACCTAGGCGAACATCAACTGTTTTAGTTTTTAACCGTGGAATGAATCCAGCAACTGCAGCTGAACCTACGATCACCAA
>ENA-OUVC01000738-OUVC01000738.1-marine-metagenome-genome-assembly--contig:-NODE-738-length-20636-cov-3.668904_pt1 | contig 20636 bp, 23 predicted proteins | sample MGYA00248622_ERZ508571 | MGnify/ENA primary metagenome ERZ508571 (study PRJEB26236, sample SAMN06267175) | marine metagenome | isolation source: Columbia River Estuary | place: USA:Columbia River Estuary... | reverse complement strand
CGAAGTGACCACCGACGCGCTCCTTGTAAAACGGGCGCAACGAGGTGACCGCAACGCTGTTGATGCATTGCTTCGAGAGAACTACGACATTGTTCGTGCAGTGTGTCATCGCATCGTCATCAACACTTCAGACGCAGAAGACGCAACGCAGCTTGCAATGATGGCAATCGTGCGAGCGCTTCCCTCCTTTGATGGTCGGGCGAAATTCTCTACGTGGGTGTATCGCATTGCAACCAATTCAGCACTTGATGAACTACGCCGTATTCGTCGACGCGATGTTCCGAATGATGACGCGAAGTTTGCAAATATTTCTGTTACAGATGCGACCAATGCAGTTGATGCACAGATGGATGTCTCTGCTGCGCTTGCTGAAGTGCCCGAAGAATTTCGTGTTGCGCTCGTACTGCGTCATATTGCCGATCTTGATTACGAAGAGATTGCCGCCATTCAGGGGGTGCCGGTCGGGACTGTTCGGTCTCGGCTCGCGCGTGGTCGCGCCCAATTAGCTGAAATCTTGGGGAACCAAAATGCGTCGTCAGATCGTCAGACAAAGACCACTACTGCGCCGCCCGAAGGGAGTGCCCCATGAACGATGATGAACTTGACCCAGAAGTTGTGGCCGCCCTTCGCGATGTTGCCCCAGCATCTGAGGCATTACGCAACCAACACATCGCCGCAGCACTTGCTGATTCAGCTCCGGCCTCTTCTCGCTCTCGAGTCAAATGGCTCAGTGCAGCCGCTGCAGTTATCGTCCTGCTTGTGGGAGGCAATGCTCTCTACGCTGCACTTTCCCCATCAAGTGACACGCCCACAGTTGCAGCCGCACCCCACAACTCAGTCACCACGGTGCCAGTAAAAGGTTCTGCTTGCGGCGCGGATCTCACTGGCTACACAATCGTTGGCACCTATTCATCTGCGGGGTCCGTACGAGAAGTGTGGAGTTCTGCGCAAAACCTCGTTGTTGTTGACCCAACTTCGTGTGCCGTTATTGCCAGTTATCCACTTCCTGTACAGCCGTAAGCCCATTGCCCTACTTGGTGTCGCCGTTAGGCTGAACCCATGGTGTCAAACCCTCTGACCGATCCTGAATGGGCGGACCGCTCTGTCGATTTCATCGACCGCGTCGTCAGCACCATTCGTCGGTACACCACGCAACCGCTAGTCACCACGGCCCGAGGCATTGTCTTTGGCTTGCTAGGTGCCTTCGGTGTCGTGGCAATGGTGGTCTTGTTCGTTGTGGGTCTTACCCGCGGACTGCAAGCAGCACTTGATGCCGTCGTAAACCACGAAGCAGCCGTGTGGATTTCATATTTCATCCTTGCCGCAGTCTTTGGGCTCATCGGAGCCCTATTGATGCGCCGCCGTTACACAGAAGAAGATAAATAAATGAGCAACGTTCGCAACACCATCATCATTGGCTCTGGCCCTGCCGGACTCACAGCAGCTATTTACACTGCTCGTGCGTCACTTGAGCCACTCGTCATTGAAGGTGAACCAAGTTCCAGTAGCGATCAGCCAGGCGGTCAACTCATGTTGACAACTGAGGTTGAAAACTTCCCTGGTTTTCCTGAAGGCATCATGGGACCAGAACTCATGATGAATTTCCGCTCACAAGCAGAACGCTTTGGTGCAGAGTTCATTACTGAAAAAGTAACCAAGGTTGACTTCTCGTCTCGCCCATTCAAAGTATGGATTCGCGACACTGAATACAGTGCCAACTCCATCATTGTTGCAACAGGTGCACAGTCATTAATGCTTGATTTACCTAAGGAAACCGAGCTTATTGGCCATGGTGTCTCCACCTGTGCAACCTGCGACGGGTTCTTCTTTCGCGGACAAGAAATTGTCGTTGTCGGTGGCGGTGACTCAGCAGTAGAAGAAGCAACGTTCCTCACAAAGTTTGCATCAAAGGTTCACCTCATTGTTCGTCGTGATGCATTACGAGCATCTCGCATCATGCAAGACCGTGCAATCTCAAATGAGAAGATTGAAATTCACTGGAACTCAAAAGTGTCTGAACTTCACGGTGAACAATCACTCTCTGGTGTCACTCTTACCGACACAGTCACAGGTGCAACAAGCCCACTCGCTGTTACTGGTTTGTTCATTGCTATTGGCCACAAACCAAACACAGCAATTTTCCAGAATGTTCTGAACATGGAAGATTCCGGTTACCTGCTAACACGTGATGGTTCCACATACACAGACATCGAAGGCATCTTTGCCTGCGGCGATGTGCAAGATCACACCTATCGCCAAGCAATCACCGCTGCTGGTTCTGGCTGCATGGCTGCTCTTGACTGCGAGCGCTGGCTCGAACACCAGCACTAGTCATGACTACGCGCATCGGAGTCGTTTCGGTTTCAGACCGTGCCTCTTCCGGCGTATATGAAGACAAAGGTGGCCCCGCCATCCGTCAGTTCCTGAACGGTTGCATCACATCCCCCATCGAATTCATCGATTGCTTGATTCCTGATGAGCTCGACACCATCTCGGCAACACTGATTGATCTGATCGATGTGCAGAATTGCTCATTGGTCATCACTACGGGCGGAACTGGTCCATCGCCGCGCGACGTAACGCCAGAAGCAACCGAAGCGGTATGCACCAAGATGCTCCCCGGATTCGGTGAAGCAATGCGGGCGGTGTCTATCGGTCTAATCCCCACCGCCATCTTGTCCCGTCAAACAGCAGGTATTCGTGGTTCGGCTCTCATCATCACCTTGCCAGGCAAACCGACGGCCATTGCTGAATGCCTCAGCGCAGTCATTGCCGCAGTCCCCGATTGTTTAAGCGTGATTGGCGCACCTTCCATCGAGTTGATACCCGCCATTGGCACGTATCGCCCTCACTAAACATTGCGGCAGTAACATAGGCAACGACGAGAGGTTTGGCTATGGCTATCACACTTACAAGTGCCACATTTGATGAGGTAATCAACAGTTCAGATACACCGATTTTGGTTGACTTTTGGGCCGAATGGTGCGGACCGTGCAAACAAATTGCGCCCATCCTCGATCAAATCGGTGCAGAGATGCCAACCCAAATCACCATTGCAAAGCTCAATGTTGATGACTATGGCGACATCGCTGGTCGATTCAATGTCATGAGCATTCCCACCATGTTGTTGTTCGACAAGGGCGAGATCAAAACCAAAATTGTTGGTGCGATGCCAAAGGGTCGCATGCTCGAGGAGCTTTCCAAATTTCTTCCGGCTTCCCAATAGGTCCAGGGCACCGCGGTCCAGCGGTGCATGATCTACAACGTCGACTCTCAGCTGCAGGTTTTCTTGCTCCTGGCTCTGCTGAAGATTTCAACTTCTGTGCGCGCACACACAGTGCTGTTCTAGCATTTCAAGATTCATACGGACTTGCGGCTACCGGTGAATGCGACGAACAAACGTGGTCGGCATTAATTGAAACCTCATGGTCGCTCGGTGAACGTTTGTTGTTTCTTCGCACACCAAACATTCGTGGTGATGATGTTGCCGAATTACAAACACAACTGAACCGTCTTGGTTTTAACTGTGGACGTGTTGATGGCATCTACGGCCAGAAAGCAGTGGATGCCGTTTCAGAGTTTCAGCGCAATATGGGCATCACTGCAAATGGCATCTGTAGCCCCGAATTCATTGACTTTTTGAAGCAGATGGGTTCGCAATCTGGAGCTGGTCCTGGTGTTGCTGCAGTACGAGAATCAATTGATTTAGGCAACACCGATGCACGCGATGATGCGCGACTAGTTGTTGGTTATTTCACTGGTGGAGCACAACTTGCACATGCGATTCTTCGCCGTGCGAAACAAACTCACCCTCTAGCTACATCTGTTGATGCAGATGCATCGTCACAAGCGCAAGCTGCTAATCAATTCGCAGCTGATGTGTACATCGGTTGTGAAGTATCAAGCGATGATGGCTGCATTATTTACTTCTATGAAGTACCAACGTTTGTCAGTGTTGGCGGTCGCAACCTTGCGTTGCGTGTTGCCGCTGCAATCACATCACGAGTGCCCGAATTATCAGTGCGTGTCATCGGAATTCGCCATCCGGTGCTGCGAGAAACAAAAATGCCTGCAATTTTGTGCTCAATGGGCCCGATTGAGCTAGTCGCGTTGACCACCAACTCGCTCGCATTGGCAATTACGGATGCTTTTGATGCCTGGCGCGAAGATCCACTGCGCGAGATCTAGTTATCCACAGGCAATCCACAGTTGTGTGTAACTCTGAAGTCTCTACCCACAGTTGAGGGTGATAGCGGTGTGGATAACTACACCGTTGGTATTTGTAATCAGAACTGGCTAATTAATCAGTCATATGACGATAAATGCGCTCAAGATCGATGAGATCTGCAAACTCAATGCTGATCCGTCCCCGTTTGCCAGCCATCGACACGCTGACTTTCGTATCAAGGAACTCAGCCAAGAGGTTTTCCAGTTCCAACAAGCCAGCTGGTCGCAACGTGGTGGTTCCCCCACCTGTTGCTGGTTTTGGCTTATCGACTCCGGGAACTCCATTTTTCACAGCGTCTTCAGTTGCTCGCACTGACCAGCCGTCACGTACTGCAAGTGCTGCTAGTTCTTCCATCACACTGGTGGAGGCACTTGCCAACAATGCTCGAGCGTGTCCGGCAGCCAAACGGCCGTCGGCCAAATAGCCCTGCACTGCTGCTGGAAGTGTCAACAAACGCAATGCGTTCGTGATCGCAGCGCGGCTCTTTCCTACTCGCTTTGCAATCTGCTCATGTGTCATTGAAAAGTCTTCAGAAAGTTGCTGGTATGCAGATGCTTCTTCAAGTGCTGTGAGATCTTGACGATGCAAGTTCTCTACTAACGCTTGCTCTACCGAACCCAATTCGTTGATCTCGCGAACCACGACCGGGACAACAGACAGCTTTGCCTTCTGTGCTGCGCGCCAACGACGCTCGCCCGCAATCAACTGGAACTTGCCCGGTGACATCTCACGAACAAGCAATGGTTGCAAGATGCCGATTTCCTTTATCGACTTTGCCAAATCACTCAATGAATCCTCATCGAAATGAACACGCGGCTGATGTGGGTTCGGCTCGATAGATGATGTCGGCACATCACGCAACGCAGAGGCCGGCAGATCTTCACGCGGTGCTGAAGTCTTCGTGGCTGATGCAGGGGTTGCAGTTGTGGGCGTTGTTGCGTCTTCTCTCGTTGTGGGGATGAGAGTCGAAAGACCCTTACCTAGCTTTCGGCGTTCGACCATGGCTCAACTCCTTTGCTACGTCGCGGTATGCCTTTGCACCTTTTGAGGTGCTGGCGTGCTTCAAGACCGACCGTTCCATTGATGGAGCTTCGGCCAACTTCACGTTGTACGGAATTGAACTGCGAAAGACTTTGGTGCCGTATGCAGAACGCAATTCGGCTTCGACTTCTGATGACAGCTTTTTGCTACCCTCAGACATAGTCAATAGATAATGGGCTATTTCAAGATTTGGGTTCAGTGCCTGTCGCACTTGCTTCACCACTTCACTGAGATCACGAAGGCCTTCAAGCGCAAAGTACTGGCATTGCACAGGGGCCAAAATGGCATCGGCGGCCATAAAGGCATTCACTGTGAGACGACCAAGCGTGGGCGGGCAGTCAAGCAACACATAATCCCAGTCATCCCGGCAGGCATCAATGGCGTCTTTCAAACGTGGCTGGGGGAACATCTCTGCCACAAGTTGAGCTTCAACTTCTGCAAGTGCCTGACCGGTTGGCGCTGGAGCAACGAACAGGTTCTTTTCCGCAGTTGGCTCAATAATGCTGTCGAGGGTTTCCTCGCGGCGCAGCACTTCGGCAATGGTTGGGGCGTCTTCTGGTGGCCTCACGCCGAGACCGGATGATGCGTTGCCTTGCGGGTCGAGGTCAATGATCAGGGTCCGAAAGCCCAACTCAGCGAGAGCTGCCCCCAAATTGATGGCGGTCGTGGTCTTGCCGACGCCGCCCTTCTGGAGGGAGATGGCAAGGACTGTTGTATCTGAATCGCTCACGAAGGGGTGTCTCCTTGCTCTGTGGTGGTGGGGTGGACACTGCCAGTGTAGGTGGAGGCTGTGGACAACGGGTGGATGTTGCCCGATGTTTCACGTGGAACATCGGTCTCTGGCGGGGCGGTCTCAGAATGTTTCACGTGAAACATCTGAAGGTTTTTGGTCTGCCGATTGTTTCACGTGAAACAAACCCTCAACCTAGTTACTTAAGGGTTTGCCGTGAGGCACACCACGCCAGGACGGTATTCAGGGGGGTCAAAACCGAGCCGATTCAGGAGGTCTGCCGGCCATCGTGAGGGGTCAAAAGTGGGGGGTTCGGACACGATTAACGTCCCTCCGTTTTTTAGGAGGGGTCGCGCGAGGGTGGCCGTGACCTCGGGTGAAGCGAACCCTCGACAGACCACCGCGTCGTAGTTCGCGGCATGCTCGGGGTTCTGGCCAAGTACCGCCACGTCGCCGGTCAGCACCTTCACTCGGTCGCGAATTCCCATTGCGGTGACCCCGCGGGCAAGTGCATCCATCCGGGCTTCACGTCGATCAGTCAGTACCAATGTCAGGTCGGGGCGGTCGACAGCGATGATAAGACCAGGTACTCCGGCCCCTGTTCCGATATCCATTACCGACCCAGTGATACCAACAAGGGCATCAACAAATTGCCGTGAATGTGCAATGACATCAGGGATTGGCAGTGCGCCAAGGGTGCCGAGACGTTGGGCTGTCCCAAGGACGTCTTCAAGGCTGCGAGGTTCTGGCACGTCATGAATGTAGTGCCGAATATGCAAAAGGCCCGCCATACGGCGGGCCCATCACAATAAAGAGTGCTTATTCAGCTGGTTCTACAACCACCCGGCGACGAGGATCTTCACCCTCAGAGCGGGTAACAACGCCTTCAAATTCCATGAGGGTGTCATGGACGATCTTGCGATCTGCTGATGACATTGGCTCAAGCATGCGCGGTGAACCGGTTTCTTTCACTTCAGCAGCAACCTTTTGGGCAAAGCGGCTGAGTGCTTCGCGGCGACGCTCACGGTAACCCGCGATGTCGATACGAAGGCGAGTGTCCTGGTCACCGAGGCGGCGCTGGCTAGCGACGCGAGTGAGGTCTTGGATGGCGAGCAATGTTGCGCCGCCAGGTCCGACCATAAGCCCAAGCTCTGATCCATCGACCAGTACTTCGATCTCTTCTTCAACGCGGCTGACTTTTACAGAACCCGTGGTACCAAAGGCTGTGACGAGACCGTTGAGAAACTCGGCTGCTGCCTTGCCCACTTCTTCGGGATCGACTTCAATCTTTTCGCGTGGCTCACGTGGCTCGCGTTGTGGGCGATCCTCGCGAGGTGCGCGCTCACGACGCTCTCCGCGCTCAGCGTTTTCCTTGCGGGGGCGCTGTTCACGTGGCTCTGATGATTTCTCTGCTGCTGCGTTGCGCGGGCGACGTTCGGTCTTGCCACGAGGAGTTGCCGGACGAACGCGTGCACGCACACGAGCTTCTCCGCGGGTACGGCCGAAAAGGCCTGCCTTTGGTTCGTCAACAATTTCGAATTCAGCGTCGTCTTCTGCAACGCCCAATTGGTCGAGCGCGGCTTCCTTGGCTTCTTCGAGTGTGCTGCCTGTTGTTTCTACCCATTCCATGGTGTCCTCAATTTCTGTGTGTGAATAGTGCGTCAGCGTGACGCGTTACTTGTTTCGCTTGCTGGGTGGAACCGGGCGACTCGGCCGACCGCTTGGTGCGGGACGGTTCTTGCTCGGGGTAACCCTCTTGCTCTGAATGGGAGCGGGTGCTTGCGATTGTTCGTTCTTCTGCTTGCTGGGCTTAGCATCATCCTTGCCCATTTCGCGCGCGGATGCGCTGGCGGCTTGAGCCTGACGGCCGAGGCCATCTTCTCCGTAGAAGCGACGAGTGATGTATCCCTGTTGAAGGATGCGGAAAACAGTTTGGGTGAGGTAGTACACCACGAGGCTGGTGGGCAAAAAGACTTGAAACAGTGCGAATGCCACGGGCATGTACTGCATGATCTTGGCCTGAGTGGCTGACATGCCAGCGCCTGCTGGTGTTCGACTAGCCACCATGCGCTGTTGAACGAGATACAAGCCGCCGAGCAGCACAACGAGCAGGGCATACCAAATGCCACTGGCAAAGTTCTGTCTCATTGCATCAGCCGGGGTAATCGCAAGGTCAAGACCAAACGACATCATCTTGTTCACCTGACGCAGAGCAATCGACAAGTCAGAGCTATCCGAAATGTAATGCGGGTCAAAAAGGCCAGTCATTGGGTCTTTTTTGGTCAAGCCGCTCAAAACGCGGAACATGATGATGAACACAGGCATCTGGGCCAGCAATGGCAAACACGAAGCCAGCGGGTTCACCTTGTGCTCTTGGTAGAGCTTCATCATCTCTTCGTTCAGCTTTTGGCGATCACCTTTGTACTGATTCTGCAGCTTCTTCATCTCTGGTTGAAGACGTTGCATTTCCAGCATTCCCTTGGTGCTCTTCATTGTGAGCGGGGTGATGAGCAACATGATGGCAAGCGCCACAATGGCAATTGCTATCGCGTAACTGTGCACCCACCCGTAGGTGGTGTCGATGAGCCATGCGCCTGCTTGAAACATAATGAGCCTTTCTAGGCAGCCCCTCGCGGGGCAGGTACTTGGTCGACTCCGGATGGCCCGAATGGTCGACAACGGATCAGTCTGCGAATAGTGAGCCATAGCCCACGGACAGATCCGTGAGTTTCAATGGCTTCCACCGCATAGTGAGAACAGCTGGGGTAGAAGCGGCATGGCGAAGGACGGCCTTCGCGAGCAACTTGGTAAAACGAAATGGCCTTCAACATGAGACTTTGCGGTTTTGTGAAATGCTCGTGGTCGGTGCAAACGTCGGTGCTCATTTCGAGGCTCCTGCACATTTGGCCAGAAGGGAATCGAGGTGACGACCGAGTTCTGTGAACGCGACTCCATGAGCCCGAGGCGATGCGCCAAAGACATACACGCCAGCCGGCATTGCGGCCTCGCGGGTTTTCACAAGTTCACGAAGTTGACGGCGTAAACGGTTGCGGCGCACGGCAGACCCGTAGCCGCGCCCTAAGGCGTAGCCCACGTGAGGGTGAGAGAGAGTGGAGTCAAGCAACATGGTGCAGGACAGCGGACCAGAACGAACATGACGCCCTTCTGCGCGAACGCGCTGAAAGGTGGATCGACTCTGGATGCGGCCGATCAAGCGCTGAGGCGGTGACGGCCCTTGGCCCGACGGTTCTTCAAGATTGCGCGGCCGGCACGTGTGCTCATGCGCGAACGAAAGCCATGCTTACGAAGTTTGCGTCGGTTGTTGGGCTGAAAGGTGCGCTTCATGGCGCCTCCTATTGGGACAAGCTTCTGCAAAGAAGCGCGGATTATGAGAACGAACCTGTGCCAGCGGCACGAGACGAACGTCTGGCACAGGCTAACGGGCGTAGGACCCGTCCCACCGCGACCCACCAAATTTGGCTTATCCACAAGTCCTGCTACGGTCATCTACCCAGGGGAATTCCCCCATGCAGTCATCCACAGCCTGTGGATTGTGCTGTGGACGAGCCAAAAGGAGCCACAAATGAGCAATCACGAAGCAGTGTGGAATGCAACAGCACAACTCCTCAAAGCACAAGTGTCTGAAGGTGTGTGGTACTCCACATTCAACGACGTTGTTGCTCTCGCTAGTACCGATGAGTCACTTCGTCTTCAAGTTCCTAACGCGCATGTGCGCGACCGAATCGTCACTCGTTACCGCCCACTCGTCGTTGATGCACTCGACGAGATCGGTGAAAGCGATCGCGAGCTCATTATCGAGATCAGCGATCTTCAACCAGCATCAGATATCGACATTGCAATCGTCGAATCACCAGAGACCGCAGCAGTAGCCACAAACACCAATAACGGCAAGGGTTTGGCAGTAGGTCTTAATCCTCGTTACACCTTCGACAACTTCGTGAAAGGTGCGTCTAACCAATTCGCACTTGCTGCTGCATTGCGCGTTGCCGAAACTCCAGCGCGTTCGTACAACCCACTTTTCATCTATGGCCAAGCCGGATTAGGTAAGACTCACCTCTTGCAAGCAATCGGTTGGTATGTGCATGACCATTACGCGCACTACGAAGTTCGTTATGTCTCGACAGAAACTTTCTTGAACGAATACGTCGATGCGATTCGTACAAACACCACCGCAGCCTTCAAAAGGCGCTACCGCGACGTCGATGTTTTGCTCATTGACGACATCCAGTTCATGGAGGGTAAAGAAGGGCTCCAGGAGGAGTTTTTCCACACCTTCAACTCGCTCCACGGAGCCAACAAACAGATCGTCATCTCCTCCGACCGGATGCCAGACAACATCCCAACCCTGGAAGATCGCCTCCGCAGCCGATTCCGTTGGGGCCTCATCACTGATATTCAGCCACCGGACATCGAAACCCGCCTCGCAATCTTGCGAAATAAGGCTGAGCGAGACAACACCCCTCTGCCAGCAGACGTCCTTGAGTTCATCGCCACCAACATCACCTCGAACATTCGTGAGCTTGAAGGTGCCCTTATTCGGGTCACCGCCTATGCCAACCTCACCCGTGAGCCAGCCTCAGTAGAGATGGCACAGCATCAGTTGGCCGACCTTCTTACTGCAACGGCCCCAAAGAACCGTACGGACGAAGAAATGTTGGCCGAGATCGCCGAATTCATGGGATTCTCGGTCGAAGCCCTCAAAGGCAAGTCTCGCCAGCGCCCGCTGGTTTCAGCCCGCCAGATCGCCATGTACGTATTCCGTGACATGACCGAACTCAGCTACCCGGCAATTGCCCGCCTCTTCGGTGGCCGCGATCACACCACCGTTATTCACGCAGTCGACAAAACTCAGCGTCTGATGCGCGAAGACAAGCACACGTTTGACCTCGTCACAACCATCACCGCCCGGATCAAGAACTCATAATTCGATGACACACCAGGCTGTGAATCTCGTGGGGATGAACCTGTGTGCCTCTTGGGGACGAATGGGTATAAGTACCACGTCGTCCACACCTTCATTAATTACACGCGCGCAACCTGTGTTAACCAGTCCTTCGCCGTGCACATGGTCTTTTCAGTACCCGTATGGCTCAGATGCTCGTCGTCCACAATCCACAGCACTTATTACTATTAATAGATCTATACATCACATTTCGGCATCTCTAATCGCGCCGTTCTACACTGACAATCTCCGAGTGAAAGTCCCAGCATGAAGTTCAGAAGCGAACAAGGAATCCTTGCCGAGGCCTTAGGGGCCCTTGCTCGAATTGCCTCCACTCGAAATGCAGGAACCCCGGCGTTGTCTGGAGTCAAGATGAGCCTTGAAGGTGACACACTCACGGCTTCAAGTACCGACACAGATATTTCTCTGCAATTTTCTTTGCCAGTGGGCGGCGACACAGACGGTCAAGGTCTTGTTAGTGCGCGCATGTTGAACGACATCATTCGCGTTATGCCGGCCGGAAAAGTCACAGTTGAATTCGCTGGTGACAACGCAACAATTTCGGCGCAACGTTCACAATTCACAATTCCCACACTGAACACAGTTGAATTTCCACGTACGCAACCACCATCTGGTGAACCCGTAACTATTGCTTCAAAAGAATTGAAAGATGCTCTCGCTCAAGTTGTTCTTGCTGCAAGCAAAGATGCGCAGAAGCACAACCTGTCAGCTGTCTTGCTCGCATCAACAGACAAAGGCATTCGACTTGTTGCAACAGACGGCTATCGCTTAGCCATGCGCGACATTGTCGGCACCAGCGCAGCGTCACCTGATTCGTTTTTGATTCCAGCCCCTGCACTTGTTGAACTATTGCGCCTGCTCGACATGTCAGACGAAATCACAATTCGATTCAATGATCTTGATGCAACATTCCAGTCACCAACAATGACTTTGTCAACACGCTTGATCAATGCTGAATATCCTCCGTATCAAACAATCATTCCGAAGAACAACACAAACACTGCAACAGTGAATCGTGAAGAACTTCTTGATGCGTTGCGTCGTACTCGCGTTCTTGCTTCTGAAATGGCGCCAGTTCGTGTGCGTATGTCTTCAGAAGGAATTCGTCTCACCGTTCAACTCACTGATGGCAGCACAAGTGTTGAAGACCTTGATGCACAATTCACTGGCGAAGACATCACGGTTGCATTCAACTCTGAGTACTTGGCAAACGGCGTTGAAGCATGCGCAAGCGAAGAGATCAACATTGCAACGAGTGTTCCAAATAAGCCAGCAATTGTTAGCCCAGTTGGCGACGACACATACATTTACCTACTGATGCCACAACGTCTCTGACGTGACGAGGCCGCAGGTTCACGAGTGTAAAGCGGGCCACTAAATGGTTATCCGCCGCATTGAACTCACAGATTTTCGAATCTACAAACACGCTGTCATTGAACTAGATCCAGGCGTCACCGCAGTGATGGGCTTGAACGCTCAAGGAAAAACAAGTCTTGCGGAAGCAATGAGTTACTTGTCAACACTGCAAAGTTTTCGCGGCGTTGCGAACGACGCGTTAGTTCGTGAAGGTGCAGACACTGCATATGTACGTGCATTAGTTGTGCACGACGACGGCCGTGAAATTTTGGTGGAAGCTGAAATAAACCGCGCCGGCCGCAACAAAGTATTAGTCAATAAACAAAGGCTTGCACGTGTGCGTGACTTGTTAGGTGTGGTGCGATGCACCGTATTTGCGCCAACTGATTTGCAGTTGGTGTATGAAGGACCGTCTGTACGCCGCGACATGTTGGACGATGCCCTTGTTGCATTAGCAACGCGTAATGATGCACTGCGGTTAGAAGTCGATCGAATCATTCGACAACGCAATGTGTTGTTGAAACAATCAAATGGTCGCATGACAGACGACATTGAGATGACTCTTGATGTGTGGGATGCGCAGTTCGCCGAAAAGGGAACACAACTTGGTGAAGCACGCGCGAAACTTGTTGCACGCCTCACTCCATTTGTTAGTGAGGCATACGAATCACTTGCCCGCGAACCAACGCCTGTTGATGTGGTGTATGAACCCGAATGGCGTCGCATGGGCTTAGCTGCCAGCCTTGCTGCGGCACGCACGGACGACATTCGCCGAGGCATGAGCACCGTTGGCCCTCACCGCGACGATGTGGTTCTCCACATCAAAGGCATGCCAGCCAAGTCCCACGCGTCGCAGGGGGAGTGCCGAACCCTCGCCCTTGCCCTGCGCCTCGGAATCCACCGACTGGTCACTGAAGTGGTCGGTACAGCCCCTCTGCTGGTACTTGACGACGTGCTGTCTGAATTAGACCCGGGACGCTGCGAGGCCCTCTTGCAGCATCTGCCCCCCGGCCAGGTTTTGATCACTACGGCAGCCCCTTTGCCCCCCGCGGCACACCCCGACACCATCATTCGTATTGCAAACGGCACAATCGTGCCATCGGAGCAATTATGAGTTTTTACGAAGAGGACATTCCACCTGGCAAACCCCCTCGCGCTCTCAATGAGGTGCTGGGAAAAGTGCTTCGCCGCATGCGTGTGTCAGATCAATCGAGCGCGATCGGACTTTTCTCCGGCTGGAGACAAATTGTTGGAGACACAATCGCTGATCATGTCGCTCCAAAGCGACTCGAGAAACGAGTTTTGGTTGTTGAAGTTGATGACCCTGCATGGGCTACACAATTAAAGTTCCTCGAATCACAACTCATCGCCACATTACGAGACAGCGTGGGCGATGAAGTTGAATCTCTTGAGATTCGAGTGCGACGTTCCCGCTAACAGCACCCCCTAATTGGTAGGATATTTGAGCCATGGTTGCACCTAAAAAAGCCTCTTCTAACAATCCCTCCGCCGATTACGGCGCTAAAGATATTCAGGTTCTGGAAGGCTTAGACCCCGTACGCAAACGTCCCGGTATGTACATCGGGTCAACGGGTCTTGCCGGTCTTCACCACCTGATTTGGGAAGTCGTCGACAACTCTGTCGACGAAGCAATGGCCGGGTTCTGCGATCGCGTCGGCATCACAATTTTGGCCGACGGCGGATGCAAAGTTGATGACAACGGACGCGGTATTCCAGTCGATCCATATCCATCTGGTCCGCATAAAGGAAAGAGCGCAGCTGAAGTTGTTCTCACCGTTTTGCACGCCGGCGGAAAGTTCGGTGGCGAGGGTTACAAGGTCTCGGGCGGACTCCACGGTGTGGGTGTCAGCGTTGTAAACGCCTTGTCCAGCAAGGTTTTGCTGGAAATCGACCGTGGCGGCGACCGCTACACGATGCAGTTCGTTGATGGCGGAAAACTCAAGGGCAAGTTAGAAAAAACCGGTTCTACTCCTGCGCGCGGCCGCAAGACCGGAACGTCTGTCACGTTTTATCCAGACCCAACAATTTTCGCGTCTGAAGGCGTTGAGTTTGTTGCGCGCACCGTCATGGATCGTTTGCAGACAATGGCCTTTCTTAATAAGAACCTCGAAGTTGTATTCACTGATGAGCGCGACAGTCGCGAACAAACAGTCACGTTCCAATACAAGGGCGGCATCGTCGACTTCGTAAAGCACCTCAACCATTCGAAAGAGTCGTTGTTCGCAAAAGTTGCTGCATTCGAAGATGAAGACGAAGAAGAAGGCATGCAGCTTGATATCGCCATGCAGTGGAACAACGGATATTACGAAGGCATCCACGGATACGCCAACGGTATTTCCACCACTGAAGGCGGAATGCACGTCGAAGGTTTCAAAACAGCTCTCACTTCTGTCATCAACAAGTACGCACGCGACAAAGGCCTGCTGAAAGAAAAAGACGACAACCTTCTTGGTGAAGACATTCGCGAAGGAATCACGGCCATCATCGCTGTGAAATTGCGCGAACCACAGTTCGAAGGCCAGACCAAAGCCAAGCTGGGTAACGTTCCCATGCGTTCATTCGTACAGAAGTCCACCAACAGGTACTTGGCTGAGTGGCTTGAAGAGAACCCCGCCGAAGCAAACCGCGTTGTGAAAAAAGCTGTGTCTGCTGCGCAGGCTCGCCTCGCCGCCAAGAATGCTCGTAACGCAGTGCGTCGTAAGACAGCACTTGCTGGTGCCGGTATGCCAGACAAGTTGAAAGACTGCTCTAGCGGAAAACCTGAAGAGAGCGAATTGTTCATCGTGGAAGGTGACTCAGCTGGCGGTACCGCAGTTGATGCACGCGATCCTCGTACGCAAGCAATCTTGCCAATCCGCGGAAAAATTTTGAACGTTGAACGTGCTCGTCTCGACAAGATGCTCAACAACAACGAAATTCGCGCACTCATCACCGCAATCGGTGGCGGCGTTGGCGACGAGTTCGATGCATCAAAGGCGCGCTATCACAAGATCATCGCGCTTGCAGATGCTGACGTCGACGGAAGCCACATTCGCACATTGCTTCTTACGTTCTTCTATCGCCAGATGAAACCAATGGTTGAAGCCGGCTACATCTACATTGCACAACCACCGTTGTATTCAACGGAAGTTGGCAAAGAGAAGGTGTACCTGAAAGACGATCAGGCCAAGGCTGCGTTCCTTGCTGAAAAACCCGGACACAAAAAAGAATTCCAACGCCTCAAGGGTCTTGGTGAAATGGACTGGGAAGAATTGAAGAGCACCACCATGGATTCAATGACGCGCACACTGTTGCAAGTCACCGTGGAAGAAGCCGCAATCGCAGACGAAACAGTCAGCGTGCTCATGGGTGACGACGTTGACAGTCGTAAACAATTCATCATTACCAACGCGCGTGACGTGCGAAACCTCGACTTCTAATTTCGGTAGGGCCTGACTATGAGTGACAATCCAAACCTGTTTGATCAAATCCAACCAGTACCACTGCAAGATGAAATGGAACGTTCGTTCCTTGACTACTCAATGTCAGTCATCATGTCGCGCGCACTGCCAGACGTACGCGACGGCTTAAAGCCAGTTCACCGCCGCATTATTTGGGACATGGAACAACAGGGCTTTCGTCCTGACCGACCATTCGTTAAGTGCGCCCGTGTAACGGGTGACACCATGGCGCGCTATCACCCACACGGTGACGGCGCTATTTATGATGCGTTAGTGCGTATGGCTCAGCCATTCTCATTGCGTCATCCACTTATTGACTTCCACGGAAACTACGGCTCGCCAGACTTTGGTCCTGCTGCTGCGCGATACACCGAAGCACGCTTGCATTCATTAGCAATGCGTTTGCTTGATGGCATCGACGAAAACACTGTCGACATGATTCCGAACTACGACGGAACATCAGAAGAACCACAAGTACTTCCTGCACGTTTCCCGAACCTTTTGGTCAATGGCAGTCAAGGTATTGCTGTCGGAATGGCAACGTCTATTCCGCCACACAACTTGGGCGAAGTCATTGATGCAACCATGCATCTCATTGACAATCCTGAAGCAACTCCAGACGACCTCATGAATTTTGTGAAGGGTCCAGACTTCCCATCAGGCGGAAACATTCTTGGTCGTGCCGGAATCATGGATGCGTATCGCACAGGTCGCGGAAGCGTCAAGACTCGCGCCAAAGCAGTTATTGAAGAAAACCGCCAAGGCCGCATGGAAATTCAAGTCACTGAACTTCCATACCAAACAAGTTGCTCGTCAATTGCAGCTCGCATCGTTGAACTTGTTGATGGTGGTCAACTTGACGGCATTGCAGACGTAAACGACGCATCTGCCGGTGGAAAAACAAGCCTTGTTATTTTGTTGAAGCGCGATGCAAATGCGAACGTTGTTCTCAACAACTTGTTCAAGCTCACTTCATTGCAAAGCAGTTTCCCTGTGAACATGGTTGCATTGGTCGACGGCGTGCCTCGTACCATCAACTTGGCTGATGCGCTTAACGGTTACGTGCGCCACCAACTTGAAGTTGTTACTCGTCGTACACAGTTCCGTCTTGATAAGGCTCGCGATCGCGGCCACATTCTTGAAGGTCGCCTGAAGGCACTCAATGTCATCGACAAAATCATCAAGCTGATTCGCGAGAGCGAAGACCCAACAGCAGCAAAAACTGCATTGATGGCTGCACCATACGAGTTCTCCGAGCGCCAGGCAGTCGACATTCTCGACATGCAATTGCGTCAACTCACACGTTTGTCACGTATCGACTTGGAAAAAGAACTTGCAGATGTTCAATCACGCATCGCAGAGTACGAATCAATTCTTGCGTCCGACGAAAAATTGCGCAATGTCATCAAAGATGAACTCATTGATGTTCGCAAAACATTCGCAACTGACCGTGTGTGCCACATCATCAACGACAGCGGCGAAATGGCCCTCGAAGATCTTGTCGATGACAAAGAGCTTGTAATCGTTATGACTAACGCTCAATACGTCAAGGCTGTTCCTGCTGCGCAGTTCCGTGCTCAAGCACGTGGCGGCCGTGGCGTCAAGGGTGCAACATTGAAAGAAGACGATCTTGTTCGTCGCGTTATCTTCACCACATCACATGCGTATCTGTTGTTCTTCTCGAACCGTGGCCGTGTGTACAAGTTGCGCGCAGCTGATATTCCAGAACGCGAACGTTCCGCAAAGGGAATCCCCATTGTCAACTTGTTGCCAATGCAGCCAGGCGAAATCGTTCAAGCAATCATTGACACGCGCGAATTCCCCGGCGAGCGCTTCCTGTTCTTCGTCACGAAGTCTGGTCAAGTCAAAAAGACTGCATTCGATGCATACAACTCAAGCCGTCGTGATGGTCTCATCGCACTTGGTCTGAAAGATGACGACGAACTCGTACGTGTTATCGAAACATCAGGCGACGACGACATCTTTATTGCAAGCCGTAGTGGCCAAGTCATTCGCTTTAGTGAAAACGAAGTGCGACCAATGGGCCGCACAGCAGCTGGCGTGCGCGGTATGCGTATGAAGGCAGGCGACGAAGTTGTGTCTGCAGACCCAGGCCGTGGTGACGATGCATTGCTCATCGTTACTGACGCTGGTTATGCAAAGCGCACACAGATCGTTCACTTCCCACGTAAGGGCCGCGGAACACAAGGCGTTATTGGCGTCAAGGTCACCGGCAAGAAGGGCAAAGTTGTTGCCGCATTCATGGTGGGTCTTGAAGACGAAATCGTTGCAATCGCATCAAACGGAGTCACAATCCGTACCGAGGTCAAGCAGATCTCCAGTCAAGGTCGCACAGCAACAGGTGTGCGTCTTATGAACCTTGACGACGGAGCAGTAGTTGCCTCGGTTGCGCCAATCCTCTCCACAGACGAGGACTAACTCTTCACGCGGAAGCGTGACCATCTTGTCTTTATGGTGGTGGGCCATCACTGCAGTCGGTGTTGTGTGCATTCTTGGCGTCACATCTCGGTACGGCGACATCGCACGTGCGCAAAACAATGCAGATGCGGTTGCCCTTGCCTACATATCAAGAGATTTGGCTGCGGCACAGAATCTTGCCGATGCTTTGCATGTCACCATCGAACAGGTCACGACGGATGGCCCTATTGTCACCGTCATAATCCGCAGCGGATCACTAACGGCCACAGCACAGGCATCACCGTGACCCAGTTGGGGTAGTCATAGTCAATACACTCACAGAGTGGCTATGAATACAGAATCTGTGACTCAGCGTCATCGCGTGCGCAAAGTCACCCGTGTCATCAGAGATGTTGATGCGTGGAGCGTCTTCAAAGTGGCCATCGTTTTTCATGCAGCCCTGTACATCGTGGTTCTCATCACGGGGTTCTTGCTGTGGAATGTGGGCTCGGCCACGGGCACCATCGACAACGTCGAGCAGTTCCTGGCCTCCTTTGGCTGGGATTCCTTTACCTTCCAAGGAGCAGCCCTCTTTCGGGCCATGGCGTTCTTTGGCCTCTTTGGTATCGCCCTAGGCGCCGGAATCTGGGTTTTGGCGGCCGTTGTCTTCAATTTGATCACCGAATTGGTGGGCGGAATCAGGGTTACGGTGCTGGAAGAAGAAGTGGTGGCCCGCACGGTTGAGCCTGACCATACCCAAAGGTAGAGTGAGCAGTCCCATACGGGGCTATAGCTCAGTCGGTTAGAGCGCATCCCTGATAAGGATGAGGTCACAAGTTCGATTCTTGTTAGCCCCACCACAAAGAAGGAGTACTTCGTGAAATTCATACGCCAAGTACTCCTCGCCATCTCCATCGGCGGCATCGTGGCAACTGTGTTGCGTACACGTGGAAAAAGCCCCGAAGCTCCGTCCCAAGGCGGGTGGCGCGAGGTCACCCCTCAGCGTTAATCGCCATGAGCACTCCCGCTAATTTCGACATCGGGATTATTGGTTCTGGAGTTGTGGGCACGCGCGTTGCGGCCCAACTGCACACTCTCGGTCTTCGGCCTCGTGTCGCACCTTTGCGTCATGCGACGGACTTGTTTGATTGCAATGTCGTTGTACTTGCTCACGGAGCACCGCATTCTGCATTGGCTGCCACGTTTGTTGCGCAAGGAATTGCAGTTGTTTCAGTCAGCGACAACTTGGCAGATGTTTTGGCATTGCTTGATGTTCAAGACAGAGCATTAGCGCGCCAAGTGCCGGTCATCATTGGTGCAGCTTGTTCTCCTGGCATGACAGGGTTGTTAGTTCATCACGTCACGCGCGCATTTGAATCAATCGACGAAGTGCACGTTGCTGTTCACGGAACAGGCGGGCCGCAATGTGCTCGCCAACACCACGACAGTTTGGCCGGCGTTTCTATTGGCTGGCATGAAGGTGAATGGCTACAACGCCCAGCAGGTAGCGGCCGTGAATTGTGCTGGTTTCCAGACCCCGTTGGCGCACGCGATTGCTACCGATACGCAAGCCCAGAGCCTGTATTGCTGCAACGTATTGCGCCATCACTGCAACGCATCACTGCTCGCGTATCTGCAACACGCCGTGACCGTTTAACTGCCCGCTTACCAATGTTGGCGCCACCTCATGCCGAGGGAACCCTTGGTGGACTTCGCGTTGAAGTGCGTGGTGTACGTAATGGCATGCGCCACGTAGAAATCGTTGGCATTGCAGAACGCGTTGCAACCATCACCGGGTCAGTAGCTGCACAAGCGGCACGCGGGTTGATGAATGGCAGTGTTCCGCCAGGAGTGCACAACTTGGGTCAAGACGAAGTTCCAAACGATTTCATTTTGGACGGCGTGCTAGATAGCGGCACGATCTTGCATCAATTCGTCGGCCGGTAAATATGAACGCTCCTATTCTTGGAATCATTGAAGGGTTTTACGGTGCGCCGTATTCACATGATGTGCGCCTCGAAATATTTGATGCAATGGCTGCATGGGGCTGGAACTCATATGTGTGGGCTGCGAAATTAGAACCACGCCATCGCGAACTGTGGGACCAACCATTTACACCTGAAGAACTTGAACAATTTGCCGAATTGTCATCACGACATGACAGCGTGAATTTCGTTATTGGTCTCACACCAGGTTCGGGTGCGACCAACGAACAAGTCATTACAAAGTTGCGGCCAGCGATTGATGCAGGCGCAACAGCAGTGGTGTTGTGCTTCGATGATCTTCCCGTGTTGAATGCAGCAGCTGATCATCAGCGCATCGCACATGCAGTACGTGACGCACTGAAAGTTCCGGTGTGGATTACACCAACGCATTACGCAGGCCTTACGTCTTCTCCGTACCTTGATGCTTTATGCG
>ENA-OUVC01000734-OUVC01000734.1-marine-metagenome-genome-assembly--contig:-NODE-734-length-20714-cov-3.519649_pt1 | contig 20714 bp, 17 predicted proteins | sample MGYA00248622_ERZ508571 | MGnify/ENA primary metagenome ERZ508571 (study PRJEB26236, sample SAMN06267175) | marine metagenome | isolation source: Columbia River Estuary | place: USA:Columbia River Estuary... | reverse complement strand
CGTTTAAGCTTGTGTGCTGATCTGGCTTTGCAGGACCAAACTCATCTAAGATACTGGCTAGTCCGCCGTTCTATAATCAACAACGGCTTTGTCCGACCCTGCATATGCCAGAACCGTTGCATCTGCAAAAACATGGCAGATCGGGTCTGGTAAATTTTTTACGGTTAAGTTACATTGATGTGAAGCACGACAATTCGTAGGGTCAGCAAAGCCTATTGGCAGGAATAACGGGGACCTTTCATGCACGTCAGCGACTCAAACGGAGAGTTGACCTTCAAACGAACTCCGAAAGGATGCACGGTTCTCGTCGTGGACGACGACCCGATTTGTCTGGATGAATACCGCGATACGATCGTTAATCTGGGCTATGATGTCGTCTGCGCAGGCAACGCGTCGGAAGCGCTCAAGAAGATTTCGGATTCCCCAGATATCGGCATTGTGCTGACCGATTTGGAAATGCCGAGCATGAACGGCATTTCGTTGCTCTCCGAAATTGCGGAGCGGTTTAAACCAAACCGGCCGATAGTAACATTGGTGGTAACGGCCTATTCAAGCCTGGAAGTTGCCACCATGGCAATGCAATCGCAGGCGACTGATTTACTCAGCAAGCCCGTGTCGATGGATGATTTGGCGACCGCACTACGGCGCGCCACCGCCAGTCATTCCGCGTTGGCCAACCTTTTCCAAATCATGGCACTTACCAAGCGACTGGATCCGCAGGTATCGCAGGACAATGTCGATAAAGACGCGCGGCCAACGCATGAAGATTTGCAAGGTTTCATCCGGCTGCTGTTGAAGTTCCAACATAATAAATCGAAATATTTCGACCCCGCTGTGCTGAGTGGCCCTTCGTGGGAAATATTGCTGGACCTCGCAGAAGCAAGCCTGCGCGGCGAGCCTGTGCCCGCATCAAGCGCATCGGCAACGACCCTCGTTCCCCTCACCACCGCGCTGCGTCATGTAAACCATCTGGTTGAGGCCGGCTTAGTCAAACGCTGGACTGACCCAACAGATAAACGCCGCACATTGCTGGAGCTGGAGCCTGAGGCGCAAGCTGCCATGCAGCGCTATCTGGAAAATGCTTGGAAGCTTAAGGCACAAGACGGTTAATCGGGCAGAAGGTTCGTTTAGACTGCGGACGCGACAAGACGCAGCAGTTCGTCGCTATCCATCGGTTTGCGTATGAACATCCAACCGGGTTCAAGCGATGCTGAATCGGGCACATATCCGCTCATCAATATCGTCTTGATGGATGGCTGACTAAGCTTGGCCAGCCTGGCGATTTCCGTGCCGGGTTGCCCGGGCATAACAATATCCGTCAGCAACAGATGATAGGCCTGCTGCTCCAACGCGTGCATGGCCTGTTCCCCTGACGCGCATGGGGTAACCGCATAGCCTTCCGCCTCCAACATTTCGGCCAGTGCCTCAAGCGCGTAAGGTTCGTCCTCGACCAAAAGTATGTGCCGCGTGCCAATGGCTGGTGCGTCAGCGGACTTTACGAATTCAGGGGCCATTTGGGTTTCGGTGGACGGATTTGCCAAGGGCAGATGCAGGTAAACCGTGGTTCCCTCGCCGACCTGCGATTCCAGCCAGACGTCACCGCCCATTTCCTTCGCAAAATCCCGGACGGATGCAAGGCCAAGGCCTGTTCCCTTTGGCTTTGACGAGAATAACGGCTCAAACGCGCGTGAAAGTAACGCTTCGTTCATTCCGCTGCCACTGTCGGCGACGCAAATGGCAATATATGCGCTTGGTTCCGTGTCACCGCTGTCCGATGTGCTGGTGGCAAGGCCGCGCGTGATAGATGTTGAAAGCGAGATCAGCCCGCCATGCGGCATCGCCTCACGCGCGTTGATGAGCAGGTTGATAATGCAGTTCAGCAACCCATTATAACTGATAACGCTTTCGGCATTAGCAGCCTGTAAATCGATATCAAAGGTAATGCCCGAACCCACGACGCTGTTCAGAAATGTATCATTTCCCCGAATGAGGTCGTCGATGACGATAGGCAGCAATGTATCCGTTTGCTGCTGTGACAGTTTCATCAGCGACTGCGTAATGTTCGATCCGCGCGCAGCCGTTTCCCGAATTATCTGGGCAAGATTGCTGATTTTTTCATCATGGCCAAATTTACGGAGCAATCGGTCAGCGTTCAACCTGATGATGGACAGCAAATTGTTAAAGTCGTGACCCATATAGCCTGCGACCCGGCCTGTCCGCTCCAGAAGGCTGGCGCTGCGCTCTCGTTCATGGGCCAACTCAATCGCGGTTGCTTGCGACTCTTCAAGCATGGCCCGTTGCAACGAGATCAGCATAGTACTTAGCACGACAGGGTCGGCATAACCGAAGTCGTTCATATACAAGGTGCCATTGTTCATCGATTCTTCGGACAGAACATGCCGCACTGCCAAGATACAGCCCGTTTTGTCAAAAACCGCTGCACCGAATAAATGGGTCCTTCCACAGCGCGAAACGAGCCGGATAGGTTTAACGCCCTGTGTGTTGTCGAAAAATTCCTCGATATCGGTATGAACAAAGTCAAACACATCGGTGCATCGCATGCCGATCTGGATATCCGGCATATGTTCAACCACCGATGGCCCCATCGCTTTAATATGAAGCGAGGAGTCCAGGCGCAGATATGCTGGCAGGAGGCTGGCAAGCTGCTGCTCCGTAAATGTCAGCAGCACGCGTTAACTTCCGTCTTGATATTGCAGTTCAAAGATGATCGAGTCTGCCTTATGCTCGGCGATCATCACGTCGCCTGTCGCACCAAAGCGTGTAATCAAACCATCGAATAGCCCCAGAACAAATTGCTCCAAACCGGTGCGATCCGACCGATATTCCACCATCAGCTGCCCGGGCGCCTTCGATATTGTGGTGAATGAGGGTAAGCGCGCGCCGGGCATGGCTGCCCCCACCGCAAGATGTAATCTGTCCAGATTTTCAATGAAGCTGGCCAAATCTTGACCCGTGAAATTCATGATCGACGCGAGCGAACCGCGCTCGGCATATTTAATCCAGTAGCGACCAAATTCGAAAAGGCAGGCATCAACGGATATGTTCAACCGCGCGGACGCCTCCGAGATGATAGCGATGGTCAAGGCGTCGTCATACACCATACCCGTCAGCAGTTCGGTTGGCCCGATACCCAGCTTATGTTCGAGAGCGAGCCAAGCGTCTTCACCCAACTCATCAAAAACCATCTGCCGTACAGCCCGGTGAATCATGCCATACATAATGATTTCCCCTTAACTTTCGCGAGGCATGCCGTCATTTTCATCGCGCCTTCTTAAATCCTGCAAAAGCTTAGTAGCGCGCACGACTTGTTCTTCAATGCGCACCATTTTCTCAATGAGGTAATCAGAATCCTCGCCGGGACGATTTGAAATCCTTGCGCGAATATTGCCACACGACAGCCTGATGATGTTTAACGGCTGCATGATTTCATGCAGCGTCTTGCTGTCTAGCTCATTAAGTGATTTCATCGAATTAACCGCAAATTGTATAAAAATTTATGAATTTCGACGCGTTTAATAGGCTGTCGTCGTCGATTTTGCAAACAAATGCCAAGCGGGCGTCGCTCGTAGCGCAGCCGAAAACTGTACCTAGGACGCGATCTCTAGGTCATTACAGTCGTCGGTCAGCAAAATACGCTGAATTTCCTGTTTCGTTTCCTCAGTCAGTTCCAGATACACACGGCGCTGGTCGCGCGGGTCGAAGCGACGGACGATGATATTTCGTTCCGTCAAAATCGCAATGTGGCGCAGCGCTGTTGTGACAGGCGAAAATGACGCTTGGCAGGCGCTGGAAACGCCCGTGTCCAAACCGGAATGCTGCCGAACAAACAGGTCCAAAAGGATGAACCAAGCAGGGTCAGCAAACAGGTTTGCATCTGCAACAAGCCGCGAGCGGCGCTTGGCGATTTCGATAAGGTCGACGGCTTTTTTCACTGCCAGCGTCGTGGCAACGTCGGCTGAATTGGAATCTTCGTCAAATATAGCTGCATCATGCGCATCCGCCTGAAAGGCGAGCAGCATCTTTTCCAGCTGCTTTCGCGTGAACGTAATGGGAACCTCGAAAGTGCGAATCTGGTCGTTGATGTCTAAATCATCTTGGAATTCGACCATTTTTCCCACCGGACGCAAACAAAATAAACCTCGTGGAGCTTTCCCAGACATCCACCAAGGTGATGAAAAATACCGAATCTTAACAACTAAGCATCGATGCGGCGCGCGCTTATCGCTTCGGCTGTGCGCCCTTGAGGTTCGCAAAGAAAATTGCACGGCATATCGCCACCGCTACGAAAGCAAATATAATCATTTTGCCACTATTTATCATTTTTCGATTATATTACAGATGCTTATGATCAGACGTAACCTCATTTGGTTACAATAGTTAGCAAAATATCATAGGGCACAATATGAATGGGCCTTTATCGAGATCGGCGGCAACATGTTGTGCGGTTGCCCCGACCATTTTCACATCATGATTACCCGAGCAACAACGGCGCAAGCTTTGCCCGTTGCCATGCCGCATCACCATATTGTGAGGCATGGAAGATAGCGGCACGGCGGTGTAACCCGGCGTCGCAGTCATGGGTAAAACCAAAACCACCGTGGAATTGGATCGCGCGGTCGGCGGCGAAACTGTAGGTCCCATCTGCGGCGGCCTTCGCCATCCGCACGGCGATTTCGCCCATCCCCTGATCGCTAAAACTGTTCGCGGCGCTGTACAAATGCGACCGCGCTTTTTCATAGTCGACATAGGCGTCAACGGTCGGATGTTTGAGCGCCTGATACTCACCAATGATTTTGCCGAATTGTTTGCGCGTTTGCAGATAGCTGACGGTGTAATCGATCACGCTTTGCGCGCCGCCGCACATTTCGGCGCTCTGCAACAGGTTGGCGGCCTGCTCGACATGCGCCAATGTGGACGCGGCGCGCGCGACGTCCAGCAACGCGGCACGAGGCACCGACAGACCATCGAGTGACACCGCAAAGCTGCGCTTGGTTTCGTCAATGATGGATTCGCGGCGCAGGCGGCCAGCGACATCATCTGCGGTCAACGCGACAAGCGCTGCTTTGCCGTCAAGCATGACCGATGCGATAATGACATCCGCGCTTTGCGCCCAAAGCACAAACTGCTTTTCACCGGACAACAGGATGCTGTCGCCATCAACCTTGGCCGTCGCGGTGATGTTCAGCAGATCCCAGTCGCCATGCGCTTCGGACAGCGCGAGTGTGCCAATGGCCCCTTCGGCAAGCTTCGGGAGCCATTCAGTGCGCTGCGGGTCTGTTCCGCCAGCGATAATCGCCTGAGCCGCCAGCGTGGATGCGACGAACGGCGAAGCCATCAAATGCCGCCCCATTTGTTCCACCACCGGCACGACTTCAGCCATGGTCAGCCCGACGCCATTATGTGCCTCCGGAATGGCAATGGCTGTCCAGCCCAAAGCTGCAATTTCGGCCCAGATTTCGGCGTCATAGCCAAGATCGCTTTCCATCAACTTGCGGACGCGATCGATGGGCGATTTGTCACGACAAAAGGTCGTCGCCACATCCAGCAACTCAATCTGCTCTTCGCTATATCCTAAGCCAGGCATCTGCATGTCATTCTCTCCTCGCGCCGTTGCATTCACTATGGCGCGAGGCGATGGACAAAATCAAGGCGATTTAACCGACCAGTTAAACAGCGTCTTATACCTGTTCGAGAACTTTGCGACCCGGGCGGACTTTCATTTTGTGGCCGGTCTTCGTAGCGAGCGAAATGTCTTTCACAGTTTGCATGAACACCCACTCGTTCGTCGCAGCCTGCGGCGTCAGCGCCAAGTGCATGTAACCACGGTTGGATGTGTCCACCCAACGCAATTCCTGCTTGCTCGCGTCAAGCAAGCTGCGCGCGACGACGGACGGATCCGTGAACGGAACGGCGCTTTCAAAGCCCGGCGACGATACGCTGTGGCCGCCAAATTCAACGCCGGCTGGCTTTCCACCTTCCGGCAAGTCGAAGGCCCAGCCATTGTGGCTGTCACCGGTGATCACAACCAAGTTCGCGTCGGCGCGCTGTGCTGCCGACAAAATGCGCGAACGCGCGGCAGGATAACCACCCCAATTGTCGAGATTGTATGGCAAGCCGGCCTTGGTCGCAGAGATGCCCTGCCGAACATAGTTTATCGCGCGTTCAGGCGCAACGCGGGGAACCCAATCCATGGCGTTCTCCGGTGTGTAGCTATACCCCATGTTCGTTCCGGTTCCAAGCAACGCCCATGTCGCCTTGTCGCGCAGGATTGACCGCGAAAGCCATGCTTCTTGTTCGGTTCCGAACATCGTCATGGACGGATCGCGCCATGCGCCGTCGCGAAATCCTGCAAATGCCTTTGCAGGATCTCCAGCGCGCGCAAGGTCACTGTGGGAATATGGCTTTGAACGGGCATTTGCACGTGTTTCCGTGCGGTAATAAGTCGCAAGGTCGCCTATTGAATATTCTTTCCAAGGCTGTTCACCGACGGGCAACCATTCGCGCCAGACCTGCATCGCTGCATTGCGACGGGCATTCCAGTCGCCTTCGTCTACGCTATGGTTCTGCGCGCCGCCTTCCCAAGCGTCATTCGCTGTTTCATGGTCGTCGGTATTTACGATCATCGGGAAATTGGCGTGCAGTGCCTGCAATTGCTTGTCCGAACGATAGCTGGAATAGCGCAACCGATAATCCGCCAAAGTCAGAATTTCGTCAGCAGGAAAAATGCGCGCCGCAAATTTCGCGCCGCCATCATAACCACCGCGTCCATATTCATAGATATAGTCACCCATGTGCAGCACAAGGTCGATGTCCTTGCGCGCCGCGGCATGGCCATATGCGTTGAATTCGCCAAAGCCCAAGTTCGAGCATGAAAATATCGCGATGTTGAAATTGGACGTTTTGCCCACGGGCAATGTCTTCGTGCGACCAACGGGCGATATGCTGCCGTCGGGCGCAATGAAGCGGAACCAGTGCCATTTGCCCGGCGCGAGATTATCGACCGTAATCTTCACGGTGTGGTCGCGCCAAGGACCCGTTACCATTTGACCGCCGCCCGCTATTTTCGAAAAATCCTGGCTTTCGGAAATTTCGACGCGGACTTTGGATGGACCGCCGGTCGGATTTACATAACGGGTCCACAAAAGCACGGAATCAGGGCCAGGCTCTCCACTGGCAACATTATGCGTAAAACCGGTAAGGCCAAGCAGCGTCTGCGCCATGGCGGCTCCGCCCGGCAGCAATAAGCCGCCAATGCCAAAGCCCGCAGTTGCCAACAAATTGCGGCGATTGATAAAAAATGACATCCCGTGCTCCCCCGATGAACCGATTCAACATACTATACATCGCGCTAGTCAGTTGCTGTTGCAACCTTGTGACATGTTACCGCGCATAGGTCATTGGGGTATCAGGTTGGGAGTATCGGCCATCCCGCAACCTTACTGTTTCAAATGAAACTATCCACCCACTTTTCGGCCAGTGCCTCGGCTTCAGCAACGCTGAACGGCGCGTTGCCCAAACTCAGTTCCAACCACAAGCCATCGACCAACGCCGTCAGCGCCACCGCGGCCAGCCGTGTATCCTTCGGCGCGTTGGGACAGGCGGATATCAGCCGTTCGATATCCTGTCTGTTTTCGGCGTACAGCTCGTCATGAATTTGTCCGATTATGGGCGACGTTCGCGACAGGCTCCAAAAGGCGAGCCATGTCGCGAGCAAAGCCGGGTCGGCAATGGGTTCCCGAAAACTGGCGGTGATAAACCCCAGCAATCGTCCACGCGGATCTGTTTCGGGAACCATAACAACGGCCGCGTGCATCGCTGCGGAAACGCGTGTTCCCGTCGTCCGATATGTTTCCGCGATCAGCGCATCAATTCCATCGAAATAATGCCGCAACAACCCCGGTGATACGCCAGCTTCCTCGCAGATCGCACGTACCGATACGCCCTGCGCTCCATAGGTCGCCAGACAGCGCGCACAGGCCGCGATTAAGGCATCTCGGCGGGTATCGGCGCTTTCGCGGGTGAAGGCTTGTCGCGCGCTCATCGAGTTGTTATACACTCGTATAACAAGGAGAGCAAGATGTCCGAATCAGACCTGCACATAGAGCGTGACAATCTGGACGGCTGGAGCCTGCCAGCATGGACCTATGATGATCCTGAATTTGCAGCGCTTGAGGTAGATCGGATTTTCCGTCCCTCATGGCAAGTCGTTTGCCATGTCAGCGATGTCGCAAACATTGGCGACTGGCATAGCCTCGATTATATTGGCGAAAGCGTCATCGTCGTGCGCGGCGCGGATCAGGTATTGCGTGCCTTTACCAATGTCTGCCGCCACCGGGGCAGCCGCTTGGTCGATGGATCGGGCGGATGCGCCAAGAAACTTGTGTGCCCTTATCATGCCTGGACCTATGATCTTGATGGCCGCCTGACGGGTGTTCCTGACAGCGCGTCCTACCCCACTTTGGACAAGGACAAAGCGGGCCTTGTCGCCGTCGACATGGAAATCTGGCGCGGTTTTGTTTTTGTCCGTCTGGAAAGCGGCGGCCCGTCGGTCGCCGACATGATGGCGCCTTATGAAGACCAAGTCGCACCCTATCGTTTTGAAGAACTCAGGGCGCTTGGCCGTGTGACGATGCGACCGCGCGCTGTGAACTGGAAAAATGTCGGCGACAATTATTCCGATGGACTTCACATTCCGGTGGCGCATCCCGGCCTCACGCGGCTGTTCGGCAAAAGCTACGGCATTGAGGCAGAGCCACATGTCGACCGCATGTGGGGCGATCTTGTTGACCGGCCATCGGCCAACTGGTCAGAGCGCGGCTATCAGAATCTGTTGCCGCCAGTGCCGCACCTGCCCGCCGCCAACCAGAAACGCTGGCTGTACTTCAAACTTTGGCCATCGGTCGCGTTCGACATTTATCCCGATCAGGTCGATTTCATGCAATGGCTGCCAACTGGCCCCACCAGCTGCATCATCCGCGAGATTAGCTATGTCTTACCTGATGACCGCCGCGAAATGCGTGCTGCACGCTATCTCAACTGGCGGATTAACCGGCAAGTAAATGCCGAAGACACCGTCCTCATCACCCGCGTGCAGCAAGGCATGGCTAGCCAAAGCTTTTCCATGGGTCCGCTGTCCGACACGGAAGTTTGCCTCAAAAGCTTCTGTCGCCAAATTCGCAACATCATTCCCGAGGCGCGCCTCGAACAACGCCCTGCGCAGGGCTGGAGCAAAAAATGACACAAAAATATGACGCACTCATCATTGGCGCTGGCCACAATGGCCTTGTCTGCGCCTTTTATCTGGCGCGCGCTGGCCTAAAGGTTCGCATCGTCGAACGCCGCGATGTCGTGGGCGGTGCAGCCGTCACCGAAGAATTCCATCCCGGTTTCCGCAACTCGGTTGCAAGTTATACCGTCAGCCTGCTTCAGCCCAAGGTCATTTCGGACATGAAACTGGCCGACCATGGCTACCGTGTCATTGAACGCCCGATATCGAATTTCCTGCCGCAAGAAGATGGCGGCTATTTGAAACTGGGTGGCGGGCTTGAGCGTACACAGGCCGAATTTGCGCGCTTTTCAAAACATGATGCCGCAGTCCTTCCCGAATATTATGATATGTTGGAAGGCGTTGCCGACGTCCTGCGCGATCTTGCGCTGAAATCGCCGCCCAATGTCGGTGACGGGCTGAAGACATTGATCGATGCCGCCGTGCAGGGACGCGGGCTGATGAAGCTCAACCTGTCGCAGCAACGTGACGTGCTGGAACTGTTCACAAAATCGGCGCGCAGCTTCCTCGACAGCTGGTTCGAAAGCGAAGCGGTCAAGGCGGCGTTCGGTTTCGACGCGGTCGTCGGCAACTATGCCAGCCCGGATACGCCCGGCAGCGCCTATGTTTTGCTCCACCACGTCTTTGGCGAAGTGAACGGCAACAAGGGCGCATGGGGACATAGCATTGGCGGCATGGGCGCGATTACGCAAATCATGGCGAAGGTGTGCGTTGCCCTTGGCGTGGAAATCAGCCTTGAAGCGCCGGTGTCCCGCGTGCTGGTCGATGGCGAAAAAGTTGCTGGCGTCCGGTTGGAAAGTGGCGAGGAAATCGTCGCCGACCGCGTGATCTCCAACGTTGGGCCCAAGCTGTTGTACGAACGCATGTTCGACGATGCCGATTTGAAACCCGAATTCAAACGCCGCGTAAAAGGGTTCAAGGCAGGCAGCGGTACGTTCCGTATGAATGTCGCGCTTTCCGAACTGCCCAAGTTTACGTGCCTTCCCGAACCCGGCGAACACCACCAATCGGGTATCATCATTGCGCCAACGCTTGATTATATGGACCGTGCCTTTCTCGATGCAAAGCGCGATGGTTGGTCGCAAAAACCGATTGTCGAGATGCTCATCCCATCCATCATCGACGACAGCCTCGCGCCTGCGGGACAACATGTCGCAAGCCTGTTCTGCCAGCAATTTGCGCCGGAGCTTCCAGATAATGCAGATGGTTCCAAACGCGATTGGGATGCCGAAGAGGGCAAGGCGGCCGATGTCATCATCGACACAGTAGAGGCCTATGCACCGGGTTTCCGCGCGTCAGTCCTTGGCCGGCAGATTTTGAGCCCCAAAGGTCTCGAACGCAAATTCGGGCTTGTGGGCGGCGACATCATGCACGGGAATATGAGCCTCGACCAATTGTGGTCAGCACGTCCTATCTTGGGCCATGGCGCGTATCGCGGGCCGTTGAAGGGCCTGTATATGTGCGGTGCAGGCAGCCACCCCGGTGGCGGCGTTACCGGCGCTCCGGGCCATAACTGCGCTGCTGAAGTGCTCGCCGACAGAGGCATACTGAAACGAATCTTCGGCTAACCCATAATGAAAAAGCCGGATCTATACAGATCCGGCTTCTCCCCCCTGTCGCCCTTGGCGACAAACTTTATGTCATTCATTTAATGACGAATTTCACCTTCCTTCCCTACAAATTTTTGCAGGGAAGAAAAGCGAACAATTGTCAAAAATCGCGTGAGAACTTCACGCCGATCAGCCGTGGCTTGATCAGCACGTCGTAAAATGCACCGCCAGTTGGCGTCGCAGGCGTCACGTCCGTACCGCAAACGGTTTCAAGGCATTGGACGCCTGTGTTCACGATACCGCGTGTATCGAACAGGTTCGTCGCAAACGCCTCGATCGTCCATAGGTCGCTCTTCACGCCCACGGAAAAGTCAGCGGTCGTGTAGGCGCCTAAATCGCCCTTGATTGCATTTTGCGCAGGCCGCAAATCGCTCTTGCGACTTCCAATATGGTTCACGGCAAATTGAACATGGCCATCCCAGTCAGCGACAGGGAATTCGTAACGCGCGATGGCGTTGCCCTTCAATTTGGCTGTCACAGGCAGACGCGATCCAGCGGACGCGAGCAATGAATTGCCCGGTGTCGAACAATCAAAATTCGCGTTGGCAATGGCGCAGAAGTCACGACGAATTTGCGCGTCGTTATAACTAATGCCAGCGTTCAGGCTGAAGCCACCATCACGGAAGCCTGCATCCATTTCAACACCGCGAATACGGGAAATGCCGGCATTGCGGATTTCCGTAAGGCCGTTTGCGCCGAGGAAGGACAGCTGAATATTATTCCAGTCTTCCTGGAACACTGCGCCGTTCCAGCGGAACGCACCGAATGTGGTTTTCCAACCCAATTCATAATTGTCCAACTTGTCCGAGCCATAAGGTGGCAAGGTACCGCGACGGTTGATGCCACCGGGGCGGAAACCACGCGACCATGTTGCATATAGCAGCACGTCGTCATTGACCTTGTACGTGGCGTTCAGCTTGTGGATGAAGCCAGTGTCCGAAGTCGACTTGTCAACATTGGTACAAGGGCTGCCATCGACGAGGATCGGCACCGGTGTGCCGCTTGGATTGGCGCGGCGTGTTGTGCCATCGGTGTTGAGGCAGGCTGCTTCCCCGGTTCGGCTGGAATAGCCGCTCGAAAATCCAAAGAAGCCCTGAAGCGAGTTATCGAATTTGTAATAACGCAAACCGCCGGTGAGCGAGAGCTTCTCCGTCAGGTCATAGGTCAATTCGCCAAATGCCGCATAATCGCGGTCGACGCGCTTCTGCATGGTCAACCAGATATTGCTGTCGGTTCCGGTAACCGTGATGGAATCGGCAATATTGTCGATGATGTAGTTTTGGTCGATGATGTGCGACTGACGCTGTGCAAACAGACCACCAATGAACCGCACGGGTGCGTCCGCAGGGCTGGCAACACGCAATTCACCGAAGCTTTTTCTATACGTGTCAACACCCTCAATATACTGGTTCGGGTTCACGAGGTTCCCGGCATTGTCATAGAAATAATTGCCGTACCCAGCGAGCGCGTCATAGAAATACGCATAATCGGAATAGTCCAATTGCGTTTCTGTCTTACGACGCAAATGTCCGCCCGTCGCGGTGACATCCCAATTACCGATCTTGCCTTCAACGGTCAGCGCGGCCTGAATCCATTTATCGCGGCTGCCCTCAGGGTTATACTGCACCGTTTGCAGTTCACCGATTGTTTGGCCGGAACGTTCCTGTGAATAGCTGCCCTGGGTGTTCTGGACTTGGCCCATCAGCGTTGGCTTGATGGTCCAATTGTCGTCTAGATCAATGCCCAGCGCCAAACGTGCGCCATATGTTTCAGCGTCGTTAAAGTTCTTTTCAACCAACGCGGTATTGCTTTGGCGAATGCCCGAGCTCGCAAAGGTGCGCGCGCCCTGAATATTGTCGATATAGCCGCCATCATCACGATACCAGCCGACCAAACGCGCTGCTGCGCCTTCGGCGATTGGCACGTTCACAAAGCCTTCGTAAATCGAACCGAAATCGCCATGCGCAACATTGTTGAGTTCAACGCCAACGCTGCCGTACAATCCGGAAGGATCGGGCGCATTGGTCACCAGCTTCAACGTACCAGCCATTGAGCTTGCGCCGTACAATGTGCCTTGTGGACCCGCCAGTGCTTCGACACGCGCGAGGTCATATGCGTGCAAATCAAGCGCGCCCTGAATGGTCGTGATCGGCATTTCGTCGAGATATGTGCCGACGGTCGGCAGCGATGCCGAGTGGTTCGCGTTTTCACCCGACGCTACGCCGCGGAAATACACCTGCGCAAAACCTGGTCCGCCTTGCTGAATGGTGACCGAAGGCAAAAACTTGACGACATCTTGCAATTCGCTGACCTGAAGTTGGTCGAGCTTTTCATTGCCAATCGCGTTGATGGCAATCGGCACATCCTGCAAATTCTGTTCACGCTTTTGCGCAGTCACGACGATGACATTGCTGTCCTCTTCAGCTGCTTGCTGCGCCATAGCTGGCGCTGCGAAGGCGGTTGATGTCAACAGCACAACGAGAGCTGTTCGGACGTTAGACTTCTGACTTTGTAGGCGCATGCAGCGACCCTCCCTTGTTACCATGAAATAATTAGGCTCCCAATTGCGTCCCCACGCAATATATTTTCGCTCTATCAGCCGTTTTCATACAATTTTACATTTCTGTGTTGCAACCCAGCAACTATGCTGCGGCCGGATAAATTTCCCACAAATGGCCAAGTGCGCGCTTTAACGGCTCAAGATGCGCTTCATACGGTTTCCATTGGTCAACGCCGTCGCGGTTGATGGGGCGGCGGACCTGTTCGCTCGATGCAGTGCGCACCGCACGCTTGTTTTCATGGAAATTCAGGCACGCCTCTTCAAACGGCAGCCCCAGATATTCCAAAAGTTTCCGGATTTCCTGCTCCGGATCTTCCAACAATTGTTCGTGAATGACGCGGTAGACATAGCCCGGCGCAACCGCATCAAAATGCGCCATCGCCCGCACATAATCCGCATAATATTGGCCCATATGCGCAAGGTCATAACTGAACGCCTGCCCCTTGGCGAAATGCTGGCGATAATTGGAGAAGCAGCAATCCAGCGGGTGCCGCCGCGCATCAATGATTTTGGCGCCCGGCAAAATCAAACGGATGAACGCCAGATAATTCCAGTTGTTGGGCAGCTTATCGATGAAAAATGGTGCGTCGGTTTTACGCTGGATGCGGGTGCGCTCGATGAATTCCGCGCCAAGCCTTTCGGCGTCATCGGCGGATAACGCAACGGTCGCATCAATCCAGTCCGACCCGCGCCCTTCACGCAGCGCCATGGCTGGAATGTCGGGCAATTCCATCGTCCCTTCCACCATCGAATGGCTCGCAAGGATTTGTTCGATCAGCGTCGAGCCCGCACGCGGCATGCCGATGATGAAGATCGGGTCTGGCGCCTTATGCCCCTGCCCCGCGCGCGCTTCCCAAAATGGAGTGGTGAACTGGGCCGCGATCTGATCGACCTGCGTGCTTACGCCTTGCGGATCATAGTGCAGCTCCGCACTGCGCAGCGCATTGCCCTTGGCATAATGTGCAAAGGCGGCGGTATGATCCGCGCGCTCTTCGCTTGCCTTACCCAGCGCGAAATGCAGGTGAAACGCGTCTTCCGAACCCAACCCGGCCGATGTTAAAGCGATCTCCATCGCCGCAACATCGTCATCCGAAAACTGGTAGGTTTTTAAATTGGCGAGGCTCCAATACACTTCGCCCAGCGTTGGTTCGACCGATATGGCGTGCCGATATGCCGCAACACTTTCGTCCTGATTGCCGACGGTTTTGAGCATATGGCCATAGCTCATCCACAATTTGGCATGATCGGGGAAACGCGCGGTCAGTTCCTGATACAGCGCAATCGCCTCTGCATAACCCCCAATCCGCCCGAGTGCCGCAGCCTTCAAATTTTGCTGCACCGGATTGTCACCGTCTTCGGCGAGCACGGCATTCAAATGCTCAAGCGCCTCTGGAAACCGGTTCTGTTTATACAGCACCGTTGCCAGATTGGCACGCGCAGCACCAAAGTCAGGCGTCAGCTCAAGCGCGCGGCGAAGCAATGCCTCGCTATCTTTCAACCGGCCCACACGCGCCGCCAATTCCGCCATCATGCGAATGGCGGCAACGTCCGTCGGCGCATCACGCAAATGACCGCGCAACAGCGGCTCTGCATCCTCCAACCTGTTTTCGGAAAGCGCGACAGCCGCCGCCATAAGGTTCGGATTGCGCAAAGCAGCTTCGATGGCGGGGCGGGCAGATATTTGGTTCATTGCGGACGGTCTATGCGATGAAACGCAACTTTTGAAGCGGCCAAATCATCTGGCGTATCAATGTCGCGTAACATGCCCGCAGGTGCGGTCAGTTTTTCTGCATGGGCCAGAATATGCCGCGCGCCAGCATCGCCAACTGTCGCCAGCAAATCCGGCCAATGAGATCGCGGAAATATAGCAGGCGGCATGGGCTGGTTTCCATCAAAAGATGCGACGACATCATCGGTGCAAGCCGCAATCAGCGCCTCGACATGGGCAGCCTGCACGAACGGCATATCGGCCAGCGCGATAAGCAACGCCTGCGCATCGGTGCGCAACGCCGCCTCAACCGCGAGATGAAGCGAGCCCGATAGCCCGATGCCGGGGTTCGGGTTGTCGACAATATCAAATCCCAAACGCGTATAATGCGCTGCAATAATGGCGTCGGGCTGACACACCGCGAAATGCGCGGCTGCCGCAATGCCGCCCAGTTCACGCGCCGCACGCGCACCCAGTGGCGCACCTTCAAAATCCGCCATCAACTTATCAGCACCAAAACGCCGCGCATTGCCAGCCGCCAGCAGGACGATCGCGACGTCCTTCGCCTGCATCAACGCAGCCCTTGGTTAAACGCGCGGATCATGCCGCCCGCGATAGACAGCGCGATTTCGGGCGCGCTGATGGCGTTAATCGCAACGCCCGCTGGCCCCTCAATGCGCGCGCATTGTTCTGCGCTGACACCCGCCGCCGACAGCCGGGCAAGACGCGCCTGATGCGACCGGACGGAACCGAGCGCAGCGACATAGGCCGCAGGGCTCGCCAGCGCCGCCGCCAGCGCAGGGTCGTCGATTTTGGGATCATGGCTAAGCGTCACAATCGCGCTTCGGCTATCGGGCGCAAAAGCCTTGACCGCGTCGTCGGGCCAGCGGTCATCCAACCGAATGCCGGGAAAGCGCTCCGCCGTTAAAAACCGCCCGCGCGGGTCGCACAATGTGACATCCACCCCCTGCGATACCGCAATGGCGGCAAGGGCCGATGCAATTTCAACCGCGCCGACAATCAGCAAACGGCGCGGCGGATGGTAGATATTGACGAAGCCAGCACCGGCGTCATCGTCCAGCACAGCACTTCGGCCCGATTCCAAATCCGTCACAACCGACAGCGCCGCACCGGCCGAGCGCGCCTTGATGATATCGGCAAACAGATGCGCCGGAAATCCGTCGGCGGAAACAGGCTGGACCAGCACCTGAATATCCCCGCCACAGGGCAGGCCCACATCCCACGCCGCATCGTCAGCAACGCCATATCGGCGCAGCACCGACGGTGCGCCTGCCAAAACCATGTGTGCCCGCTCAAGAACATCGCCCTCGACACAGCCGCCCGAAACAGACCCCACAAAACGCCCGTCCGCGTGCACAAGCATATGGGTGCCAACAGGGCATGGCGCGGATTTCCAAGTTTCGACCACCGTGGCAATCGCCATAGGCGCGCCTGCCCAGTCGATTGCGGCGGCAAGGATACGGTCGTGGTTGGCGCTGCCCATAGTCATGGCAATGCGCTAGCAAAGAGGCAGGAGCGTTGCTATATGAAACGCAGATTTGAGTGGGAGCTTATTTGCATGGCAATTCAGACGTCAATCAATGGCAAGCCGGTGGCGCTTTCGGCGGAGCCAGACACCCCGTTGCTATGGGTTATCCGCGAAGAGCTTGGCCTAACCGGTACGAAATTCGGATGCGGCATTGCGGCATGTGGTGCCTGCACTGTTCATGTTAATGGTGAACCAACCCGTTCGTGCAGCCTTCCCGTCAGCGAAGTCGCAGGCAAATCGATCACCACCATCGAAGGCCTGAAATCAGCGGACGGCACGCTCCACGCGGTACAGAAAGCGTGGATTTCTGCGCAGGTTCCGCAATGCGGCTATTGCCAGTCGGGGCAGATTATGGCGGCTGTGGCGCTTATCAAAAAAACCGGAAGCCCAAGCGACGCACAAATTGACGAGGCGATGACCAACATCTGCCGTTGCGGCACCTATCCGCGTATTCGTAAGGCGATCCATGCAGCAACCGGGCAAGCGGCGAAAGCAGCGAAACCTGCAGAAGGAGCGGCATAATGGCTGACAACACCGCAACTGAAGCGCAACCAGCCACGCCAACAAAGCGAAAGGGCGTCAAGCGCCGTGCCTTCCTCATTGGTGGTGTAGCGGTCGTCGGTGCCGGCCTGTTCGGTATCTCCATCGCCGACAGCAATGCTGCCAAATCCGCCAAGGCACGCCTTGAAAGCGACGGCGGCCACAGCTTTGCCACATGGCTGAAAATTGGTGAGGATGACAGCATCACCATTTATTCGCCGCACACCGACATTGGTCAGGGTTCCAACACCGGTCTTGCGCAAATGCTGGCCGAAGAGCTGGATGCGGCGTGGGATCAGGTGCGCGTTGTTTCTGCACCCGCAGAACCGGCGTTCGCCAATGTGGGGCTTGGACGCGCTTTCCTTGCCGATATGACGGGGCAGCCTGCGATCATTAATGGCATTCCGCAATCATTCCTGTCCTTCATCGCGCGGCAAATGAACCTTCAAATGACCGGCGGCTCAACCGCTTTGCGGTTCACAGGCCGCGTGACCTTTCAAAATGTCGGCGCGGCGACGCGGCTGGCATTGATTGAAACGGCTGCCAAGCGGCTGGACGTTCCAGCCGATGAACTGACGACACAGGACAGCCATGTCATCCATTCCAAATCCGGCCGTGCGTTGCGCTATGGCGAACTGGCGGCTGAAGCTGCAACCTTGTCGCTCGACAATGCGCCAAAGCTGAAAGATCCGTCGCAATATCGCATCATGCGCCAATCGATACAGCGGCTCGACATTCCCGCGAAAGTCGATGGCAGCGCGCAATATGGTATCGACTTTTCGGTTCCCAACATGCGCGTCGCAACGATCATGGCGGCGCCTGTGCGTGGCGGCAAATTGACGTCCGTGGACACCGCGCCTGCGTTGGCGGTCAAAGGCGTCGAGAAAGTCATTAAGCTCGATGATGCTGTTGCTGTCGTGGCGAAAGGCTATTGGCCAGCCATTTCCGGCTTGCGCGCGCTCACACCAGAATTTTCGGACGGCGGCAATGGCGGCATTTCGACCGCGTCCATTTTCAAAGCGCAGGGCGACCTGATCGCCAAGGGTGATGCCGATAGCACAGCCGGCGACGGTGATGTGCAGGCCGGTCTTGGCGCAAAGCCGATTGAGGCGACTTATCAGGTGCCGTTCCTGCACCACGCGATGATGGAGCCATTCGCCCTGACCGCCCATTTTAAGGATGGAAAGCTCAACATTTGGGGCGGCATGCAGGACCCGCTTGCGACCAAGATGATGGCGGTGGACGTTTCCGGTCTCGACGCGGATGATGTGACATTCCACCCGATGATGATCGGTGGCAGCTTTGGCCGCCGCTTGCCGATGTATATGGAAATCGTCGGTCAGGTCACAAAGCTTGCGATGCAATTGCCCTATCCGGTGAAGCTTATCTGGAGCCGTGAGGAAGAAGTCGCCCAAGGCGCATATCGCCCGCAAAGCTCCGCCGCGCTGAAGGCGTCGTTGACCAAAGAAAAGCGGATAACGGCATATCGCAACGACTATGCCCAACCCGAAAGCGCCGAGAGCGAAACGGTATTCCCTTATACCCTTCCCGCCGTGTCGCGTCGCCATTTTGCGCATGTTTCGAACCAGCAAACCGGCGCGTGGCGCTCGGTGAACTCGACCCAGCAGGGCTTTTACAATGAAAGCTTCATGGATGAGCTGGCCCATGCAGCGGGCGAAGACCCGGTTGTGTTTCGCCGCAACCATTTGAAGGCGGGATCACGGCATTTGCGCGTCTTGGACGAAGTCGCCGCACGCAGCGGTTGGGGCTCCCCCCTTCCCGCCGGAACGGGTCGCGGCGTTGCACTGGTCGAAAGTTTCAGAACCATCGTCGCGCAGGTAATCGAAGCGTCGGTCGGTGAAGACGGCATGCCCAAAGTGCATAAGGTAACAACGGTCGTGGACGCCGGAAGCATTGTTAACCCGGACGCCGCGATGGCGCAGATTGAGGGCGGCATCATCATGGGGCTTTCGTCCGCCATTGGTGAGGCGATTACGCTTGAAAATGGCGCGGTTCAGCAAAGCAACTTGGCCGATTATCCGTTGTTGAAAATGGCAGACACGCCCTTGGTGATGGATATCCATTTCCTCAACAGCGGCGCAGATATGGGCGGCATTGGCGAACCTGGCGTTCCTCCGGCGGCCCCTGCCTTGGCCAATGCGCTGTTCGCTGCCACCGGCAAGCGTGTCCGCAATCTGCCCATCCTAACGCAAGCAAAGGCCTAATTTGCCGCACGCACGTTTGTTAAAGCCAACGGACAATCTGGAAATCGCCGAGACATTGGCGCGGGCGTTCCAGACAGAGACCGGGTGGAGCTACGTCATTCCAGACGCAAAGCTGCGCGCGCAGCGGCTTACGGGCATGTTCCATCTGTTCTTGCGCGACGAACATCGCAAAGGCGCGGTGTATGGAACCGACGGCATAGAGGCCGTCACTTTATGGCGTGGTCCGGGGCAGGCCCGCGACAGCATGTTGGATACCGCGCGGCTAATTGTGCCGTTCGTCCAGCAACTGCGCTTTTCGATATTTCGCGGCCTCGAAGTCGCAGACCTCATCGAAAAGCATCTGCCGAAAGAGCCCGTCTGGTATTTACATTATGCAGGATGCGACCCGGCCTATCAGGGCAAGGGTTATGGCGGCGCTGCCATTCGCGCCGGTTTGGAGCGCGCCGATCAGGATGGATTACCTGCCTATCTGGAAACCGCAGACGAACATAATATTCCATTATATCAAAGCTTTGGTTTTGCCATAAAGCATAGCTGGCAAGTTCCCGAAGGACCGCAATTTTGGGGCATGCAGCGCCCGGGCAAGACCCGCCACTAACTACCGCCAGCGCCCATAGCCGCTGAAGTCCTTGCCCTCCTTACAAAAGCAGCCTAGCCTCTGCGCACGCACCAGGTCTGCGCGAGAGCGTGGATAATAGGGAAGCCGGCGGAAATCCGGCGCTGTTCCCGCAACTGTAACCGGCGAGCTTTTGCTCCAAATGCCACTGGGGAAACGGGTAACCGTGAAACTGGGAAGGCGGGGCAAGAGCACTGACCCGGGAGCCAGGAGACCTGCCTGAATGCGGTTTGTCCTTTGTGCTTGCGGGACACTGGCGCAATCGGGGTTTTCCTCCGCGTGACGACATTGTGTTGGACGTCGTGCGAAGGAGATAGTTCCATGACCTTTTTAAGATATACGGCCGCGGCGCTTGCGCTGCTGCCGGCGTCTGCAATGGCAGATGAATGGGACGACGTTATCGTTGTCACCGCGAGCGGATTTGAACAGCCGCGATCGGAAACCGGACAAGCGATTGATATCGTCGACCGCGAACGGCTCGACCAATTGCAAAGCGCCACCATCGGCGATGCCTTGCAAAACGTGCCGGGCGTTACCGTTGCGGCGCGCGGCGGCCTTGGCGGTCAGACCAGCGCGTTTTTGCGCGGCGGCAACAGTTC
>ENA-OUVC01000731-OUVC01000731.1-marine-metagenome-genome-assembly--contig:-NODE-731-length-20758-cov-3.477250_pt1 | contig 20758 bp, 24 predicted proteins | sample MGYA00248622_ERZ508571 | MGnify/ENA primary metagenome ERZ508571 (study PRJEB26236, sample SAMN06267175) | marine metagenome | isolation source: Columbia River Estuary | place: USA:Columbia River Estuary... | reverse complement strand
GATTGCGTGAATGAGCGTTTCTGGTGTTGGTGGGCAACCCGGCGCGTAAACATCTACCGGAACAATTTGGTCGACGCCTTGAACGATGGCGTAGTTGTTGAACATGCCGCCGCTACTGGCGCAAACACCCATGCTGATGACCCACTTTGGTTCCATCATTTGGTCGTATACCTGTCGAAGCACTGGGGCCATTTTTTGGCTCACGCGTCCGGCAACAATCATGATGTCTGCTTGGCGCGGTGATGCGCGGAACACTTCCATGCCGAAACGTGCGATGTCATAGTGCGGCGCGCCAGTGCCCATCATTTCGATTGCGCAACAGGCCAAGCCAAACGTTGCGCCCCAGCTAGAGCGCGAACGCGACCACTTGATGAGGTCTTCAATGCGACCGGTTAAAAAGTTGTGGTTGACACCCTCAAGGCCATCATCCAATACGTTGCGTACCAAGCCCATTATGCGGCCGTCTCTTCGCGGCCTTCAAGACCAACACGTTTTACCGTGCTCAGCACTGTGCGCATGGGGGACTTCATCGGGTCGTCGCCCATGTCGATGCGAACTGCCTTCTTCAACGGGCCCCAATCCAGCGCACCGCGCGCGATGGCATACACAAAGGCAACAAAGAACACGGCGCTAAATGTAAGCATCTCGAGAAATGCGTAGGTTCCAAGCGACTCACGCGCAACAGCATATGGGTACATGAAAATGATTTCGATATCAAACATGATGAACAACATTGCAATGATGTAAAAACTGACGGGAAAGCGCTCGGGTGCTTCGCGGCTTGGAACAATTCCGCATTCGTATGGCGCCGACTTTGCGGTGTTTGGCCTGCGAGGCGCGAGCAACAACGAAGCCACCGAACTGAGGCCTCCGAAAATAATGGCGAGCACCATCAACACGATGATTGGAAGGTACTGCCCCATTGCTTTCGCCTACGCCTTCGCGGGAAGCTGTTTGGCGCTCAGATTGGCGCGAAGCATCAAGTCGCGACGGTGGAGCAACCAACACAGAATCAAAAAGATAATGCCCGAGCCAAACGTGATGAAGATGGCTGGCTGGCGCCTTGCACCCAAGTCACGAATCATGTGCACGTAACGGTGCGGTTGTGTGCTGTCGACAATGGCGCGCGCAGGTGCACGGCCCGGTTCGGTCAGTTGCTTCACCACGGGAACCACTTCTACTAATGCATAACGCGGCTTGTGGAAGAATGCGAAGAAGTCGATTGCGTCGCTGATCTTTGGGTAACGCTCGCCACCGCGATCGTACGCAGCGACCGACAAGTATTCGCCGCCGGCAAACTCTTCTGCTTCAATTTGCAAAATGTTGTCGGAGGCAGCAACGGCCTGGCCGCGCTGCGGGTCGGACTCTTCGAGCAAACTCCAACCTTCTTCTTGCAGTGCTGCGGAAATGGTTGCCGCGTTAGCAACTGGGTCGTTGCCTAACGAAGGCGTAGTTTCTAACACCTCGGCACCAACCAAGAAATTGCCATCTCTAATAATGGTGATCGGTTCGGCAGGATGCCACGTTGGTTCTGGGCCTTTAAGGCCGATGCCGTACGTCCACCAAATGGCACCCATCGTCATCATCCAGCCAAAGAAACTGGCAAGCACGATCAAGATGCCGAGTCGGGCGCCAACGTTGGTGCCAACGATGAGGTACGTACCACCGATGAGCACGACTACGGAGATAAGAACAACGACGATGCCGCGAAGCCCCGGATTGAAATCAATTGCGAACAAGGTATTCAACATTTACAAACCTCTCACGTAATCGACAACTGCAGAAATCTGCTCGTCGGTGAGCATCGAACCAAATGCTGGCATGCGGCCACTGCCCTGGCCCTGCTCGCCGTAGCGCTTTCCGTATTCGCTGCCGCCTTCAATGAAACTGACCATGTCAGATTTTTGTGGAAACTGACGAACAGCCGAACCGCCGGTGAGGTTGGGGCCGAAGCCGCCGCCGCCGGTGATTTGTGGGTCGCCATATGACCAGCCCTTGGTGTGGCAACGTGCGCAGGAATAGTTGCCGCTACCCAAATCCAAATTGAAGAGTGCCTCGCCAATAGTTGAATAGGTTCCGGCCTTGACCAAGCGTTCTGCTTCAGTTTGAATTTCATCTTGCTTAGCAACTGGCAAGTGTCCGCCATCGCAAGTTCGTGGGTCGGCATCTACAACCAAGCAATTCTCGCGAGGAATTTGGATGCTCTTGAGATATTCGATCAGCGTCTGAATCTGTTGATCGTTCAGTGGTCCTCCACCTTTGATACCCCAAGGCGACATCGGTGAGAACGGACGGCCGTAGTCCAGAATGAAGCGCACTTCTTCTTCGCTATAGCGGTAAAAAACTGTGTTGATAGCAGGTGCTTTCCAACTGATTTCTTTTACTTCACCAGTTTTTGGATCGGCCATTGTGGTGTTTGCAGCGCCACCAGGCCCGCCCATTCCGCCATGGCAGCCAGCGCAGTTGAAGCCGCCGTTTGCGGTTACATCAAAAAGGCTTCCACCCCAGTGTTCAAAAATGTTGTCCCATTCTTTGATTGCGCCAGCTTGACGGCTTGGCTCCAAAATCCAGTAGAGCGGCAACGTGATGGTGATGACCGCAAGAAACAGTAAACCGATCAACTGCGTGCGCTCGATTTTCTTTCCTTCAAGAATTTCGTCGTCGTAGTACGGCTTGCGGTTTGCAGCCAATTCGATTTCGGAGCCAATTTCGGCGCGGCTCTTACGAATGTTGAAGAGACCGTAAACAATCCAGCCGCCAATGGCGGTAACCAGCACGAACCAGGCAATGTCGGTAGTAACTGCTGCGAACATTAGTGACCTCCACCCACGCAGTGTGGGCCTTCTGCTTCTTGTCCGGTGGTGTTGGTGCCAATTGGTGGGCCACCAAACACGGTGCCTGTATCAACAACAAGAATTCCGTTGGCAACAGAAACACCGAAGTGATCCATGCCGCGTGGCGCTGGGCCGCCCTTCTTTTCACCAACTCGGTTGTATTGCGAACCGTGACATGGGCATTCGAACCACTGCGAACTTGCACAATTTGGAACACGGCAACCGAGGTGCGGGCACTTTTGATACAGCGCCATCACTCCTGCTTCCAAGCCAGCAAACACTGTTGTCTGCGCGCCGTAAACAGCCTTAGCTTTGGACAGACCTTCGCGCGGATATTCGGTAATCCATGCGCGGGCCTGAGGAACGTAATAAAAACCCTTGTTGGAGCGAATCTGGCCGATGACGTCATCGATGTTTCCGATGGTGATTTTGGAACCGAAACCACCGGAAGAACCCTTCCAAAGGAATGCGATTACTGCAGCGCCAAAGCCGCCGAGGCTTGCGCTCATCAATGTGACACTTGCGCGATTGAAAAACTGACGGCGAGTTACGCCCAATGCTTCTGCATCAGGTGGCGACCAAGGCTCGATTTCTGCTTTTGGTGCAGCAAGAACAACGCTGCGTGATGCGGAGGCCGCGGCCTCAACTTGCCGACCAGTCATTGCTTCAGGATTTACTTTGCCGCGGTCCTTCTTGCGTGTTTCACGCGCAAGCGAGCCAACGCCGCGCACGTCTGTGCGGCGCACGCCAGTAAGTACGAGGCCAATGGCTGCAACGACAAGCACTGCAACGGCGATGGTGATGATTTGTGAGGTACTCATATATATACGTGTCGCCTTAGAGCTCGAAGAAGATTCCGTCACGCCATGGGAACGTGAAGTTGAAGCCTGGACCACGGAAGAACGAACCAATGATCACCAACACCGCCCAGAACATGAGGTGGACGGTCATCAGGCTGGTCATGAACTTGCGATCTTCTGGTTTGTTCGATGGGTTGCGATCCATATAAGGAGCAAACATCAAGGCAATAAGACCCATGCCTGGCAAAGTCACACCAGCAATCATCGGGTGGAACATAGTGAGCAACTCTTGCAAGCCCAAGAAGTACCACGGTGCTTTAGATGGGTTTGGCGTTTGGTTGAAGTTTGCAGCGCGAAGTAGCGGTGCGTTCACGAACCACGAGAACATAAACAAGAAGGCGGTGCATGCAAGCGATGCAACAAATTCGATACCGAGCAAGTGTGGCCACGTGTGCACCTTGTCGACAGGCACTGCTTTCACATCTTGAATTGATCCTGATTTAACAACCGTAAGCAAACGTTGCGTGTGCCCGCCTGGGCCTGCGCCAGTTGGCAAACCGCCCGCGGCAGGTGCAGCAACAACTGCAGTTGCTGGTCGATCGGCAACGGCTACGCCGCCGCTTGCGCCAGCCTTCGCTGCCTTGCTGCGCTCTAACAAATGTGCGGGGATGCGTGAGTCTGTTGCTTCGCCACCTTCGGTTGCGCTAGCGCCAGATTCGGCCGCAGCTTTGTCACGCGCAGCTTGCGCGCGCTTCAAGAGGTGCTCTGGAATCTCGGTCATGTCAGATCATCCTTTCGGTACGTACGGCGATCACAATGGGCCCGAAATTCCGCCATCTTTACGCACTCGCCAGAAGTGAATGGCGAGGAAGATGACCGTGACGAACGGGAAGAGCAACACGTGCAACACATACCAACGGAGCAATGTTTCGGCCCCGATTTCGGTACCGCCAAGCAGCACGAAACGAACTTGCGAACCGATGACCGGCGAATAGCCCATCATGTTGGTTCCTACGGCAACGGCCCACAATGCAAGTTGGTCCCACGGCAACAGATATCCGGTGAAGGACAAGAGCAAAGTGAGCGTGAGCAAGATAACGCCAATCACCCAGTTGAATTCGCGCGGTGCTTTGTATGCACCGTGGTAAAAAACGCGCGCCATGTGCAAGAACACGCTGAGCACCATGAGGTGAGCACCCCATCGATGCATGTTGCGCACCATCAAGCCAAACGTCACGGAAGTTTGCAGCGACTGAATGTCTTGCCATGCATCGGCCGCAGTTGGTCGGTAGAAGAACATCAAGAAAATACCTGTGACAGTGAGCAAAATGAACAAGAAGAAGCTGAGGCCGCCGAGGCACAGCGTGTAACTCACTTTTACCGCATGTCGCTTCACTTTTACTGGGTGCAAGTGATAGAGCACCGAGTTCATGATGACGTACGAACGGTTACGCGGCGAGTCGGTGTAGCCCTTACGGAAAATTGAGCCCGGTCGGAAAATTGAGTTCCACACCTGGCTGCCGAGTAGTGCCTGACCCAATGCAGCGCCACGCTCTTTCAGCGTGAGGCGGGGCTTTTCTTCGATTGTGCTTGCCATAACTATTTCTCCGTGTTCCTGAAACTTCTACAACCGCAGTCCGTAGGCATAGCCATGGTTGGCCGTGCGCATGTGTGAATCACCTGTTGCCGCCGGAGCGCCAACTTTGCCCATAATGATGACTCCTGTTGGGCAACGATCGACGCACAACGCGCATCGCGTGCACACGTCGTCGTCGATAATGAACAACACATTGTCCGAAGGATCGGAGCCTGGCATCTCGGTGCCTTGCGCTTCGGCAATTGCTTCCGGTGCAACCATGTGAATGCACTTCCATGGACAAATGTCCACGCAGCCTTCGCACATGATGCATTCGCTCTGATCGATATGAATGAACTGCTTTGGCTTGACTGCTTTGGAGAGATAGTCGGCATCGACCTCGACGAGTTGATACTCGTCGGACCATTCCGGCATTGGTGGGTTGGCGTCAGTCTTCGTCATGTCAAATCAGTTCTTGCGCACCAATGGACGGCCATAGGTAGAGGTCTCGATCTCTTGTGGCTTCACGTTTCCGCGGTTTTGCCACCACTTAAACAGGTAAATCATGAGTCCAATGAAAATGGCGTGAATAACGACAACCATGATGTCGCGAACTGCCTCGTAACTCATGTCGAACGGAAATGGGCCGCCTTGCGACTGTGGCTTCAATATGTCGAAGGGTCCGAAGATGATTTTGTCTTTACGCCATCCCAAGTTCTTGTCGGCATGGTCGATGAATTGGTGAGGCACCACGCCGAACGCGATGAACATGACAGCAAAGACATATGTGGCACCAAAGATTGCCTCGCCCCAGGTTGCTTTGCGATCAACTGGACGTCGTTTGCCAACGAGCACAATGACGTACGACATCGCAAGAGTAAGAGCAAACGAGAAGAGAAACGCTTGGTTCACTCCAGGCCATCGAAGAATGTCTATTGCCAGCATGGGTCGCAGGGATTACCTTTCACCGTCAGAACGCTCTGTAAATACGCTTCCGAGACTAGTCGGGAAGGGTGCAAACGGGCGCAAACAGCCACTTCGTGCGATCGTGCAACCCTGTGACCTTGCGCACTTGGCACCCCAGACCTCGCGCATATTGGTTCAAGCGCTCCAAGTTGATTTAGAGTGGAGAACCGTGACCGAGATACCAGAACACCTGCTGAAGCGCTCGAAGGAACGTCGCGGCGCGTTGGCTGGCGAAACGGGTGACGCGGCCCCTGCAGCACCCGCTGCTTCTGCCCCAGCCGTTGCTAAAGCTGCACCGGTTGCCGCCGCACCGGCCGCACCCCCACCACCAAAGCCAGACCCTGCCTATGTCACTGCTGCGAAAACGCGTAAGAAAATTCCATTCTGGGCAATGGCAACACTCAGCTTGCTTCCTTTGTGGGCGTTTATTTATCTTTTGGCATTGCAACCGCGAGAGCAAACAGTTGAAGGACCACTTGCAATCGGTGCCGGTGTTTATGGATCGTGCGCAGGATGCCACGGCGCAGCAGGCCAAGGCGGAGCCGGTCGAATTTTTGCAAATGGTGAAGTGCTGAAGACCTTCCCAAAGATTGAAGACATGCTGAACTTCGTTTACACCGGAAGCCAGGCCTACGTCGCCAAAGAACTCACGGTGTACGGAAACCCAGACCGCGAAGGCGGCGCGCATGCACCGCTTTCATACAACGGCAACCCCATGCCGCAGCAGGGCCAAATGCTGGGCGGCGCGCTGACCGAAGCAGAAATTCTGGGCGTTGTTTGCCACGAGCGCTACACAATAAGTGGAGCAGATGCAGCAAGTGAAGAGTGGAAAGAAGAATTCGAGACATGGTGTTCACCAGAGTCTGAAATTTTCCTTGCACTTGAAAACGGTGCTACATCGTTTGCAACACTTGACAAAGATTTTGCCTCGCTTCCAAAGCCACCAGCATTTGTTGGCACCGAAGCACGCCCTTCGGCAAAATAACTATTGCGAAACGCAGATCACTTCGGTGATCTCATCGGCAAGTAAATCCAACATAGAAATGCTGTTGGACGAGTACTTGGTGATGAACTCTCGAAGCGTTGCCGTCTCGGATTCGCACGTGCGATCGACGCCGTTTGCAAGTTTGATCACTAGGTCGTTTTGCAGCACTCCCAAATCTCCGCCTGCCTGCATATCAACCAACGCGGGAAGCGTGAGCATTTGCTTGCCGTTCTTTTCATCGGCTGGCACATAGGCAAACCAGATCACTGCAGATCCCAACGTGTCGGCAAGCAATACGCACGCATATGGATCGGTGAAATTTGTGCACGACACCTCGCTTGGGGTGCCGTCGACAATGGCAACGATTCGCCCATCGTCCAAGGTCAACGTGATGTTGCCAACCGTTTTTCCGTTGTCTACTTGCCAGCCTTCGTCGGGCTGAGTACCCGTAACCGCCGCAATCAAATCAATGTTGTGTAACGCACGCGAGTTTCCAGACGCCGACGAACCGCCAGAAACGAATGCGTACATTCCAAACGTGACAAGACCAAGCACCGCGAGCACGCCAAATGTTGCCCACAATCGTGCAGAAAGAAACAGGCGCATGCAATAAATCTATTGTGTGCGAACAGCGCTGGCTGCTGCACGATGTGCGGCTTCGCCCAACTGCTGCATCACGGCATCGTCATGACCAACACCAACGAATAGGGCTTCGTAAGCACCGGGGGCCATCGCAACGCCTTCGCGCAACATGGCGTGGAAAAATGCTGCGTACATTTTTTCGTTGGTCTGTTTTGCTTCGTCGAAATTTGTTGGAATTTCGTTTCCGAAAAATGCTCCCACGAGAGTGCCGACTACCGGGAACTGGGCAACTATGCCCGCACTCGCACATGCATCGCGCAAGATAGTTGCAAGTTGACGCGCGCGCGCCGAAAGTTCCATATACACATCGGGCGTCAGTTCATTCAGTGCAGCAAGACCTGCGGCAGTTGCGAGCGGATTGCCAGCAAGAGTTCCGGCATGGAACACTTTGCCAATTGGTGTGAGATGCTCCATGACCGAGCGCGATCCGCCAATTGCGCCGATGGGCAGGCCACCACCGATTACTTTTCCGAAACACGTGATGTCTGGGCGAACGTCGTACTTCGCTTGCGCACCGCCCGACCCAAGGCGAAAGCCAGTGATGACCTCGTCAAAAACAAGTAGTGCGCCTGCTTTGTCGCAAGCTGCGCGTAGGCCTTCAAGAAAGCCTGCGGCCGGCGCAACAACGCCCATGTTGGCTGCCACTGGTTCGACAATTACTGCCGCAACATCGTTACCAATTTCGGGAACAACGTTGTATGGAACAACGATCGTGTTAGCAACTGCTTCTTCCGGAACACCTGCAGTGCCTGGGATACCAAGCGTTGCGACGCCACTGCCACCGGCTGCCAATAAGGCGTCGGTTGCGCCGTGAAAGTTTCCATGAAACGTAATGATGCGCTTGCGACCGGTTGCGCCGCGGGCAAGACGCACAGCGGTGCTGGTTGCTTCGGTGCCGCTGTTCATGAGACGCACTCGCTCGCAGCTTGGTACTCGCTCGCGAATAGCTTCGGCAAGTTTCATTTCCCTTGGGGTTGGCGCACCAAACGATGTGCCGTCGCCGGCGGCGGCCACAAGCGCCGACGTGATTGCGCGGTGCGCATGACCCAAAATGACCGCGCCATAACTTTGTACGAGGTCGATATATCGACTGCCCTCGACATCAAAAATATGAGCACCTTCGCCGCGGGCAACGATGTATGGCTCGCCTCCAACGGCTTTAAACGCACGAATTGAAGAGTTGACACCGCCCGGAATTGCTTCGGCAGATCGTGTGTATAGCGCGTGGTTGTTAGCAACTCCCTTGCCAACACAAACCGTTGCCGTGCAACCCGCAGCCACGCAAGACGTGGGGTCACATAACGGAATCATTGACATCTCAGCGATTGTTCTCGGCAAACCAGCGAGCAAAATACGTGAGAATAATGTCTGCTCCTGCGCGCTTCACTGCGGTCAGTTGTTCGAGTGCAACTGTGTCGTGATCGATCCAGCCGTTTGCGGCAGCGGCCTTGATCATGGCGTACTCGCCACTGACGTGATAGGCGGCAATTGGTACATCAACACGTGCACGCACCGACGAAATAACGTCGAGATAACTCAGTGCTGGCTTGATCATGACAATGTCGGCGCCTTGTTCGATGTCGGCAAGCACTTCGCGCATCGACTCGCGCGCATTGCGCCAATCCTGTTGATAGCCCTTGCGGTTTCCGCCACCGGCGATCTGCACATCTACTGCGTCACGGAATGGGCCATACAACCCCGACGCGTACTTGGCCGAGTACGCCATGATCGCAACGTTGTTAAAACCTGCCGTGTCGAGCGCATGTCGAATTGCGCCAACTTGTCCGTCCATCATGCCGCTTGGTGCAACAACGTGTGCGCCTGCTTGTGCCTGCGCCAGCGCTGCCTTGCAATAAATCTCAAGCGTCTTGTCGTTATCTACATCACCGTTTTTGTCAAGTACGCCACAATGGCCGTGGCTGGTGTATTCGTCTACACACAAGTCGGCCATCAACACCATTCGATCGCCCACGTCTTCTTGCAATTGCTTTAAAGCAACTTGCACAATGCCGTTTGGGTCGAACGCTCCAGAACCCACTTCGTCTTTTTTCGCGGGAACACCAAACAGGATCACGGCGGGCACGCCGAGGTCGGCAAGCTGTTTCACTTCGGTGCGCAACGATGCGAGTGTGTGTTGCATCACGCCTTCTAGCGAAGAAATGGGCTGTGCCTCGGTAATACCTTCGCGCACAAACAAAGGCGCTACAAGATCTTTAGTAGAAAGTTGAACTTCGGCCACCAAGTCGCGCATTGCCGAACTAGAGCGCAGACGACGGGGGCGAGATTGCGGAAACGCCATGCCCATAAGGCTACGGGTTGGGTTGTTGGAATAAACCATGCAACGCCGCGACCACCGCATCCGTTGTGGGCTCGCTTGCGACTGCCACATTGCGTAGCGCAGAAGCATGTGCAACAGCCTCGGTTGGCTTGCCAATCGCGATAACTGCTTTTGGAGAAGTGGCGCCGAACGCGGCGCACCAGGAACGAACAGCGGAACCGGAATAGAACACAACTGCATCTGCGCTTTGGGCAAGTTCCATGTCGTCACTGGAAGGAACAACTGCTTCTGTTGTGTATGCAGCAACGGCGTCGACAACATAACCGCGCGTGCGAAGCCCTTCAGCTACTGCCCCGTCGGCATCTTGCGCCTGAGCCAACAACACCCGACCACTGCCCTGTGGAAACTGCGCTACAAGTTCATCGCCGCGCGCAATAGTTGGAACAAAGTCCACTTGAACACCCAGTGCATCTGCTGTTGCCTTACCAACCGCGGCAAGCTTTGGCCGCACACTCATTTGAGAAAGTGCGCCAGCAACTTGAGCCGCTCCATTGGCCGACGTAACCACCAACCAGTCGTACTGCTGCAGATTTGCAAGCGAAGTGTTTAATGCTTCGCCCTTGTCGAGTGGCAAAGCAATGGCAATGAGTGGCATTTGTACAACGTGTGCGCCAAGGGCAATCAGCTCGCGCTCTAGCTGTATTGATTGCTGCAATGGCCGGGTAAGTACTACCGTTCGCCCCGCAAGTGATGTGCTGTTCATTGCAACGAGGCGCGCACTGCTCGCGCATGTTCACGCGCAAATTCCAAAGCGTCGCCAGACACTGGCAACGGCAATGCCCTCTTTGCATGCCGATCGCTCGGCGTATCGCCAGTTGCCATAAACATGTGCAACACATCTTTTGCGTCAAGATGCGCACCAACTGGCATGCTGCAGCCGGCGCCAAGTTCGGCAAGGAAAGCCCGCTCAATTTCTACAGAGCGCCGAGTTGTTGCATGATCGACAACGCTCACATGCCCCCGCGTTACTGCATCGTTTGTTCTGCACTCCACCGCGACACAACCCTGGCCAATCATTGGCACAAACACATTGGGGTCGAGTGCTTGCGCAACATGGTGAGTGAGCCCAAGCACCTCTAGCGCCGCGATTGCCATCACGATGGCTCCGCCGGCAGGGATTTTCTCAAGACGCGTGTTGATGTTGCCACGCAAATCAACGAACTGTAAGTCGGGCCTAACCGTCAACAACTGTGCGCGTCGGCGAACCGAGCCAGTTGCAACCGTCGCGCCCTGGGCTAAACCCTCGAGTGTGTTCCCAACAAGTGCGTCTCTCGCATCTCTGCGTTCGCACCATGCTGCGACTGTGAGCCCATCGGTTGCCATAGAAGGCAAATCTTTTGCCGAATGGATGGCCACGTCGGCGAGGCCTTGCAGAACAGCTTGTTGCACTTCTTTTACAAAAATGCCCTGACCACCCAATTGATGCAATGGAACATCGCGTTTGATATCGCCAAGAGTTTCGACGAAGACCAGTTCGGTTGCTTCTCCGCTGGCTGCAGTTATTGCATTAGCGACAACCTCGGCCTGAGTGCGGGCCTGAGCACTCGAGCGGGTGGCGATGCGAATCATTCGATGTCGAAAAGATCGCGCAGGGCTGCGGCAATTCGCTCACCTTGTGGCGTGCCCGCGCTGTTTTTCAACTGGACGGACGGCGAATGCAGCAATTTCGCAACAACCGCCTTGCTCAGTGCTTCTACCGCATCGCGTTGCTCTGGCGTAAGCGCACCAAGCTTTGAGGAAAACCGTTCGAGTTCGGCACGGCGAATTGATTCGGCGCGTTCGTGCAATTCGGCAACGAGCGGCGCTGCTTGCCGTGAAATTGACTCTTGCGTGAATCGTTGCACTTCTTCGCCAATGATCTGACGCACCTGGTTTGCTTCTTGTTGTCTTGCGTCGATACCCGCTTGCGCCCAATCACGAAGATCGTGCAAGTCGCGCAGTGTTACGCCGGCAATTTCGCCAACCGAATGCTCGACGTCGCGAGGCATTGCAATGTCCACAATCAACAGCTGCTTGTTGTCTGCTTGCGCGCGTGCGGCATCGACAAATGAGCGAGACATAATTACTTCGCCTGCGCCCGTGCAGGTGAGAATGACATCGGCGTGAGCCACCGCACTCGACAATTGATCGAACTTGCCAACAACTGCGCCAACACTTTGCGCCAATTCCTCGGCACGCTCAACGCTGCGGTTCATTACCGTCACGTGTTTTGCACCGGCACCTGCAAGTGCTTTGGCGATACCGGCGCCCATGTCGCCTGCACCAACCACCAAGACGTTGGCTCCGCTCATGGTGCCAAGCAGATCGACTGCCATGTCTACTGCGGCATGCGATACCGATGCGGTGGAACGACTAATTGACGTTTCGGTGCGGGCGCGCTTGCCCACTTCGAGTGCCTGTCTGAACAACATATTCATAGAAGTGCGCGCGGTGTTTTCGTTGCGAGCACGTTCCCATGCAGTGCGCACTTGACCAAGAATTTCGGTTTCGCCAAGCACCGCAGAATCCAAACCGCTTGCCACTTCAAACAGGTGCGATACCGCAGCGTCATCGTGCTGGCTATAGAAGTGCGGGTGCATCTCGTCTGGTGTGAGCCCAGATAGTTCGCAAAAGAAATCGCGCACATCTGCGTATGCGCCGTGGAACTTTTCGGCCAGCACGTACACCTCGGTGCGGTTACACGTTGACAGCACCACCGTTTCGCGAATGTTGTCGCGCGACAGTAAATCCTGCAGCGCATTTGCAAGCGCTTCGCTCGAAATTGTTACCTTCTCGATCACGTCGAGTGGAGCGGAGCGATGGTTTACACCAAGAACAACTATCGACATGCCGGATCCATTTCGCGCGCTCCGGACACTGGAATATCTTCGCGGTTCTGTTGTTCGTAATAGCCAAGAATTTGTAGCTCGACACCTAGGTCGACGCTGCGGATGGAAATCTCTTCGGGAGTGTTCAAAACAACAGACGCAAAGTTGAGGATGGACCTGATGCCTGCCGCGACAAGCAAGTCGGCGGCTTGTTGTGCGCTTGCTGGTGGCGTTGCGATCACTCCGATGCTTACGGCTTCGTCGCGAACGATTGATGCGAGGTCGTCAATGTGGCGCACAGTGACTCCGCCAATTTTTTTGCCAACCTTGGTGGAATCGATGTCTACGATGCCCGCGACCGGAAAACCGCGCGAAGAAAACCCGCTGTAGTTCGAAAGTGCATTGCCCAGGTTGCCTGCGCCAACAACGACAACTTTCCATTCGTGATGCAGTCCAAGTTCGCGTTTGATTTGGTACACCAAGTAGGCAACGTCGTAACCAACGCCCCTAGTGCCATAGCTTCCGAGGTACGACAAATCTTTTCGCACCTTGGCCGCATTAACGCCGGCAAGTGCAGCCAGCTGGTCGCTGGACAGTTGCGCGACACCGCTCGCGATTTCGCCACTCAAGATATGCAGGTACACAGGAAGCCGAGCAACTGCGGCGTCGGGAATGCGCTTTCGCACTGAAGCCGACGGTGTTGAAGCGAGTTTGGCCACACGGCAAGGGTAGGCGTTCGTGCATGAATTCACGAAGTCACGAGCCACTTCGATGGCCCTATTGGTTCGGGACATTCGTCACCGCCAGCAAACAACCCGCCCAACTAACCTGCGCCCATGGTCTTTGCGGCAGCCGAAAGCATGAGTGCAACCAACTCGGCCCTTGCCGGCGGGGCCGCACTCATTGCTAGCGCCTTCGCCCTATCCACGGCCGACCGCTGGCTGAAGCGTCGCCAGCCCCACGAATTGGTATGGACAATTGCCATGGTGCTGTTCGCAATTGGTTCCGGCGCGTTGTGGTGGGCGGAAAGTGCGGGCTGGAACTTGGCTGTATTTCGAATCTTTTTTCTTGCTGGCGCAGTGCTCAATGTTGCTTGGTTGGCGCTTGGCACGGTCTATCTGTTGGGCGGTGTTGCGATCGGCAACAAGATTCGCTGGTGGCTTGTAGGACTGACAGGTTTTGCAACAGGAATAGTTGCAGTGGCACCAACTAAACAATCGATCATTGCAACCGAATTTCCCACTGGCAAGGAAGTATTTGGTGTTGCGCCGCGAGTGCTTGCCGCAGTCGGTTCTGGTGTGCCAGCACTTGTGATCATTGTTGGCGCACTGTGGTCGGCGTGGCGCGTGATGCGCAGAAAGACGCCGGCGCTTTCATCCACTGCGTCGCGCAGTGTGGTTTCGCCATGGCGTCTTGCAGTTGGCAACGTGCTCATTGCGCTTGGCACGTTGGTGCTTTCCGCAAGCGGCACGCTGGCTGGCCGATTGGGCAAAGATCAAGCGTTTGCAGTGACGCTCTTGGTTGGTGTGAGTGTGCTGTTCACTGGTTTCTTGGTGGCCAGCAACTCCACTCGTGTTCGCTCAACGCAGCGCGCGACGCAATACCTTGCCCGTGCCACCAGTTGGTAGCGACTCGACAATCAATACTTTCGACGGGCACTTGTAGCGCGCAACGTGTTTTTGACACCACTCGATCACTGACTCTTCGTCTAGGTACGAACCCGACTCGAGCACGATGTATGCACGCACTGCCTCACCCGTATGCGGATGCGCCACGCCTACAACCGCCGACTGCGCAATGGCGGGGTGCGCGTTGAGCACACTCTCTACTTCTGCGGGATACACGTTGAAACCAGAAACAATGATCAGGTCTTTCACACGGTCGACAAGGAACAAATAACCATCGTCGTCGCGAACCGCAACGTCTCCCGTGCGAAGCCAACCCTCTGGTGTAATGACGCGCGAAGTTGCTTCCTCGTCGCGCAGATAGCCGCGAAACACGTTGTCGCCGCGAACCCAAATTTCGCCAGAGTCTCCGCTTTCGGCGTCATCACCATTTTCGTCGACAAGCCGCAACTCGATACCCGGCAACACGTGCCCGATAGACCCAACATGCACGGTGCGACCAACCGACATTGAAATAACTGGCGACGCCTCGGTGAGGCCATAGCCCTCGTGCACTACGACGCCGCATTTGTCGGCAAGCATGCGCGTGATGTCTTCTGGCATTTTGGATGCACCAGTAAGCGCCAGGCGCACGGTGGAAAACGAGGCTGCATTAATGCCGGGCACTTGTGAAAGCGCAGTCCATACGGGTGGCGCACCCGGAACAACTGTGACACGCCGCTCGGCAAACGTTTCCAGCGCGGTTACTGGGTCGAAACGCTGCACCAGCACAACACTTGCACCTACGAACATCGACAGCCCAAGCACAACATTGAGCCCGAAAATATGAAACAGCGGCAACACACCAAAGACCACATCCTGTTGATTGAGTGGCGAAAGCTGCATCAGTTGCTGCAAGTTAGTGAGCAGGTTGTGATGTGAAAGCATTGCGGCGCGCGGAGCACCTGCAGTGCCACTCGTAAAGATCAAGGCAGCAATTGCATGCTGGTCGACTTCCACGATGTTGGCGGGTGCGTGTTGCAGAAGCTGGTCGAATGTTTTTGCATTGACAACATCGTGGCCTTCAGCCGCGACAATCAATCGCAGTTTCTTGAACGAGGACTGATCAATGTTGTTCCACGACGAAACGGCTGCAGGTTCGATGACAACCGCGCTTGGTTGCACCTCGTCTAGTTCACGTTGTAATTCGGCAGCAGGACTGATCAAGTTGAGCGGTACTGCCGCGGCGCCGATGCCGAGTGTTGCGAAATAGCTGACTACGAAATATCGACTGTTGCCGCACAGCAGCGCAACCGTGTCGCCCGCTTCAACGCCATTGGCCAGCAAAGCACCGCGCATGCTCGCAATGTCGCGCCTCAATTCTCCGTACGAAATTGCGGTACCGCGAAAAACCAGCGCAGTTGCCGTTGCTGGATGCTGCTCGACAATGCTGGCCAAATTCACTGTTGGTTATCTCCACACAATCGACAACATGCCGGCACCGAATATTGCAAGAAGTAATAGGCCGACGGCCACTGTGGTTGCTGGGCGCATAGAAGCAGATTACGCCCCTGGCGAACCAGGTGTTTGCTTCGAGCCGATTTGCACCGCAGTTGCAATGCCCTGGCCGGCCTGTGGATCGGGTTCGATGACCACAAGTTCGGTGGTGCCGAGATCCAGTTGTTGCGCAGCCGAGCCCCGGTCGATGCACAAGGCCAACATTCCAAACGAATCGACAACAAGACCAAGACCTGCACCGATCTCTGAAAAGTTTCTAACAATCGGTACCGATCGCACCACCGGTTGTTGCCCCGCCGTTGCTGCAGTTAACGAACCAATCGTGACGCGCACGGGTGAACCCATATGTGTTATTTCGTCGGGACCAACATTGAGCTGGCAATTTCCAAAATGATCCACCCACGTCACTTCGGCCAACATCTTGCCGTGTTCTTCGCGCGGCACAGGAACGATGCCTGGCAAAATGCTTGCAACATCAATCTCTGTGCCAACTTCGCTCAGCGGGACACCGTTGCAGAGATGCGCAGCAACTGAAGCAAAAATGTCGCGACCTGCAAATGTTGTGCCCGGTGCAGCCAAGTGATATTCGGTTTTGTTTAGTTCAAAAGCCGCCTCGCCCCCGCCGGCAAGCGCCACGCCGGTTGCCAAAAGGCCATTATCAGGGCCTATCAAAATGCCGTCCCCGCCGCTGACGCTGACCGCAACGGCGCGACGAGCCGTGCCAACACCCGGGTCGACAATTGCCATAATCACGCCTTTAGGAACATAGGAAATTGCCCGTGCAAGTGCGAGCGAACCTGCGCGAACGTCGAATGGTGCAATGTCGTGAGTGATATCGATGACATTGACATGAGGCGCGATGTCTGCAACAACACATTTAACGATGCCGACAAACTCATCGGTGGTTCCGTAGTCGGAAAGAAATGAAATGTGATCAAACTTCTTGTTCATCGTGGTCTCACGCTATGGCTTTTCGTGTGCATCGCACTTGTGCCGAGATAAACGAATGGGCCGGTGCCAACCCCCCGACGGCACCGGCCCAAACGGCGCACTCTTGCGAGCGCGACTCCTGGTTGGGGGGTTACCCCGTCCAGAGTTCGTGACTTGAGACATACCCTACGCATATTTCACAAGTCTTCAAGCATCCCTGCGAGAAATTTTTCCGCGCCGTTACGCGCCCATTTCCTTGCTTCGAGAAATTGCTGCCTTTACCGCGGCCCCGATGATCTCGCGGAAGCCTGCCCCCTCAAGTGAGGCAATTGCTGCCGCAGTTACGCCATTTGGCGACGTCACGTTGAGGCGCAACTGCTCGGGGGTTTCGTCCGACTGTTGCAAAAGTTTGGCCGAGCCCACAAGTAACTGACGGGTAAGTGCTTGAGCAATCTCTGGCGAAAGACCTTCCGCAACTGCCGCAGCAATCATTGCCTCTGCAAACAAAAACACATAGGCCGGGCCCGAACCAGAAATTGCTGTCAGCGCATCAATCAATTGTTCGTCGATGCGCACCACGGTGCCGACCGCACCGAGAATTGATTCGGCCCACACCATGTCGTCTTCGGTGCATTGCGCTGATGTGCAAATACCCGCGGCGCCCTCGCCAACAAGTGCTGGCGTGTTTGGCATTGCGCGTACAACTGCAGTGCCACTTCCCGCGGCTTCTTGCAATGTTGCAACGCTGATACCCGCAGCAATGGAAAGCACGCGCTTTGCGCCCGCCTGCGCCAGTTGCGCGCATGTTTGCGCTGCAAGGGGTGGCTTCACTGCAATAACACCGGCCGAACACGGGCCAATTTCTGCGCTGGTTACGACGCCTGGAAACAAGGTTGCTAACGCATTGCGCCGATCTGCCGACAGCTCGACGATGGTGATTGACGTTGCAGGCCAGCCCGCGGCGATGAGGCCTCCAACAAGAGCCGAGCCCATATTGCCGCCACCCACGAACGTGATCGGTTGGTGTTGAGCAGGCGTAGTCATTGCTGTCAGGCTAGCGAAGTGGGGCGAATGGCGGCCCGAGTCGGAAATTCGACTTCCCCAATCGAACCCGACCCGGGCTCACGTAGTTGATGTGTACGCGAGGCGTGATCAGTGGCAACGGGTGTTATTCGGCAAATCGGCTTGCAAAGCCAATGCGAAGCAGCCCTTGGAACACTTGTTCCACCGTTTGGTACAGCGTTCCAACAACCCGATCGAGCTCTGGCTCATTGAGTGCCGACAGCGGCAGTTCTCCCCGCAGAAAAATTGCGTCCTCAATGCCAATTGAAAAGTGAGCACCAACCAACTTCTCGTTGCGTCGAAGCAACGACTCGTACAATTGCACGGCATTTTCTTCCGGTGCCGGCATCACGTATGTCTCGTATCGCAGCGTTCGTTGACCGAGCGTGATCCAAATGGTGGTGAACTCTTTTTCAACACCCCGCATGCGCAGGTACCAGCGATATTCGTCAACCTCGCCGCGGTCTATTGCCACGATGGTTTCATCATGCTGACGCATGACAGCAAGCCATTCGTCTATCTGTCGTTCTACCCGTGCCCGCGCCGAGTCGTCATAGATATCGCTCACTAACTACACGCCACCAAATCGCGAACATACAGTTCGCTGTACACGCGGCTGGCTTTTGCCGCCGCCGCTTTCCATGAGTACGACTTTGCACGCTCGGCTGCCGCAGTGCCCATTGAAAGTGCCAACAGCGGATCGTTCAGCAGTCGTGCCGTGAAACTGGCGAACTGATTTGGGTCGCGAGCGGGCACCAAATATCCAGTGCGGCCGTGTTCGATCAAGTTGAGCAAGCCACCCACGCCAGTGGCAACAACAGGTACGCCACTTGCGGATGCTTCAAGTGCAACCAAACCAAAACTCTCGCTACGCGAAGGCACTAGCACCACATCTGCGGCGCGATAGAACGTGGACAATAAGTGATGCGGCTGTGGCTCGTAGAAATGAACGCGACGTTCCAGTTTGTGCTCGGCAATTAGTGCCTTAACACGGCGCATTTCGTTTTCGCCCTCTGTTCCGCTTGCGCCGCCAACAACTATCAGTTGCGCGTCTGGCATTTCGAGAGCTGCAAGTGTTTGCACAGCAACGTCTAAACCCTTCAGCGGTTGAATTCGCCCAACGAACAAGAGCGTCGGGTTGTCGCCTAATCCAAGTGCACGGCGCGCACCACGACGATCACCTGGCGAAAAATACGCGCGCTCTACACCAGGGGCAACAACTTCAATCGCACCCGGAGCATTGCCGTAGAGCGAAGTGAATTGTGATTGTTCCTCTTCGCAACTGACACAAATTGCATCCGCGCAACCAATGATTTCGAGTTCGGCCTTTTCACGGATTGGCGATTCGATGTCGCCGCCCAAGCCTTTCACGCGCGCAAAAGTATGAAACGTGGTGACGAGGGGCAGATTCAACTCGTGCTTAAGGCGATGCCCGACTAGGCCGCTGAGCCAATAGTTGGCGTGCACGATGTCGGCACCTGTGCCGTGTTGCAAGTGCCATGCAACCGAGTCGGTGAAATTGTCGACAACTCCGAGCAATTCGTCTTTCGGCATGTCAAAGTCGCCAGCAGGGATATGGACCACGCGATGGTTTGGTTCTACCTCAACAACATCGGGCAACCCCGCGCGCCATGCACGCGTGTATGTGGTGCAGTCGACACCGCTACTCGCAAGAGACGAAACCAATTCGCGCACGTACACGTTCATGCCGCCACCGTCGCCGACACCTGGCTGAGCCAGGGGCGAGGTGTGCATCGAGAGCACAGCTACGCGTTGCATCACCCTTAAAACCTATCTGCGAGCCTCAATGTTTGGTTCTACTCAGCCAGTAGAAGTTGCGCCGTCTTCTCCAATAAAACTGCGGTACACAGAAAGAAGCGTCTGTTTCTGCTCCACCGTCAGGCGTTCATCGGTAGAGATGGAGTCCGCAACCGAAGACTTTGGCTCGCCGCTCGGGTCGAGTATTCCTGCTCGTTCGTACAACGACTCTGCAGAGATCTGCATTGCGCGCGCAAGTTGTTGCAAGATGTCGGCCGATGGTTTGCGCAAGCCACGCTCGATCTGCGAAAGATACGGGTTGGAAACGCCGGCAAGTTTGGCCAGATCACGAATGGAGTGTTGCGCAAGTTCTCGCTGTTGGCGAATGAAGTTGCCAACATCGGCAAGCCGCTTGTCCACTGCCATTACTTACTCACTTATCGTTCAACATGGCGTCAACATTGGCGCCGTTATCTTTCAGCCGTTTTACCAATTCGGCTGTAAGCGCGTCAATCGTTGCGAAGAGTGAACGTCTTTCGGCCGAGCACGCTTGCTCAAACACTTCCAGTTCGTTTATTGCATGTTGCAAACTTGCCTCATCAAGCGTTCGCAACGACCCGAAGCCGTTATCAACGCAAAGCGTTTCTAGCTGACGCACCAACTGATGGTCGGGCGAAACATTTGTTTCGCGCGGTGGCCGGGCCGAGCCGCCGCCGTGCTCTTGGCCAAATACTTGCGCCAAATCATCTGCGATGTTGGTTGAAACAGGTGTTCCATCTGTTCGGCGGCGCTGCTCGTCGCGCGCAATGTCAAGCCGGCCCTGCGCCATGCGGCGAACGAACGACACGGCGTCTTCCTGCTTCTGCGCCTCGGAGCGTTGTGCGCGAATTTGTGCCAGGTCGAGGCCCGAAAAATCTGTTTCGCTCATTTATTGACCT
>ENA-OUVC01000723-OUVC01000723.1-marine-metagenome-genome-assembly--contig:-NODE-723-length-20920-cov-2.549585_pt1 | contig 20920 bp, 19 predicted proteins | sample MGYA00248622_ERZ508571 | MGnify/ENA primary metagenome ERZ508571 (study PRJEB26236, sample SAMN06267175) | marine metagenome | isolation source: Columbia River Estuary | place: USA:Columbia River Estuary... | reverse complement strand
TTGCTAACAAGGTGCCGTTTTCATGATGTACTTCACTTTTCACATAAATCATCTTTTTGCCATGTCTTACCACCTCTGCAGAAACCAGCATACGCTCTCCTACTTTTATGGCATATAAAAAATCGACCTGCAAATTTACAGAAGTATAAAAAGTAGGTGACTCAAGACTTACTACAGCCCAACCAATAGCTTCATCTATGGCTAATGCCATCATACCACCATGTATCATACCAAAAGGATTAGCCATTTCTGGTCGGATAGGCAAAGAAATCGTAGAAGCTCCCTTTTCTATTTTTTCTAGCGTAAACTGCAACCAATTACCTGCTGCAGAGCGAGATTCGGTTACTACTTTATGTAAAAAAGTTGCTTTCAAATAGTCTAATAAATGACCAGGCTGATAAGGATGTTGTTCCATAATAATGAATTGATTACAAAGGTACTACGCAAAGCATGAAATGTTAAAAATAAACTAGTTTATTTCCTTTTTTAAAATAGTAAAAATAAAAATGTAGGTTTGCATTATAATTAAAATCTATGACAATCACTCAATTGGAATACGTTGTGGCTGTTGCCACTTATAAGAGTTTTGTGGCTGCTGCTGAAAAATGTTTTGTTACACAGCCTACCTTGAGTATGCAAATTCAAAAGTTAGAAGAAGAGTTGGGCGTAAAATTATTTGATAGAAACAAGCACCCTATAGCCGTTACTGTAATGGGCGATGCTATTGTGGAGCAAGCGCGCATTATTATTGCCGAATGCAATAAAGTAACTGAGCTCATTCAAGTACAACAAAATATATTAGGTGGCACCCTGCGTTTTGCGGTAATACCTACGGTGGCACCCTATATCATTCCAGGTTTACTAGAACATTACTCTACAGCCTTCCCAGATGTGCGCTTAGATGTTATGGAATTAGAAACCCATCAAATCATTGCCGCGCTCAAAAACAATGAAATAGATATTGCATTAGTCAGCACACCACTCGAAGAAGCTAATATTAAAGAATATCCATTATTCTACGAACCCTTCGTTACCTACTTTGCACCTAAAGAACCGGCACTCAAGAAAAGAACCATATCGGCAAGTGATGTAGAATTAGATAGAATATGGTTGCTCAACGAAGGTCATTGTATGCGTAATCAAATATTAGAATTGTGCAGCGATCAAATTAAAAAATTGCAAGTAAAGAAAGCTTATCGATACGAGAGTAGCAATGTAGAAACACTTCGTAAAATGGTTGATAAAAACGGAGGCATGACGGTTTTACCAGAGTTAGCAACGGTAGAATTTAATGAAGATGAAATGGAGCGTATTCGCTATTTTGAAAATCCAGAACCAGTAAGAGAAATTAGTTTGGTAACCAATGCGCATTTTGTGAAAATAAGCATCTTAGAAAGTTTGATGGACGAAATTCTAAAATTGGTTCCCGAAAAAATGCGTGTTCAAAATAAGAAACGAAAAGTTCTACGCATTCAAAGCGCTAAACTATAGCCGTCATTATTTTATTAATATCATTTTCTATGACAATTACATTAGGGTACACATCTTGTACCCTTTTTTGATAATATTTCCATGCAACAAAATCCGTTGCTATATAATTCATAATAAATAAACCGCCAGGCTTGATCGCCTTTTTGCATTGCATTAAAAATGCTGTTTGGGTAGCGGCATCCGGTAAGCATTGCCCAATAAATAAATCAACAAATAAGCAGTCGTATGAATGAGCTTCGCAATGCTGGATAATAGTCATTGCATCTGCAGCAACAAAAGATACCTTTTCTTTAGGATAGTCTTTTGGTAAAACAGCAGCTGCCCAATCTAAAATCTCTTTATCTATATCTACTAAGGTAATGGCTGGATAACAATGATATTTATTTAAAACATGCACAATAGAAGCCAGGCCTGTTCCTAAAACCAATAGCTCGTCAGCATGTTTTAGTAAATCGATATGTTGCTTACAGGCAATAAGAGCAGGCCTGTAACGGCTACCATCGGAATAAATAGCATCAGCTGTGCTTAACTGATATTGACCTTGAAAATAATAGAGAGCAAGTGCTTCGTTACGAATTAATGTACTTTTTTGAACTAATACAGGATAAAACCAACTGCGTAGTTTATCAAAAAAAGTTAAGGGTTGAAGCTGCATGAATAAGAATGTTGCTAAGCGGTTATGGGAAATTAGCGATTAGCATCCGAATCTTTTTTCTTAAATAGATTTACCTTGTTTTCGCAACCTTTAATAAGGCGTTGAATATTTTTATGATGGGTGAGAATAACTAATAAAGCCGTTGCGATAGCAAATAAACGATAACTTAACTCAGGTTCTTTAAAAACAAATAGGATCATGATAGGGAATGCGATACTCGCAATCATAGAACTTACAGACACGTATTTAGTAAGCACCAGTATAAATAAAAATACCGCCACTAAACTTAAAGCAACGATAGGTTGAATGCCTAAAATAAGTCCAAATAAAGTTGCAATCCCTTTACCCCCTTTAAACTGAGCAAAAACTGGGAAAATATGCCCTACAACAGCTAACAAACCTAAGCCAATTTGTAAATTGGTAAAGGCAATAGAACCAAAAGCAAAGGAGGATAAATAGGCCAATTTTACTGCCATAGCACCCTTAAGCATATCTACGAATAACACAAGAACTCCCGTTTTCGTGCCTAAAACCCTAAACGCATTGGTAGCGCCTGCATTGCCACTTCCTACTTCTCGGATATCAAAGCCATAGTATTTTTTGCTTACCCAAACAGCCGTTGGGATAGATCCTAATAAATAAGCAAGAAGAAATAAGAGAATAATCATTAATGGGTTGCTATTGGTCTACAAATATAAACAAAGTATTTTTAAAGCCATAGCCTTAACTCCTATTAAAGCGCATCGCTATCCAATTATTAAGTACATAAGTTTCCTGATAATCAAACCCTACTTGTAGAGCCGCATCTTTAACGATGCGCTCATCTTCTAACAACAAACCACTTAACAATAAATGAGCATTCGTTGCGAATTTATCAAACAAGCTAGGCATGTATTGCAATAATATATGTCGATTGATATTGGCTAGAATAATATCAAAATTACCCTCAGTTACTGTTTCTAAAGACCCCAACAAGACCGCTACATTCGTTACGTGATTCAAGGTATTATTTTCTTGTGCATTTTCTACAGCCCACTCTTCATTATCCACTGCTACAATATGTTGAGCGCCCATCTTAGCCGCTAAAATAGATAAAACTCCAGTGCCAGATCCGAAATCTAAGACTTGTGCATGTTGTAAAGGCAAGGATTTCATAGCCTTAGCCATCAGTTGGGTAGTAGCATGGTGTCCAGTGCCAAAAGACATTTTGGGAGTAATGATCACATCTAGTAATGCACTCTGATGAACTTCATGAAAGGGCGCTCTAATGACACATACCTCATCAACAATTACTGGCTCAAAACTTGCTTCCCATTGAGCATTCCAATTTTGTTTTTCAATTATTGCTTTTGTGTAGCTTAATGAAAAAGATTGTAAAAGGTCCTTAAGGGCATCTTCATCAAACAAAGAAGTAGGTATATATGCATTGAGCTGTTGTGCATCTTGATCAAAACCTTCATAATCCATTTCAGAGAGCATTGCTGTAAGCACTTCTTGTAAGTTGATATCAGTCGTTGGTATAGTAATTTGTATATAGTTCATAAATTAAAATGAGACTATAAAGGTAGGGAAACTAAAGAGTGAAAATATTACAGGCTATATAAAATTAACAATACTAGTAAGTAGTTAATGAAGGAGCAAGTCTGTTTAATTTTTTATTGATTATTTATTTTAATGCTCAACAAAAGTATTTCTCTTAACAACTTAAAAATTTTAATAACAGGTACTTTAAGAGTAACCAATAGGATATAGAGCTGATATAAGGTGGTATTGATTTTTCCATTTTCTATTCTACTCAATTGCACATAGGAGATACCTGCGTCGTTGGCCAATTTTTCCATAGAGATTTTTTTAGCTAAACGCATATCTCTTATAAAGTTACCTATAAGAATTGCTAATTGACCCTTGCTGAGTTTCACATCACAAATATTAGTATAAAACTCACGTATAACAATAACACATATGTTATATTAAAATCTTTAACATTTCAGTAATTAATAATTTTTTAATAAGAATGATTTTCATTCATTAAATACTGTAGAAAAAAGAAATTTTGAACTGATTTAGGCCATTAATAGTAAACCCCAATCTATTTGAAAAGATATGATAGATGATTTTAAAGAATACATTGAAAATGAAAATACACCTTAAATTAGGGTATAATTTTCCAATATTTTGTTTAATAGGTTCTCTTTTCGTATAGATTACTTAAATAATAAAACCTTAAACAATTATTCAATTACAAAAAGCGCTTTTAAAATTTTAGGTTGGTATTTGAACGGTACGGGGGGGTAGAAAATAGAAAAAGAGATACTTTTCAGTATCTCTTTTGTGGAAGCACACGGGATCGAACCGCGGACCCTCTGCTTGTAAGGCAGATGCTCTAAACCAGCTGAGCTATGCTTCCTTATCCCTAATGGGAGTGCAAAGATATAAACTGCTTTTAATTATTCAAAACTTTTGAGCTTTTTTTTGTGTATTTTTTTCAATTACTGATAGCTTTCCTTCTTTGCTTTTGTAAATTTGTATTCTAAATAGTTATTATCATGTTACAACAACAAATTGAAGCTGCCTTTGCAGATCGAAGTTTACTAGCCGACGAAACGTATAAGCATGCCATAAAATCAGTAATTGAAGCTGTTGACAAAGGCGAATTGCGCGTAGCCTCCCCAACGGAAAACGGCTGGGTAGTCAACGAATGGGTAAAACAAGCCATCTTATTATACTTTGGCATTCAACCTATGCAAACCTGGACCATGCCTCCTTTTGAGTTTCATGATAAAATGATTTTGAAAAAAGATTATGCTGCGCAAGGAGTAAGAGCGGTACCTCATGCCATAGCGCGCTATGGTGCTTACTTAGCAAAAAATGTGGTATTAATGCCATCTTATGTAAATATTGGTGCTTATGTAGATGAGGGCACCATGGTAGACACCTGGGCAACCGTAGGTTCATGTGCTCAAATTGGAAAACAGGTACACCTAAGTGGTGGCGTAGGCATTGGTGGTGTATTAGAACCCTTACAAGCATCGCCCGTAATTATAGAGGATGGATGTTTTATTGGTTCTCGTTGTATCGTTGTAGAAGGCGTGCATGTAGAAAAAGAAGCCGTTTTAGGCGCTAATGTAGTTCTAACACAATCCACAAAAATCATAGATGTAAGTGGCGATAGCCCTATCGAGTATAAAGGTCGAGTGCCGGCAAGAAGCGTAGTTATCCCGGGCTCTTATACCAAATCTTTCCCAGCAGGTGATTATCAAGTAAGCTGCGCTTTAATTATTGGTCAACGTAAAGCAAGCACTGATTTGAAAACGAGCTTAAATGATGCGCTTCGCGATTTTAATGTAGCTATCTAAACTTATTTTATACGATGCAAATACTGCTCTCGCAAATTAGCTATTGGCAAGAAACATTTTCTGGCGAACCTCGCTGGAATTATGCCTTGAGTGCATTATTAATTTTACTTTCTTGGATCTTTAGAAAATTAATAACTAAAATTTTACTTCGCATTACCCATCGTATATTACACAGATGGCTAAACAATGAATATAGCGATGAATTTGTAGCCTTACTAAAAAATCCCATTAGCTATCTATTTCAAATTGGCGTATTATATGTAGCCTTAAACTTTATAGAACAACCGCTGCAAGCAGTTTTGTTTGAGCGCATTGAAAACCAACATATTTTATTTCATATACGCATCATAGATTTAATAGATCATCTTTTTCTATTTGGAATCATCTATTTCCATACGGTATTAGCCTTGCGTATTGCAGATTTCATATATCATATTCGCATAGAAAAAGCAAATAAAGAGGCTGCTAGTAATCTACTCCAATTACTACCTATGATGAAAGAAATCATCAAAATCCTAATCTGGACTATTAGTTTCTTTTTTATTTTAGGGTTAATCTTTCATGTCAATGTGCCGGCGCTTATTACAGGTCTCGGTATTGGTGGTGTGGCCATTGCTCTAGCCGCTAAAGAAAGTATTGAAAATTTATTTGCCTCGTTTATTATTCTTGTCGACAAACCCTTTCAAATTGGAGACCATATTAAGATGGAAAAAATGGAAGGTGTTGTAGAAAAAATTGGATTTAGAAGTACGCATTTACGCTTACCCAATGATCATCTTGGTGTAGTACCCAATAAAAAATTAATAGATGAACATTTAGAAAACTTAAGTGTAAAAGAATTGCACAAAGTGCTTCAACAAATTTATTTAGAGCCTAACCTAAATAAAGAACAAATCATAGAATGTGTAAGTCAATTAAATGACTTATTACATAAGAATACGTTTATTGAAACAGGTGGAACGGCTTATTTTAAAGGGTTTCATGATAATAAATTACATATTCAAATACAATACGCCTTAAAAAACAACCAAGATAGAAATAGCATTCACCAATTGAAAGAGCAATTAAACTTAGATGTTTATGCTATAGTAAGAACAAGTTTAAGCAAATCAAAAACGACAAACTACTTATAGTAAGAGTACGGACAAAGTATAGTCTGCAATTAGAATTAGAATACAACTCACTACAACAGATGTAGTACTTGCTTTACCAATTTCTAATGCACCACCCTTTACATGATAACCATAATATGCTGGAATGGTAGTAATGATAAAGGCAAACGTTACTGACTTTATCATAGCAAAAAAGATATTGTATGGAAGAAAATTTTGACGCAGACCAACGAGAAATTGATCAGGTGAGAAAACATTAGAAAGTACTCCAGCTAAATAACCTCCAGAAATACTTACCGCAATGGAAGTAGAAATTAATAATGGTACCATAAAAATAGCCGCTATTATTTTAGGTAAAATCAAATACATCTTAGTATTAATACCCATAATTTCTAACGCATCAATTTGTTCGCTCACCCTCATATTGCCTAGCTCTGAAGCTATTTTAGAACCCACTACACCTGCTAACACTACACACAAAACAGTAGGAGATAATTCTAAAATAGTAGAATCTCTAACAATTTGTGCTAAAACTGATTTTGGAACAAATGGGCTAATTAATTGATAGGCTGTTTGTAAGGTAAGCACCATACCTAAAAATAAAGAGATGATTAATACAATAGGCAATGAGCGAATACCAATATCATAACATTGCTCTATCAATTCCTTCCAATAAACTCTAGTATTTTCAGGTTTAGTAAAACAACCTTTCAACATTAAAACAAATTCCCCTAAATGTTCAAAAAAACGAATTAACATAAGCAAATATACAAAATGTATAAAGCAATCATTGGCTAATTAAAATTAAAAAAAAGAGGACTTTCTTCTGAAAGCCCTCTTTTAAAAAAAGTATTAAAAATAAATTATGCTTGTGCTTTTAAATTTTCGATATGAGCCTCTCTGTCAACTTCATTTTTCAAAGAGTCTTTTTTATCCATATCCACTAATACTGGCGCCGCAACGAAGATAGACGAATAAGTACCCGTAATAACTCCGATTAACATAGCGAAAGCAAATCCACGAGTAACCTCACCACCAAAAATAAATAATATTAAAATGGTTAAGAATACGGTAAGCGAAGTCATAATCGTTCTACTTAGGGTATCATTAATAGCTCTATTAATAACGCTGCCTTTTGATTCTTTAGGTGATTTGCGGAAATACTCACGTATTCTATCAAATACAATAACGGTATCATTCATAGAGAAACCAATAACCGTAAGAACCGCCGCAATAAAATGCTGATCGATTTCTAAAGCAAAAGGAACTTTACCTCTAAAGAAAGAGAATACAGCTAAAGTTACACATACGTCATGCAACAAAGCAATGATAGTACCTAATGAATATTGCCATTTACGGAAACGTAAGAAAATATAAATGAAGATAGCAATCAAAGAGAATAAGGTAGCTTTCACAGCACCTGCTTTCAAATCATCTGAAATGGTAGGTAATACCGTTTGTGAACTTTGAATATAAGATGCCGCAAATTGATCTTCTGTTACCGCTGCATTTAAATATCCTTCTTTTACTAAACCTTCGTATAATTTAGCTTGCACTTGTTTTTCAACTGCAACACCTTGTTCTTTAATTTTATAAGCCGTAGTGATGTTTAATTGTTTATCGGTACCAATTGTTTTCACAATTGGATATTCACCAAAGTATTTGTTTAAACCTTCACGTACTTGCGCTACTTCTAATTTATTATCAAACTTGATAGTATAACTTCTACCACCAGCAAACTCTACTCCATAATCAAAACCATGGAAGAAAGATGCTACGCCAGCAATTAATACTACAATTGAAATTATGTAAGCATATTTTCTAGCTTCAATAAATTTGAAATTTGCTTTTTTGAAAATAGAACTTGATAATTTGGTAAAGTAATTAAAATGTTTGCCTTTACTCATGCGCATATCCGTTACCAAACGAGAAACTAAAATACCGCAGAATAAGGATAATAAGATACCTAAGATTTGCGTAGTAGCAAAACCTAAAACTGGACCTAACCCAAAAATGAATAAGATTACAGAGGTAATTAATACGGTGATGTGACCATCAAATACTGGAGCATATGAACGGTTGTAACCTTCTGAAACTGCTAATTCATATGATTTACCTAGAGCTAATTCTTCTTTAATACGCTCAAAGATAATTACGTTCGTATCCACGGCCATACCAATAGTTAATACTAAACCTGCAATACCAGGCATAGTTAACGTAGCATGTAATGCAGATAAAATACCAACGGTAAATAATAAGTTTAAGATTAAGGCAATGTTGGCAATAATACCACCCGTGCTGTAATAAACCATCATTAAAATGAAGATGACTACAAAGGAGATGATAATTGAATTCATACCAGCTGCAATAGACTCAGCACCTAAGGTAGGACCAACCACTTGCTCTTGAACGATACGAGCAGGGGCTGGCAATTTACCAGTTTTTAAAATATTAGCTAGATCTTTTGCTTCTTCTGGAGTGAAGCTACCAGAAATAGATGTTCTACCTCCAGCAATTTCATCATTCACTCGTGGAGCTGAATATACGCGATCATCTAAAACAACGGTTACAAAGCGACCAACATTATCGCCAGTCATTTTTTTCCAAATTCGAGAACCTGTTTTGTCCATTGACATAGAAACCTCAGGTTGACCGTTCATTTGGTTAAAGTCATCATTAGCATCTACAATATGATCACCTTCTAATTTTGCATCGTTAGTTCCACCAACTGTTTTGATAGCATAGATAAACAAAGGTGCTTTTGGATTTTTAGCATCTTTCTTATTTTCAGCACCGTAAATAAAACGAACATTGCTTGGAAATTTATTCTTAACAACATCTAAATTTAAATATTCATTCAATTTAGCGGTATCACGTTTAGCCACATAACCCACAACTGGTCCTTCATTGATAGTGCCTTGTTGTGTAATATTTGGCATCCAAACAGATAATAATGGGTTTTTCTTTTCTAAATCTGCTTGCTTAGCAGCAGCAGTATCCTTAGTGTTTGATTTTTTGTCGCCTAATATAGAAGCTAGAGAAGCAGTATCACTTACTTTTTGTGCTACAACAGTTTTAGTTGTATCTGCTTTAACTTCTTCCTTAGCACCAGATAAATACGCTGCTAATGCATCGTTTGCTGGTTGTAGAGCATTGATGATTTCATCGTTAGAATACGCTTCAAAGAACTGTAATTTTGCTGTTGCCTGTAAGAAAGAACGAACACGCTCAGGATTTCTGATACCCGCTAATTCAACAGTGATAATACCTTTGTTCTCATCTAAATTCATATTTGGATTAACAACACCAAATTTATCGATACGGGTTAATAATACATTGTAGGTACGCTTAATCGCATCTTTAGATTCTTTTCTAATTTTAGCAATAACTTGGTCATTACTTGAATTGATCGTAATTTCTTTTTCAGAGGGCTTAGTAAATAAATAAGCCATTTTAGCACTTGGGTTTTTAGCCATATATGCTTGACCAAATAAGCTTACAAAGTCTAACTGGCTATTTGCTTTTGCTTTATTTGCATCTGCAATAGCTTGATTTAAAGCTAAATCTGTAGGATTATTAGCCATAGAACGAACTAATTCGTCTAAACTAACCTCTAAAGTCACATTCATACCTCCTTGCAAGTCCAAACCAAGATTTAATTCTTGTTCTTTAGCCTCTTGGAAAGTATATTTTTTAAATAACATACTCACCACCGACTCCCCTTGGATACTGTCTGTAATTTTGCTATAGCGAGCTTCTGCTAATGTATTTAAAGCTTCTCCTGTTACACCAGGATTCTTTAATTTAGCCTCCTGCATTGCTTTTGCTTTAAATTTTGCCTCTACGTTGCGTACTACGAACGTGAACGATAATTGATACAGCGATATCAAAATTAGCGCCGCTGTAAAAAATTTAACCAACCCTTTTAACTGCATAAGTTGTCCTTGATAATGTAAAAAAATATTAAATTTGAGTTGACAAAGATAATATTTTAATGCAAAAAATAAAGACTTCCTTAAAAAGCTTAGATTTTAATTTTTTTTTCTAACTTGTGAGGGATTTAATAGCAGCTTTTAAAAGCTGCTTAAAATTGTATTTGAATCAATAAACTATTATGACCAAGAAACTATTTTTGCTTTCGCTTAGTATGGTACTTACTGCGTTTAATTTATTTGCGCAAAGACAACCTGTTTGTGGATTTGACCATGCACACAACCAATTACTTCAGCAATCGGCTAATTATGCTTACAACGTTAATGAATTCAACACCAAGTGGGCAACACAACAAAAACTAGCTAATCAAGCTCGCTTTATTATAAATGGAGCGGATACCGTATATGAAATACCGGTAGTAGTGCATGTTATATACGATACCAACCCAACTATTGGATCAGTTTATAACCCTTCTAATGCGCAAATTAACAGCATGATAGCGTATTTGAACGATACCTATGCTGCTCAATGGGCTGCTTATCCAGATACTAACAATGGAGGTGTACGCGTACCTATGAAATTTGTATTGGCAAAACGCGACCCTAATTGTGGACCTACAACAGGTATTAATCGTGTGAGTGGAGCAAGCGTTCCGGGATATTCTACAAATGGCATCAAAAGAAGTGGTACTCTTGGAGCAGATGAAGCTACGATTAAAAATTTAAGCATTTGGCCAAATACCGATTACTACAATATTTGGATTGTAAACAAAATTGATGGTAAAGACGGTATTACTGGCACAGGGACATTTGTTGCAGGGTATGCATACATGGCGGGCACTGCAGCTCCCTTAGATGGAACGATCATGTTGGCATCACAAGCTGTTGCAGGGTCTATAACCTTACCGCATGAGATTGGCCATGCCTTCAATCTCTACCACACCTTCAATGGATCTGTAGGCACAACATGTGCAACTAACAACAATTGTAATTTTAATGGTGATTTTGTTTGTGATACCGATCCGGTTTTGCAAACTAATTTTAATTGCCCATTGCCAACCGATATTAATGTTTGTACAGGCAATCCATATGGATATTTAGCACATAACTTTATGGATTATTCCAATTGCCAAGATCGATTTACACCTGGCCAGAGAGCACGAATGAGAGCTGCGCTATTAGGTGCTCGATTAACCTTAGCAATGTCTACAGGCGCTGTTGCACCTCCTCCCTCGCTTTTAGTAGCTTCAAGTTGTATTCCTACTATAAATCCGGCTAATGTCTCCAATACTTTTAATGCTGGGATCAATAGAGTTCGTGTAATAACTCCTGGAAATGTTTCGTTAATAGATAATAGCACAGGTACATACACCGGAGATGGATCAAAAGTTTATTTAGATAAAACTTGTTCTCAAACCGCTACTTTAATTCCAGGCACTACCTACAATATTAGAATTAACAATTACAGTAGGCCCGGGCAGAAAGTAAAAGTATATATTGACTTTAATAATGATGGCACATTTAACCCAACAGCTTATCCAGCAGGAGAATTAATTACTTCTGGCACAGCTCCAAATAATACTAATTTTAGTTATTCTTTCAATTTCTTAGCACCTACAACAGGTATAACTTTCTGTACGCCATTGCGTATGCGCTGTATCATGGACACCTCCTCTAATATAGGCCCTTGTAGCCAGCTTGAAGTTGGACAAGCAGAAGATTATGCACTTACTTTTAAACCAACAGATACCGGTGCTTATGTCAATACCACTCTAACAGCTGGCACTATGCCTGATTGTGCTAATACCCCGCTAACTTTTACCACTACCAAAGGATCATCCCTTACTACTGTTACTTACAAATGGTATAAAAACAATGTAGTCATACCTGGTGCTACTAGCAATGTTTTAACAACGGCTAATTTAAATAATTTAGATACCGTAACGTGCAGAGTATTTTACACTAGTTTTTGTGGAGCAGATAGCTTGACATCAGAACCTATTACGATTATAAGACTGCCAACAAACGTTCCTTCTGTTTCAATAGCTATAACTGCAGGCACTAACCCATCTTGTGCTGGACAACCCATTACTTTTAAAGCAACTGCAACTAATGGCGGTGCTACTCCAATTTACACTTGGAGAGTAAATGGCATCATAGTTGGCACAAATACAGATACTTATTCTGCAAATAATTTATTGAATAATGATATTGTTACTTGCACATTGACATCTAATGCGAGTTGTGCAATTCCTGCTTCGGTAACATCTTCTCAAATCAGAATTATTTTCAGTCCTATTGTTCCTACGGTAACTTTAGCGTTAACCAATGGCACTAATCCTGCATGTGCAATTAAACCGGTTACTTTAAGTGCCAACCCTTCATTTGGTGGTGCTACGCCACAATATGCTTGGTATAAAAATGGAGTCTTGATAAGTGGTGCAACGGCCGCATCATATACTAGCATCGTAAATACAGCACCAACTACCTTGAAATGCGTGATGACCTCTAACCATTTCTGTGCAATGAATGCAACAGCTAGAGATTCTATGTCGTTTACTATACGTGCTGCAGATTCTTCAAGCGTGGCCATGTCGCTAACGAAAGGAAATAATCCTTCTTGCCAAGACTCCTTGCTCGAATTTACAGGCAACTATGTTATGGGCTCCAATCCAGTTTTATCTTGGTTGGTAAATGGCGCTACTGTTGCAACAGGCAATAATGTATATAGTTCTATTTCGTTACTTAACAATGACCTAGTTAGCTTTAGGGTTATAGCAACCGATGGCGGTTGTTATGCTACAGATACGTTAACTAGTCCTGCATTTTTAGTATTAAGAACTAATTTGCCAACTACTCCATTTATTTCGTTTATTGGCAATATTTTATCTGCTAATATTCCTGGTCCTTTGCAATGGTATGGTCCAAATGGCGCTATTCCAGGGGCAACCGGACAAACATACAAACCACTTGAACAAGGTCTTTATTATGCAATTAATACTAATGGTGCATGTCAATCTAGAAAATCAAATATACTCAGTGTTTCTCTTTTAGATATTGCTTCTATAACTAAGACCCCTTGGACCATTTATCCTAATCCAAGCAATCAATTGGTAACCTTAACATGGAATGATATGATAACTGCAAACGTTGTTGTTACAAACTATACCGGCCAAGTAATCATGCGCAAACCAATTACAAATGCAAATTCAATGACTTTTGATTTTGCACCTTATACTAACGGGAACTATTTCATTATCGTAACCGATGCAGAAGGAAATAGCCAAGCACAACCAGTGACTATTATCAAATAATAATAATACAATCATAAAAAAAGGCATCGAAAATTCGATGCCTTTTTTTATGATTGTAATTCCATTTTTCGTAGAAAATACTTACCTAAAATATCGAATTCTAAATTAACAGATTGAGCAACTTGTAAGGCATTAAAATTAGTGTGATCAAAAGTATAAGGGATTATTGTCACTCTAAAGGATGAGCGAGACACATTGAAAACAGTGAGGCTTACCCCATTAATTGCAATGGAACCCTTCTCAATAATCAATGCTGCGAAGTTAGTATCGAATTCAAAATCAAATAACCAACTGCCCTCTCTAAAGGCAATTTGTTTACATTGTGCAACAGTGTCTATGTGGCCTTGAACAAAATGACCGTCTAAGCCATCGCCCATTTTTAATGCTCTTTCTAAATTTATACAATCGCCAACATTCCATTGAGCAATCGTAGTTTTTTTTATGGTTTCTTCTACTGCAGTTACTTTGTAAGTAGCACCATTTATTTCTACTACCGTAAGACAAATACCATTATGCGCTATAGAATTATCAATAGCAATAGTTTGCGTTAATGGCGATGTAACCCAGAGATGGATAGAACTTCCATCTTTTATGATGTCAGTAATGGTGCCGAGTTCTTTAATAATTCCAGTAAACATATTATTGTTTTATAGCAGTTCCTTTATGAAAATAAATTCCAGTATCAGAATTTATTTTCCAATTAATTTTTAGTCGTAGTGTATCGAATACATATTTAAAACATGATCCATTTATGGTATCTAATGCGCTTGGTAAATTTTGCCCAGGCATATTTTGAAGAGAATCAATACTACCGTTTCCATTTTTTAAAACGGTAACGAATAGCGAATCAGCAGCATTATAAAATCCCCAAATGGCTACTTTATCTATGCTTTTTTTATAGATACGGAGCAAAATTTGATTAGTGTCTACAAGAACGTTAGCAATAGAATAAATAGAATCGTGAAAAAGATAAGTACCCACATATAAATCTGCCGGAAAGATACAAGTACTATTATCTGGCACACCAGGGAAACCCCAATTATAATTGACAGCAAATGGATCATTGCAGTACTTTTGGGTCAATCGGGGATCGCTAGGTTTTTGGGTGTCCGCCCATTTAGTACAAGCCAAAAAGCTTGATAAACAAAGCATTACAACAACAGAAAAGCCAATTGATTTTAAAGACATAGGGTTAAAGCTTGCTACAAATGTATTATTTTATTCAAAAAAGTTTGGAATTACTTTTAAAATAATTATCTTTGCAGTCCTCAAATTAACTTAAAAAGGGGGTATACACTATGTTAATTATTGACACAAAAGACTGCGAAAACATTGACAAGGCATTAAAAAAATACAAAAAGAAGTATGAGAAATCTCGTACTTTGTTACAATTGCGCGAACGCCAATCATATACTAAAAAATCTGTTCGTCGTCGTACAGAAGTTTTAAAAGCGGTTTATCGCCAACAAATCCTTTCAGGTAAAATAGAAGATTAGTTTTTTAACAAAAAATACTTTTATCCGTTAGTGTAATATCCTATATTTACATTAACGGATATTTTTATGCATAAATCCTACGTTAGTACATTCCTTCAATACCTCAGATTCGAGAAACGATACTCGCCTCTTACCCATCTTGCTTACGAAAAAAACCTTACTGATTTCTTTGCCTATCTTTTGGCAACCTATGGCATAGAAGAACCCAAACTAGTCAAACATATTCATATCCGATCTTGGCTAGCTAGTTTAAAAGAAGCCAAGCAAACAGCTACTACTATCAATAGAAAGCAATCCGTTTTACGTTCCTTTTTTAAATACGCATTAACTCAAGAATGGATTCAAAAAAATCCAATGAGCACCTTGAGAGCTTTGCGAACACCGGAACGTATCCCTAACTTCTTAAAGGACGAAGAAACAGCATTTTTATTCGAAGAGCTAAGTTTTGGTGAAGGTTTTAAAGGCTTCAACGATAGGTTAATTCTTGAATTATTATACCAAACTGGTATGCGAAGAGCAGAGTTATTGGCATTGAAAGAACAACAAATAGAATGGAGCTTACATCATATACGCGTCGTAGGAAAAGGTAATAAAGAACGTCTTATTCCCATGAGTCCGCTTCTAGAAGAATTAATGCAGCAGTATATTGAAGAAAAAAAACGACTTTTCGAACATCCATCTCCTTATTTTTTCATTCTTGAAAATGGCCAAAATTTATATGCAGGATATGTATATCGCTTGGTAAAAAAACATCTGAGCGCAGCTACAAGCTTGAAAAAGAAAAGCCCTCATGTAATGCGACATACCTTTGCTACTCAACTACTTAATAATGGAGCTAATTTACAAGCCATAAAAGATTTATTGGGCCATAGTAGCCTAGCTTCTACCCAAATTTATACGCACAACCACATTTCAAAACTCAAAGACATTCATAAAAAAAATCACCCTAGAGGTTAACTAATTTTTCACCCTTAAATTTTAGATTATGACAACGCAAATCAGAAGCATTCATTTCGACGCAGATCAAAAATTATTAGAGCATGTCAATAAAAAAATTGAAAAATTAAAGACCTTCCATGACCATATCATTGAAACAGAGGTTTTTCTAAAACTTGATAATGTAGCACATCATATAAAAGATAAGGTAGTAGAAATTAAGGTGCACATCCCAAAACACACCCTTTTCATTAAAGAGGAATCTAAAACCTTTGAGGAAAGTTGTGAGGCCGCATTTGACGCCATGTTTCAGCAATTAAAAAAAGCTAAAGAGAAAGCTATTTCATAACATCTTAAAAATCTAATTTTATTTTTTAGCGGAGCGCTAATAGCTTCGCTAAAAAATATTATATTGCATTATCAAACCCACATTTATGAATGCACCTTTTAAGCTCTTTTTGCTTTTAACCATATTCAGTTTCAGCTTGCTTTCATGTGATAAAAACATGAGTAAAGATGCGCCACTGCCCTTTGTGAAAACACCAAGTGTCTATATTGGCTCACAAAATGCAGTGCTATATGCTTTAGACCCTCAAACAGGAGAAAAAAGATGGGAATTCAACGTTGGTGGCAATATCCAAGGTAGCCCTTGTTTATATAACGACTGGGTATTTGTTATATCAGAGTTAGGTCAATTATTTAAACTCAATGCTTATACAGGCGAGAAATTATATGTTTTTGGCTTTACTTCTCAAATCTTATCTACGCCAATGGTAAAAGATGGTTTTCTTTATATAGGAGCTGGAGATGGTAATCTTTATTGCATTGATATAAATGCAAATACAATAAAATGGACCTACACTACAGGTGGATCCGTTCATTCATCACCAACTGTATATAACAATCTAGTTATTGTAGGTAGTTATGACGCTAAAGTGCATGCCGTTGATAAAAATACTGGCTCAGTCGTTTGGACATGTAGCACTTCAGGACCCATTTATTCTTCTCCAACAGCTAAAGGCAACTTTGTTTATGTTGGCTGTGGCGATGGCCGTTTGTATGCTATAGATGTAGCTACTGGCAATAATGTATGGACTTACCAAACTGGTAGTGAAATACAAAGTTCACCTATTTGCTATAGTGGAAATATAATCTTTGGAAGCAACGATCAACAAATACATTGTTTAGACTCTGCATCTGGCAAAAAACGTTGGTCAGTATTAACAACAGACCGAATTGTATCCTCCCCATATGCTTTAAACCAAGTAATTTATGTAGGCGCGTACGACTATAATTTATATGCCTTAAGAATTATTGATGGTTCGGTAAAATGGAAATTTAAAACTGATGGTTTAATAAAATCTTCGCCAGTTATTTATCAAAATAAAGTATACTTTGGCAGTTACGATAAATATTTATATGCACTAGATACGGCTAAAGGAACATTAGTTTGGAAGAAGAATATTAATGGATTAATAGAATGCTCACCTATAGTTAATGGCCTTGACGGAGGTAATTATAATGCCTCGATAAGTGGAGCCTCGAAAGAATAAAAAAAAACTATTTTATAAAAAAAAGCGTCTCGGTTGAGACGCTTTTTTTATTCCTTCTATTAATATTAATTAGCAGCTTTGAATTTTTCCATAGCTACTTTAAGTTTAGGCAATACTTCTAGTGCATCGCCAACGATACCATAATCTGCTGCTTTAAAAAATGGCGCTTCTGGATCTTTGTTAATTACCACTATAGTTTTAGAACTATTAACACCCGCTAAATGCTGAATAGCACCAGAGATACCAATAGCAATATATAAGTTTGGTCTGATGGTACCACCTGTTTGGCCCACATGCTCGTGATGTGGTCTCCAATGACTATCTGCTACCGGACGCGAACAAGCCGTTGCGGCGCCCATTACCTTAGCTAAGTCTTCAATTAAGTGCCAATTTTCTGGTCCTTTCATACCTCTTCCTCCACTCACTACTAATTCTGCTTCGCCCAATGGAATTGTTCCTGTTACTTTTTCAACGGAATTTACTAGGGTAGCAAAATCTGCATCGTTGATCGTTACTTCTACATTTTGAATAGCCGCAAGTCCTTCGCCTTTTGTAACACTAAATGTATTTGGCACTAAAGTGATTACTTTAACAGGAGATGTTATGGCAATAGTTGTAAAGGCTTTACCTGAAAATACACTTTTCTTAACCTCAAAACCATTATTATAAGTTGGATGTGCTATAGCACCAGCTACCATGCCAGCTTGCATTAATGCAGCTACCCTTGGCGCTACTGCTTTACCGCAAACGTCGTGAGGAGCAATTAGAATGGTTGCATTTTGTGTTGTCGCCACTTGTTGCATTGCTTTAGCAAATGCTTTAGCGGAAAAGGCATCAAACTTTGCATTATTTACATGCAATACTTCTTGAGCACCATAAGCGCCCAATTCTTGCATAGCATCTTGTTGTGCACTACCTAATACAAGGGCTGCAACTTTATCATTATTATGTTGGGCAATACTTGCCGCATATTGAAGTGCTTCAAATGTTTTCTTTTTAAAGCTACCGTTGATTTGTTCTGCTAATACTAATATCATGTTAGTGTCTTTTAAAAAATTAAATAACTTTTGCTTCAGCATGTAATAATTGAACGAGTTGATCCATATTATCGGCATCAATCATTTTAACACCCGTTTTAGTTGCTGGCATTTCGTAAGCAACAATTTTACTTTGCGCTTGTGCACCTGTTCCAGACACAACAGCTAAAGGCTTCGTTCGAGCAGCCATAATACCTCTCATATTTGGGATGCGTTGCTCTGCCATACCCTTTTGGCAAGAAACAACTAATGGTAAATTGCATGAAATATGCTCTTCGCCTCCCTCAATTTCTCTAACTAATGAAGCAGTATTTCCTTCAACATCAAGTTTTGTTGCAAATCCTACATACTCTGTATCTAATAATGCAGCTAACATAGCACCAACAACACCATTGTTATAATCAATAGATTCTTTACCACATAATACTAGATCATACGATTGTGCTTTTGCATACGCTGCAATCTCTTGCGCAACCACGAGTGGATCGTTACTATCAACATCTATACGAATAGCTTCGTCGCCACCCAAGGCAAGAGCTTTTCTAATTACAGGCTCCACATCCGACTTACCTACAGTAATTAAATGAACTGCAGTAGCCTTTCCAGTTTCCTTTAATTCCAACGCTCTTACCAAAGCATACCACTCATCATAAGGATTGATAATCATGGTTAATCCCTCAGTTGCAAATGCTGTATTATTATCAGTAAACGCAATTTTGGAGGTCGTATCCGGCACCTGCGCTATACAAACTAAAATTTTCATGGATTATTGATTTTACTTTTTTGAAATGCAAAAATAATACAAATTTACTACCCTTGTTAATTACTTGCTTTAATTAAATATAAGACTACAGGAAAATGGTCACTATAACCGTCAATCCAATTATTGCCATCAAAAGAACGATGAGGATAACCTTTATATTGACCCGTTTTAGCTATCAAAAAATTACGGTTAAACACTTCTGCTTTATAATACCTCCAATGTGCGTCATCATTTTTAAGAAAATTGCCCGTAAGCATTACTTGATCAAACAAACCCCATGCATCTTGATACGCTAAGGTGCCTAAGCCTTTGTTGTAGAATTTAATCCAAGGATTGTAAATTTCATTATACGCGGTAGCTGACTTTTCTTCCTTTGCACCTAATACATTTTTAACACTAGGGCTGGTTGGATCATCATTCAAATCGCCCATTATAATTGCTTTAGTAGCTGGATTTATCGCCATTAAGGAGTCTGTCACTCGCTTACATACGCCAGCAGCTATAGCTCTAAGCGGAGCAGATGCTGCTTCTCCACCTCTACGCGAAGGCCAGTGATTTACAAACACATGCACCGTATCGCCTAATAAATTTCCACAAACATGAAGTATATCTCTTGTTTTGCCCCCCTTTTCGCCAGATTTAGTAATATCTACCGTCAGAGACTCTGCATAAATAACCTTAAAATATTTGGGGTTATATAGCAAACCGCAATCTATACTTCTTATATCTGGACCATCAAACCAAACATGTTTATAATTTCTAGCAACAATCTCTGGTTGTTTTTCTAAATCCTCTAATACGCCCTCAACAATCGAGGTTAATACATTTGACTCACTCATCTGTCGGATCCACCCCTTCAGATAATGCATTCCAATTGTTTTTTGGCTTTCTTTCATACCGTTTTAAGGATTCTTTCCGGCTTAGCCGAATAATTAAGTAAGTCGCTAATCCGACCACAAACAGACTGCCAAGTATTGATCCCCTCACTTTGAAACCACCATTGAGTTAGCAGTTGCAATTGCACCTAATACTGCTGCTGCTTTATTGATGCACTCTTGATTTTCGGAGGCAGGATCTGAATCTGCCACAATTCCAGCCCCTGCTTGAACATAAGCAATGTTGTCTTTAATTACCGCAGTTCTAATTGCTATACATGTGTCTATATTGCCAGTGAAATCAAGATAACCAATTGTGCCGCCATAAATTCCTCTTTGCGTTGGTTCATGCTCTTCAATAATTTGCATTGCTCTTGGTTTTGGTGCTCCAGATAACGTA